>Ga0256874_1000001_pt1 | contig 305343 bp, 409 predicted proteins | sample MC6MC0417MT_FD_190189 | JGI IMG/M metagenome (GOLD analysis project Ga0256874, IMG submission 190189) | Metatranscriptome of enriched soil aggregate microbial communities from Iowa State University, Ames, United States - MC6-MC0417-MT... | ecosystem: Environmental > Terrestrial > Soil >...
CGGGCAGCGAGTGAAACAGTGGCATCCTTTACCTCGAACGAATAGGCCGAGCATGGCTTCTGAGGGTTCTTACAGAACTTCTCAGTCACATGCCCTACCGGTTGGGTTACATCATAGAAAGCCTTCGCTACGCCCACGCTACAAGCGCAGACGAGCGAGAGGGAAAGTACTACTTTACGCATATCAGGTCCACCGTGTAGCGTGAGGGTATTCAGCACGAATACGTTTAGCGATGTAGCGGTGATGGTCTGGGAACGATGTTGACAAGTTAACCCACAAGATGCGAGCTGGGCCATTGTGCATCTGTTCTAACCATTGACTACGTGAGATTTTGCCAGCAGCCAATCGATCATTGATGGACTGTCTAGCGGTTGATTTCATCCACTCTTCCTTGAGTGTGATGACTTGCTTATCGATGTCACGCATCGGCTTAGCAGCTGAAGCTACAGCAATGAAGCCTGCTGCAATAACCACCTTCGCGGCAACACGGCCAACGCAATAGAGTTTAAAATTGACCATTGTGTTGCTCCTTAATGTAAATACAAAATTCTTGCGGTGTAAAAAAGAAAGGGTTGGAAGGGGAAGCTTTCGCCTCCCCCGCCAGGCATCAGTCAGGAATCGACTCGATGTAGATCTCGAAGTTCTTGCGCAGCTCATTCAACGAGTCCACGTAAGTCATGCGGCTTTCGTATTTTTCGAGGAGTGTTCGGCCCTCAACTTTTACGTTAGCGCGTACGGTGCCAACACGAGCCTTGTCTGCTCGGACACGATCCACGATCGCATCCAGTTCCACGTACAGATCTTCCAGCTGATAGCGGTCCCACATGCGCTGGCATACAACTACGCCACCAGCTACAACTGCGACCTTGAAAAGTGTTCCGAGCAAAGACATGGCGGTTACTCCATTACAGTTGGGTTAGGACCGTCAGCAGGCGGGGTGTCGCCGCCGCCAGGACCGTTGACGACGTCATCGGCGATCTCGATAGCGTCATCTTTGATTTCGTCCCAGCTGCGGCCTACCTGGAAGGCTACATAGCCCAGAGCAGCGACAGCGGTAATTTTCAGCATGGTTTTCCACATGGCGGATTTCCTTCTATTGCTTCAGGGATTGGTTGCCCGTAGACAACCGGGGGGTTTACTTGGTTTCGTTGCGCATCTTGACAGTTTTGGCAACGTGCGAGGCGCAGCGCTTGACAGACGATGCCACCATGAGACAGACGACGATCTTACCGAAAGGGCCCATCTCTTTGAATGCTTGTACGATCATGGTTACTACTCCGTAATGTTTGGAAATTGTTGAGCGAAGTTAGATTACTTCTTCTCGGCGACTTTAGGGCTTGGACGAGCGGCGTCGGAGATCGACATCACGACTTGTTCGATAGCGCCCAGAACGATGCAAGTAACAATGATTTTACCGAAAGTACCCATGACGAATTCCTTTTAATATTCGGGCTATATTCACGATTGTAATATAGCTCTTAAATGGTTTTAAATTAGGCTTTGTTGCGAATTACGGTTACGACCGCGGTCATACCTGCTGTCAAGCACAGCACGCCACCTGTGATAAGAATGGCAACGTCACGACGGGCATGACGTTTGCTGGAATTATCGATACCGGCTTTTACCATGACACCTCCGAGACCGATGCTCGTGCCAGAAGCTATGCCGATTGCTAAGCGGTTCAGAAGTTTCATGTTGCCTCCGATTAATCGTTGAAGAGGTCTACCAGGTTTTTGACCGCTACGCATGCACCGAGGGCGATGGCAGCTGCACCGATCCCCAGGATCATTTGGCTTTCAGTGTTCTGTTCTACCTTCTTCATCTTAGTAGCTTCGCTAACCAGATGAGAACCAGCGCCGATAGTAACACCAGCGCAAGCAGCAATACCGATACGAGTGAGCAAATTCATGTGGAACTCCTTAGATTGGGATTAGCGAACGACCAGCATCTCTTGACCGTTAGGGCCGATGCGATGACCGAGGATAACTTCTTTCTTTTGCGCTTGGGCATACTCTTCGTGATTCGTTTCAGCCATGGCGCTCAATTGCTGCATGCCAAAGGAACCGAAAGCAACAGCGATCAGGAAGTAAACAGTTTGGAATTTGATCATGACGAAATCCTTAACGTAATGTGATAGTTCTTCTGCAATGCATCTACGACAGATGACTTGCAGAAGAACTATGGGAGCCCGAAGGCCCCCTGTTCATTTAACCTTCGGAACCACGTGGCGGCTGGTCAGTCAGCTCGAATGGGAACGGTGCCTGCTTACAAGCAACGTAAGCATCATTGTGCTCACGAGCAAGACGACGTTTCCGATCCTGCTTCGACATGAAGGCAGTGGGCCAGATGTCGTGCGTATCGGAGAAAACAGGCATCTGTTCAACAAGTGCCTTGGTAAGTTCTTTGTCCATCAGTTGATTGCCTTTTCAGTTGCCATGCGTACAACTTCCTCACGGAAGAAGTTGCGTTGTGCGTTGTCCATGTGGCAGTCGGAACGCTCACCATCGACCATGATGCCATCGATGTTGATAGAAGCTACGTCGATTACCGTTTCACCGAAGATCGAGATGTTGAAGCGCTGACAGATGTACTTCTGCACGGGGTCATCTTTGATCGGTACAACCACCCGAGCGCTATGCGACTTGTCCATGAGCATGTAGGACACGTCGTAGATGTATTCGTTCTCTTCGATGGTGCAGAAGATCTGGGTGATCACACGACCATTGGCAATCCAATTACCCATAGGGGCCTTGGGACCAAAGGTGAATGCAGCATGCATCACTTGGTGGGTCAGGTGGATGCGGAAAGAATTCAGTTCAGCTTCGTTACGTTTCATTGCGAAATCCTTTTACTGCTTGAAGTGGGTATGATTACTGAGGTTTCTTCAGGTGCGGTTGCACGATGATTTCGTGCACCGACTTTTTGACCAGGTTGTCCATCCAACGTGCACGAGCACTCTTGTATTTCTTGTACCCGATTACGCCGACTGCAATTACACCGGCTACAATGCAAACATCTTTAAGAGTGCTCATGTTATTTCTCCTTAGAGGCCGTTGGAGGCCATGCGAACTTGTTTGCTGAGTTCTACTTCGAAATCGTCGCGATGACTTTCGATGCTGATGCTGAGACGAGCGAAGAACGCCCAGGCCGCCAGGTCAGCTTGCAGCTCAGCGTAGGTTGGCGGAAACTGGTATTGAGCCAGAACCTTCTTGATCTCATCCGGGATTTCGCGCATCCGGTCATTACGAGCCAGACGGGATTCGTTCCAGTGTGTAGCACCAATTGCACCGATGAGTGCGATTGCACCAATGATTGCATTACGCATATGTAGCTCCTTAACGTGGGTTAATTCACGAGTGTTATATAGCGGTTTAAAAAGTTTCAATCAACTCAGGTTGATGATCCGGTTGATATGTTCTTTAACTTGCTCAGTCCCATGTGGTGGGAAAGATGCGCGGCTGCGTTCACGATCACCAATCGAGGTGACCACTTGGAAGCCTTGGTTCTCGCGGTAGAACACTTCGAGAGTTTCACCCTCGATCCCGAGTTCAACACTCATGTAGGCGGTACCCAGGATGTAGGTGTAACGGAACGGGAAGAGCTTGCCAGATTCAGATATGTGAAGTTCTGAATCGTTCTGCTTATACTTCTTCGAATCCCAGATGTTGGTGGGATTCGAGATGTAGTCGATGAATTTGTTGATTTCATTAACGGGCTTCGACATGTGCTACTCCTTAGTTAATATCAATGTCACGGCATAAAGGCTTCCCCTTAGGGAAGCGCTTATGGCGTATCACTGTTTACTTGACATCCATGGTGGATAGACAACTACCATTGGATTTGGAATCTTCTGTGAGGCTTCTTCAATCATCTCTGAGACGATATCAAAGTCTAGACCACCGTTACCACATCCGAGTGGAGGTACCACTAATTTCCACTTAGGATTGATTTGATCATCTTCTTCACCGATATTATCGATTATCCACTGCAAGCCCAAAGCCACGTATTCATAAGTGGATGGACTTCTCCAATTCTCCTTGGTTGGTAGCATCAGGTAACGCTTACCATCAGTACCTTCGTAGAGTGCACAATGCCCGATCGTAATCGATTTCATTTTGCAATCATGTTTGTATTTGAGGAACAGATCAGGATGACGCTCTGCGAATGCTTTAGCAACACCAGCACCCATCACTCCGATTGTATTTACTGTGACGATGTAAAGATCTCCAGGTTCTTTGAAGATGTCTTTACCGATAATGAATTCAGCCATTGAACCGGCTCCCATGAAATTGACTAATGGAGGGACCGGAGTGATCCCTCTCATTAGATTGAACTGATTATTTTTTCAGTTCATTCGCCAGCTTCACGGAGGTCAGCGCGATGCCTAAACCGACAGTAACAATACTACCCAGAGCTGCTATGTACTTCAGACGAGAGGTCTGACGATCAATGTCCTTGGTAGGCATTGCAGTTGCCGGATCGTCGGAGAAGATACCTTTGAATTTCATGATTAAACCTTATTGCGCTCGGCACGGAGTTCTTTGAGTTTTGCGATGACCGGTTCAGCGTTGGCCATGCGGTCTACACCCAGGGCACCAGAGATGCCTTTGAGGCGAAGTTTGTGGCGACGCATCAGACGCACCAAACCACGTTGTTCTTTCCACACCATGTTGATGACCTCTTTATCGGTCATGTCGGCATTGATGAACTGCATGTTGAACATGGCCTTGCAAGCCACATCCGTCATGCCTTCAATCCAGCGGTTGGCTTTCTTACGAATGCGAACGTTGCTGGTGTTTTCGCGGATGTGTACCAGTTTGACACTCCGGCGATTGATGTAGGTTTCGAGGTTCTTGCGGCAGGCTTCAGCGCGTTCTTTGCGAGTTTGGAACTTCATAGTTTTTACCCCAAAAAGAAATCTGGATTGGTTTGAATTGCTAAGGGTCCACGATCAACCGATCATGAACCCCGGCGCTCAGCGGCGCCGTTTAACTTTCTGCTCTTGAGCCACAATGGCCTTGACGGCGTAATGCGATGCAACACCGACAATGGTAGCGATTAGAATACGCTTCGCTACATCTTTAAGATGGTCGTTCATTGTGATACTCCAGAGCAGATTCGATTACTTGGTGAGAACGGTAGCGAGGCCGATGACACAGAGAGCAGCGATGGAGCTACTGACGGCGATCTGGGTCAGGTCGCGCTTTTCGGTTTTCTGTGCTTCGTCGACCAGGGCTTTGGCGTGTGCAGCACCGAGGATGCTGAGTGCAGCGATCTTGATTGCTTTCATGGTGGAACTCCTTAGCTTAACGGGGGTGGTTTATCACGGTTGTAATATAGCGTTTAAATCATTTTAAATCGACACTTTTCTTTTTGAACATGCGTTTATGCATGCGTATTGAATAGACAGTGCCACATGCACCACCAATTGCAGCAGGAAAGAATGCAGCCCACCCTGACAATAAGAATAACCCGAAGGTTGCAAAAATTGTCAGGGTAACCAGCACAGATGTTACTCCAGCGATTACTTCACGACCCTGCGCAATGTTGCGGGATTGAAAGGCTTTTATGAATGCCTCAGCGAAGGTTATTAAAAACCCAGCGATATATGGAAGCACCCACTTCAAGGCATATAGACTCATGCGGCACGTTCGACCACGGCGACATCAGTGATATCGACGTAGTTGGAAACTGGGATGGTATTACGGTAGAAACGGAGCTGATGGCTATGCGACTTTTGCTTCGACTTTGGGGCTTCTTCCAGTACCACGTCACGACGGCGGAAAGCCGCACGGTACAGAGGGATCAAACGGAACTCGAACGACAATGCAACACGCTCGAGTTCCGAGATACGATCCGGACGGAAGAACGCTGGGTGATCGTTACCGATGATGTCGAGGATGTTTTCTACTTCACGTTCAATACGAGCCACCTCCGCTTTGCGGTGACGATTGAAGTGAGAGCGCAGAATGCATGCAGCGACAACGAGGGTAATGATGATCAGAGCAGTGTTCATGGTAATCCTTATCTTAATCTTAGTTTTGGTGTTACGACGAGTGTAGCGTTACTTCTTCGACTTTGCAACCTGGGCATCGATGTTCTTGATGATGGCTTTGGCAGCGTAGTGCGAACCAACGCCAATGATGATGGCTTTGGTGATGGCAATGGCGAAATCTTTCATGGTGGAACTCCTTACTTCTTGAGGGATTGTTGACGAGCTTTATCGGGAACGCAGGGTGGTGACAACAACGAAGGTACCAGCGGCGATGGCGATACCACCCATCATGTTCTTTTTGTTGTCGGACAGTATTTGTCCATTAACACGAACGATGGTACCAGGATTCAGCAGGCGTGCACCAACTGCAATAATAGCGCCACCAAGCATTGCATTAGCGATATAACCAATCATAGTGACGCTCCTTAGATTTTAGTAGTACAGCATGGTGTACGTGAGAGACGTGATACCTAGCGCAATGCTGGTTCCACCAACAGCAAGCTTCACATTGTCGCGGTCTTCCTTGGGCTTCTTTATCTCTTTATAGACAGAAGTACCATGGGCAGCAATCCACGCAGCAAGGGCCGTAACTTGGTACGATCTAGGCATGATAGTATCCTCGACATTATTGGGCTATACTCACGATTGTAATATAGCCCTTTAAATGTTTTAAATCATACTTCCGCGAGTATGATTAGGTGGCGATTGACTGCGTACATCTGCTGCAGCCACATTTGTGCACGCTCATCGTTGAACGTTACACGCATGTAGCGGCGCTCGACGCGCTTGTGCAGTGCATGGAGTTCATCCAGAGCTTCCATTCGCGTGATAGCCTTGGAGGCTTGACGCTTCTGGATCTTTTCGAACTCAGTTGTGTATTCTTCTACACAACGGCAACACTCGGTAACCCGCATACCCAGTTTTGCCATGCCCCATACGAAAACTGCAGACAAGCCGACAGTTGTAAGAACCATGTTATCGTTCGTGCTCACAGTAGAACTCCTTCGCCTCGTGGCGAGTAGGTTAGAAACCGTGGACCAAGACGGTCATAATCAGGAGCACTCCGAAGAGCGCTCCCAAACGACCAGGGGTGACCCACATCAGGTCTTGTTGTGTAACTGGAGGTTCTTTACCTTCAGCAATTTTGCGGTAACGCTCGTTTACTGCTTCATCAATCTGGTTGTTCATCTTTTTGCTCCTAGCAATGCTTTACGGCCAGCTCTGTGACGCTCGAAGAATTCCTTTGCATCATTCTTTTCTTCAAGAGTCACGTGAAGGTATGCGAGCATGTAACGATCGATAATCATATCGATGCGAGTTACTGCTTCGTCGTAGAGGATTTCATCCCGCTTGTACTTGTGCTCGTTGACATCAAGCTCAACTTCCATGTTCTGGAGAGCTACGCTGGCCTTACGAGTACGAATGCTGATACGGGCTACCGAAGCTACACCAACCGCGGCAGCAACGCCCAGAACCGACAACAGAGCTTTAGATGCGAAGTCCATAAAACGATCCTTTTATGTGTATACATTCACGTTCGTAATATAGGCTTTCAACAAGTTTAAATCGACTTTTTACGTACTGAATACAAACCCTTCAATATCACCTGTATCTGTAGTGATCGTAGTTACACTCACAATAGGACTTAAGATCTGTCCTAATGCCGGAGAAATGAAACGGAACAAGTTCTCCAAGTAATAGAAGAAATGATTGAACCCAGGACTGTAGCTCTCGAAGTGTTCACGCAGGCTATTGATGAATGCATTGTATTGCAGGTTGTTGTGCGTTAGATAGAACTGGTGGCGAGCCAACAAGAAAGCAGCTGTCTTCTTGTAGATGTCATCGACCAACTGCATGTTGATGTCGTTTGACATTAGGTCCTTTAAACTACCGATCAGGTTATATGACCAAGCTTGTTCTACACGAACGAAATGATTGATGCCCTGCATATTGATACCTGTCATAGTCCCTCCCGATCGGGAGGGACGTATGTTAGTTTGTACGAGGTGCATCTGGGTCAATAATGACCGGATCACCTTCTTTACGGTTAATGAATACACCCAGCGTAACAATACCCACGTGAGAAGTTACTTCAACGTTGGAATCACCTTGGGCTCTAGATTCGTCTACACCTAATAAAACACCGTTGTATGTTTCTACTGAGTTGTCATTGACAGTCATGAACTTAACGGGCATACCAGGGAACAGCAAATCAGAATCACCATGGAACCATTGTAGCTTCAAGAACATCCCACGTCGTTTAGCCATCTCCGAGTAATGCTTGAATGGGTTAGACGTAGCACGATCATAAGCCCATCGTACGTTGTTGAACCCAGACTCCAGCAAACCTGTAGATACTTCGAACAGTGTAGATGCTCGGTCTACCAGCGTACGGTTATCCTTAGACGTACCAAAGTCCCCTAGGAGCTTCGTAACGTCGCCAAAGCGTAAACCGTTACCCTGTTTAAGGTTATCGGCTAAACCGCTGTCTAATGAGCTTGCATCGCCTGTAGCGAGCACTGTTACATGTTGCTCATCGACTTTGTAGGTTCGCTCAGCACCTTGGTATCGATCGTTAGGTACGTTGATCAGTTTCAGTACTTTCATGTTCTTCTTGTAACGAGTCGAATCGTACAAGGGATAGATGTACCAATACTGATCTTGGAGATACCGACCAAAGCCTGTAGGGTAAACCCCACCTTCTTCTTCATGGATGTAATGGGGTACGTCTTTCAACATGATCCCATCAGGGAAATCCATTACGGTACGGATCTCTGTGTTGTACCCATCTAGGAAGTTAATACCCTTAACGCGTTTGTTATCTTGGGTACTGACATCTCCCAACGTAGAAGCTAAGACTTCTTGGATGGCCTGCATTGGTTGTACTTGGCGTAACCCATTACCGTAAGACATCATGTTCACACGGAATGCATCTTCACCGATAAGCTGTACGGCTACAGACATCATACCGAGTTGGTTTAAAGATTCCCGTGAGTTAACCTGAGAGTCTTTGTTTGTAATCGCGTTGTTGAACTGCGTCATTAGCACAGCCCGATAACGTTTCACTTCAGACTTACGGGTAGTGTCCATTGCATTCGAGTTGTACTTCAAAGGCACGTACACAACTTCACATTGCAGGTTATCTCGATTCGGTACAACGTCGTATTGGAAGTCCCCTTGGTTCATCAAGAACTGAATCATACGGCGATCGGAGAACTGTTCTTTAGAAGCGTAGTCTCGAGTCAGCGATTCGTATTCCACTTTGAAAGGTTTGATCCACTGGGTTTCATTAGCGATCAGTTGACAATCAATCCGCCAACCCGAGTTACCTTCACCGTTATCTCGGATGTCGTCTACTTCTCGCATCAATAGCGTGTTATCAACAGACATCTCTTACTCCAGCATGTAACGTTCGATTTGATCGACCATTGAGTTGTAGGGACGGATCTGACCACCCTGCATCATTCGTTCACGAGCTTGTTTATCAGAAGCCACCAAGTTACGACGACGGTTCATCCGTGCGATGCCATCAAAGATACGGGAAGCAATCTCTCGATCCTTAGGGGACAACCGTTGTGCTTCTGCGTGCATCTCCAATGCCACTCGTTCCAACAAACGTAAATCATCAATTGGAGGGAATGCTTCTGGTGGGTAACCACCATACGTCATGTCAAGCCAATTACGGAAGTGTTCTTGGATATCCGAATACATCTGGACACAGTCCCAACGATTCAGAATAGTGAACGAATAACCTTCATCGATAATCATGGCTAGGCCAGCACATGTCTGTTTAACATCCACGAGTTGGTTCATGCGTAGTTTATCGAGTTGCTTGTCCCCAGAGATACCAACGTAGTTCGTACGCAGGTATTCAGCTGAGTATTGTGCCAGGGTTGGAATCTGAACATGATATCTCAAATTCCAAATCCGCCATGCAGCGGTGTTACGGGTGATCAGTGCTTTTTCCATGATTTACCTACATTGCGTACTTCAGCAATGCGATTACAACCGGGTAGTAATAATACCGTTCGAGGTTATCCCAATACCGGATGTTCTCTAACATTGCATCAAATTGTTTTTTGTCTATTTCTTCACGACGAATCATCGACGTAGTCAACATCTCTAGTTTAGACTGGAGGTGTGGATCACAGCGATAGAACGACTCAGTGAACACATAGAAGTTGTCACGAACGATCGGATGGATATCTGCAGGGATGCGATACTCTTGTCCGACATAGTTTCTTTCGTCTTCTGGTTTAACTCGACGGAACCATTCTAGGTCTCGTTCCATTTGTGTCCGGTAAGGACCTGGTAGAGGACGACGGGGTTTACCTTCGTGATAAGGAATACCCCATGGGCGTGCACGGTCTTCACCATCGTATTGCGAGTCTACGTCAGTAGGTGCTTCGATGGGGAATGCAAACCGAGGGATACCAGAGTAACCGATTGCTTGTAGTTCAGGACGCCAACGGGAGATCTTCGTGTTAACGAGATGTGTCCGTTCGGTGGAATCCGTGATCTTGTCCATGTCATGTCGCAGGATAGCGTCCCATAGCGTAGGCTGAGACATTACGGGTTCAGACATTACGTTCAGCAACTTGACCTTACGCATCCGTCCATCCATCGTGGTATCAACCATAGACACGAATGCCTTAGTTGCCCAATGGTCGTACGTCTTATAAAGCTGATCGGGTACTAAGAACGTTGAATGTTCTTTGGAGAAGAAATCCGTGATGTACTGGTCTACTAATGTACGCATCAATCGACGGTACATATCCGTACGGTATTGTTCTTCTTCTGTAACGAATGGACCACAGCCAGCATTAGCCGAAGCAGCAGAGAAGTAATAGACTTCTTCTGACTTACGCTTCAGGTCATTGAATCGTTCTTCAGTAAGCTCACTGACTTGTTTCCATTCGATTGCAAACGTAGAACCCGATTGGATCGTTACACGTCTAGCGGAAGTAATGGTGAACAAACCTGTCTTACCATTACCAATACCTGCTGCAAACATGTCCCCTTGGTTGGGAGTCATGAAGCCGTAGGTGTGACCAGAACCAGTACGTGTCCAGACGTTGATCTGATCATCAGCCTGGCCATCCAGTGCTTGGCTAACTTTCAGCGGAATACGCTTAAGCCAACGGTACTGCTGTGCATGTGGTTCACGCATCACGTTTTGTGGTGTGGGTTCTTGGTCAGGACGCAAGATCTGAGACCAGTAATCCACAATCCAGTTCGAACCAGAAGTCCACTGCATCAAGTGCGAAGGTGGAGCGTATTCCTTGTCGATGGTAATGCCACGGAACACTTCTGTTTCAATCTTAACCGCACCGTCAGGTACTGGACCTTGACCAGCATCATAGCACGGTTCTTCTGGCTTCTTAGCCGGTTGTACGATAGGCATTATTCTCTCCTAACAGTTACGATATCGCCACACAACACAGTCATGATTCCATCGCGATTACCACGGAACCAAGGACCACCACGCATTTCCATTTGTCGGCGAGCCAGTGTAACGTCTTCTTGTTTAACTACCCCAGTCTTAAACACTGGAACATCTTTAGTCCACTCAGACGTACCTTCACCTGGACAACCCTCTACAGGAAGACGTTGCTTGAGTTTCACACCCAACAACTTCATCTCTTCGATAGGCTTGCGTCCAACACTGACACTGAACAGATTACACATAGTCCAGAATACAGTTGGGTAATTACGCAGATCATCCCAAACCTTATCATGGACAGCCCACCAGTTCCGATCAATAGAGATCTCGATGTGGTAGTACTTGGTTGGGTCTAGATCAAATGGAGCCTTAAGCATTGTCGTGCCAGGTTCTAGTTCCAGCTGTAAGTCCATCCATTCGTTGTTGCGATACAGTCGGAAGTTAAACAACCCACCTGGACGTAGGATACACTTGGTACCTAGATCAGTGAAGTATTCCATGAAGTGTGGAGTGAAGAACCAATCACCGATATTAGTGAGGTCCAACAAACTACGCCGATCGTCTTTCTCAATACTTACCAGCCCTGTATAGAACGTAAAGGCATCGTAAGGCTTAAGGTTAGTTGTCCAGTCGTTTACTTGTGGATACTGAATATACGGTACGTGCTTGGGTCGAGGTGCTACGAACCTACGGTCTAATGGACCACGTAAGTAAGACTGCTTGCGCTGAACTTGCTGGTAACGCTTCGGTTGTTGCTTAGGCCAGAACAAATCTGGAATCGGATTCTGATGACAAATCAGTGGATAACGAACATACACATGTGTAGGTTGTTCGAACCGTACGGTGTAAGTAACGGTTACAGTGTAAGCACCCGCTTTGTCGCTATTCGCTGCTGGTGTATCCGGAGTACCAGTGTAGTCAAACCAACCAACTACATCAAGCTGTCGTTCACGGATTGCTGGTTGCTCATGCTGGATAGTCAATGTCGCTACGTGTGTATGAGATTGCCAGAAGTACTTATCCAGATATTCCTGGAACGTTTCTTCGATAGGCCAATCGCTACACTGGATCGTATCGTACATTGCTCTTAGCAAGGCTTGTAGTGGACGGGGAAGCATGTAGTAGTAATCTAACTTCAACGTTAGTTCAGCACCACCTCGTGAAACACGAGCACGTTGTTCATCTAACCAACGCTTAGCTTCTACGATACCACTAGATTGATATTCGATATCTACTCGGAAGTCAACCATCCGACGTACTGGACAAACCTGAATGTCTCGAATGGGATCTTCCCAAATCGGTAGGTTCTTGAATGTGTTTACTGCTGTGGTCAACGCGAAGTTGTCATCAGCGATATCCTGATAACGAATGACGGCTCGTGCCTCAGGGTCATAAACGATCTCTGTCGAACAACATGCACCGAAGCCACCATTATCCAGAGGAATCTTTTCAGAGTAACCTGGGAGATACACATGTGTACCTTTAGGGATGTCGATGATGTTTGACAGTTGTTCCGTAAGGTCTACCGCTACACGACGGATTACTGAGTCGTATGTATCTGGCAAGACCATTAATGCATGAGGCATGTCACACCCCTCGTTAGTTTGAAAGTCATAAGATTCGGCATAAAGCCTTCCCCGGAGGGAAGGCACTTATGTTATTACTTAGCAGCTGTGCTACCTTTGACTTTCTGTACCAGGTGGACGAGGTTATCGGCCAGCAGGATCAAGTGCCATTGGAAGTTAGCGTAGTTGTCAGTCGAGGTCTGCATTGCATTCCAGAACTGAGTAACCAGGGCATTACGGGCTTTGTCGTTTTCAGCAACGGATTGCTTATCACCAGCACGATCAACTTGGTTACCTTCAGACTTCGCACGGTTAACGGCGTCGATAGAATCAATGATACCTTTACCAGCAGCTGCCGCAGTACCACGGCTCAGACCAATCAGGACTTTGGCCAGTTGCAGCATCTTAACCAGTTCGGTTTTCTTCAGTTCTACAGACTCAGGACCATTACCTACACCGCCATCGTTTTGAACCGATGTTGGGATAGCACGCTCACCGAGGTTGGCCATGTCTTGTACCATCGAGCCAGTAGCTTTCTTCTCTACTTTCTCAAACGAGAACTTAGCCAGCTTAGATGGCTGGTAAACAGAAGCAGGGTAGGCTTTGCATGGCAGGCCAACTTTCAGTGCTTTCTGTACGATACCAGTGGACTTAACCGAGTCGCCTTCTTTAGCAGCCTGCGATAGCAGCTTGGCGATGGCTTCAAGGAACTTACGGTCATGTGCGAACACACCTGCAACTTCACCCAGCCATTGAATCTCAGCGGTAACTGCTTTAACCGGACCACCTTCACCACGCAGTGCAGCTGGCACTTTAACGGTAACAGCTGAATCCAGAGTCAGATCTTTAACACGCAGGATCTGTACGTCCAGAGCTTTGTTGATTGCATCGGCCTGAGTTTCAACAGCCTTCAGATGCATCTTCTCGTTCATGGACTTAGCGAAGTTATCCATGAAGCTGTCACGGACATGTTTCAGTTTCTTCAGGAAGCTACCGAACGATTCCAGCGAGTTGGTGTAGTAAGCGTCCAGGTTCTTTTCCGAGTAGTCTTCCATCGAAGGAATGACTGGAGCTTCACGATCCAGCTTAGCAGCCAGGTATTGTAGTTTGGACTGAGCCAGAGCTACGGTCTGTGCGTTGAAGCGCTTGGTACGAATACCGTGTTGCAGAACACCGATGAATTCTTCAGTCGAAGCAACGTCGCCTTCCAGTTCAGCTACCGACTTAGAAGTATCAACGATTTCCTCGTCGAGTTCTTCATCTTCAGCAACTGCTTCGTCGGCTTCTTCTTCCGCTTCAACAACATCGTCTTCTGTGGTTTCGGTATCTACGTCAGGGATATCGAGGTCAACCCCGTCATCTTCATCAGAATCGGTTTCTTCGCCGATTTCGCTTTCGGCTTCGGTTTCTTCTTCGGAGCCAGTTTCTTCACCGGACTCTTCTTCGCCGCTACCTTCTTCTTCACCTTCGCTTTCTTCTTCACCGGTTTCTTCGCCTTCGGCTTCGCTACCGGTTTCTTCGGAACCACCTTCAGCTCCGTCGCCCAGACCATCATCACCACCTTCTTCCGCGCCTTCGTCACCACCAAGGCCGTCTTCTTCTTCGGTTACTGGTTCTTCGAGTTCAGTAGTTTCCTCGGAACCGGTTTCATCACCGCCAGTTTCCTCGCCACCCAACTCATCCCCACCGAGACCATCTTCCGAACCTGCATCTTCAACAGGTTCTTCCGCTCCGCCAAGATCGTCAGCGGAATCACTGCCACCAGCATCAGCGCCCAGGTCATCGCCGCCGTCAGTGCCAGCGTCGCCACCAACAGCCTCGCCAGTGTCTGCACCCAAATCGGCGGATTCATCACCAGTTTCCTCTACAGGAGTTTCAGCAGCTGGTTCTTCTGCGGCAGGTGCTTCTGCACCGCCAGCGGATTCAGCTGGAGCTACTTGTGCTTGTTCGATTACAGCGGCATTAGCATCGCTGGCTTGTTCTGCAGCCTGAGCTGCTTCCGAGTGACCCGGATCTTCTACTACTTGTGCAGCTTGTACTTCGTCAGCCGAAGCAACCATAGCTGGACCAACCGATTCTGGGATTTCCAGGCTATCAGCAGGAGCTTCAGTAGTTGCAGTTGCGGCAGCTGGTGCTTCACCACCCGGTGCAGCTGAATTGTGCGCTAGTTGATCAGCACCTACTGGAGCGTCAACAAAGTCTTCAAAAGACGGAGTGAGATAAGACAAGATATTCATTGATTAGTACCTGTACAGGATTAAACACTTTTGGCCATGCCGTTCGTCCATGGCACAGCCCGACAATTTTGGACGAAACGTCGTTTCACAAGATTGCGTAAAACTAAGCGATGTTGGCTTCGCAGACGTTTAGGGCTGCACGGACATTTCGCAGTACATACGCATAGATAGACGTGTATGGATCAGCAATCCAAGCTACGTATGACTCAAGCACTGCAACGACTCTACGAGCATCTTCTTCACTACGTACACCGTTACGCTGTACTTCTGCGTTAACGCGTTCTATCGCAGCGAGAAGGCTTGCTAGCCCTTGCCTACGTGCATGACGACCAGTACCATTGTTAGACTTGGACAAAATAGCCAGAATCGAATCGCACTTGGTCAGTACTGCTTCCATCATGTTGTTATCGAAGTGTTCGAATCGAATAGCCGGTGGAGATTCTACGGGAGTCAATTGGGATGGAACCATCTTGACACGAGTACCCGCTACTTGGTCTACTTGATCCGTACTGTGTTTGTTGGTATCGGTAATAACGAATCGGTGATTACCCATCAAGTGGGGAGAAATGTATTCGCCATTATCCAGCTTCATTACTGAAGCAGTACCGATCTTAACCGGACTTACTTGACGCATCAGGTCTGCTAAATAGTCCGCATCCTTCTGATCGTTCACAGCAATCACTACTTGGTTCACCCGAGACAACACGTTCTCCGAATGGGTGGTGAAATAGTTATCGGCTACCGCACGCAATACCGTCAGGCCATTAATCAAATTGATTGCATTGTTAATGGGACGATAGTTTACTGAGAGGTTTACGATCCGCGTACCAACCGTGAATGACGGGCTATCTTTCGCTGTACGCGATTGAGTTCGCATGTTAGTGCGAATGTTCTCCAACGAATGACCATGCAACGCAGTATGTAACGAAAGTTTAAATTCCGCATCTACGAATACCTTTATCCATTTCTTGATAAACGCAATAATCCGATCGAAGATTCGTACAACCGTATCACTGACGTTTTCCATGCCCGTAAAGAAGAACGGGGTGTCACCGATAGACTCGTAAGGTTTGTAGTGTTCCAGGCTACCGATTAGATCAATGACTTCAGCAGTCGTGTCTTTATCGGAATCAGCCAACACTTGCGTCAGCTTAAGGAGTTCTTCATTAGCATCTCCCCCAGAGTCTTTATAGAACTTAGACATCCACTCGTCGCTCGTTTCACCACGGCGTTCTTCGAGATTAGTCAGTCTAGCTTTTACGTCCATTGGACCTCCTAACATAAGACGGGACCCAAGGCCCCGTCTCTAGTTTAAGCTACAGCAACTTCTTTCGAGTCACTCGAACCTTTATCGTTGTTGACTTTCAGTTCAGCCAGGATCACATCTACGTATGCAGAAGTGGTGCGAGCCAAGTAACGGATGATTTCGTTACCGCGTGGGTTTGCCTTGTGCAGCAGCTGTCCAACCGAAGACGACATGTTATCTGCGTTTTCGGCAGCGCTATTTTCCATGCCTTCAGCAGCCGAAGCTTTCTTCAGACGTTCCAGAGCTTGACCTACTTTCTCAGCAGCGGCAGCCATGTTTTCATAGTGCTTCGGATAATCCTTCAGCGCTTGCAGAACGGTACCCATGTCTTTCAGGTCAGATTGGATGATGTTAGACGAACGAGCTTGCGCAGTAGTATCGCCTACGTTACCACCCTCACCTTCTTTGATACCATAGGAAAGACCAGAATCAGATACATCAATGGCCACACCACCAGGTAGAGGGCGATCCGAGAACTTGATGTCTTCAAGAACGGAACCAGCCTTAGCTACGATGTCACGAACCGACGACATGTCATCATGAGCAGGATCGTAGTTACCAATAGCGGAAGCAAGAGCATTGTAGAACTGAGTCATGCGTTCTGGATAGACTTTAGCTGCCAGGCCAGTGATTGCTTTCAGTTCGGCTGGGAAGTTAGGGTTAACCTTGCCAGCGATAGCAATGCGATCTGGATTAGGGATCTTGAATTCCCCTTTGGAACCTTTGCTAGCTTGAGCAGCTTTATTAGCAGCATTCAGTTTGCGTTCCAGACCAATAACGCCATTGCGCAGGTCATTAACAAACTTCTTACCTTTCTCAATAAGCTTCTTCAGGAATTCCCAGATCTTACCTGCAGCTTCTTTGATCTTCGAACCGAGTGTATCGGATTTCAGTTTCGAAGGTAGCAGGTGTTGTTTCTCGCCCTCACCCATGTCTTCCATAGAAGCGATGAGTTTGGAGAAGTCGATGTGACCATCAGACTGGAATTGTTCCAGACCTACTCGCAGGTAACCAGCGGCTTGACGGGAGATGCCATCTGGACCAGCTTGACGCAGCAACTTAGCGTATTGTTCCAGAGCTACTTGAGTTTCAACGACCTCAGTAAGGTCATTGCTCAGGGCAGTGGATTCAACGATGGTTTGATCCATCATGTCCATGGTGTTGTCGTGATCCAGCGGCGATTCGATGATCAGTTCACCAGCTGCTTCCAGTGGGATCTCTTCAGCGATAACAGGGCCTTCGCCTTCAATAGCGGCAGGTACTACAGCTGGAGCTTCTGCAACAATCGGAGCTTCTTCGATAACAGGAAGCGGCGATACTTCAGGGATACCGGCAGGCATCTCACCGGCGTCAGGAATAGTGGAAGGTTCATTTACTGGAGCGGCAGAGTCAACGACTTGCGGATCAACAGTATTACCTTCAGCTACGGCAACGACAGATTCTGGAATTGGCGCTTCCTCGAAGTTTTCCAGGGCTGCCATAAGTTTTTTGAGTTTCATGTTTGTTCCTCAAGGAATTTGTGCTGAGCTAATTGCAATTAACATAGCATTGGGTAGTTCGAAATAAAGGGAGCCCGAAGGCTCCCATCTATTTAGGCTTTGCCTTTGGCACGAGCAGCGATCATTGCATCGCATGCAGCAACACGAGCGTCGCACATCTTAGTAATGACACCAGCTACCACAACAGCGCTACTAACCATTACCTGACGTTCCATGGCGTTGTAGAAGTGAGTTACGTTCTCTTCAGGAACACCCGAAGCAACACGACGGTCCAGGGTTTGGTTCAGTTGAGCACGCTGACGTTCCATGGCGATACGCGATTTCTCGATACCCGCCAGAGCTTTCAGCAGTTTCTTCTGACGAGACAGAGCTTGATCGATCTGACGCTTCTTAGCGATCTTGACCGGTGGGAGCTCACCCATCATGCCTTCTTGACGAACTTGGATCTTGCAACCCTCACCAGGAGCAATGGTTCGTTGGCCAGGTACTGCCTGAGTTGGCATCCCTTGGAACAGTTGTGGGATTGCGCGTTCAATAACCTCACTGAAGCCCATGATGCCGTCATCGAACGAAGCGCTACCAGCATACGAAGTCAGATCACGTGCGATCTTTTCCTGAGTAGGAATGTAGTGACGGATCAGCCAGTTAGTCATTGCTTCTTCCCAAACTGGATCCAGTTGGATGTCACCACCAACAAAGAGATCACCAGCTTCTGGGATGTAGACCATACCTTTCGGCAGGCTAGGTGCAGACGGACTTTCTGGAACTGGTTCTTCAATCACAGCGTCTACTGGTGCTTCGCCAGGAGCAGCCGATGGACCACTCAGCATACGGGCAGCTTGAACAGACTTCAGGCGAGTACCGTTAGGCAGAGACAGCGGAGCGCTAGAAGCAGGCTGGCCTTCTTCTGGAACAGCGCCGTTGGTCAGCAACAGTACGTCTGTGTTCTTTTCAACACCAAAGACTTTCTGCCACAGGTTCTTAGCCCAGTTCGAGAATTGTTCCCACAGGCGTGCGAAGAACTCTTTGATTTTACGCCATGCTTCTTTACCAGCAGCACCTGCACGTTGCAGCAAACCAGGACCGGATTTTTGTTGACCACCAACTACAGTCAGAGCACGAGAAGGCAGAGCTTCGAAGTCTTCTTGCGATACGGTGTTGCCTTTACCCAAGTGAGCAGCCAGGAAGAAATCGGTAGCTTTGATAGCACGGGTAGACAGTTTGTCCAGGTAACGACCAACTTCGATAACACGAGTTTCAACTTCATAGCCTTTCAGTACTTTGATAACTGCACTGGAAATAGCTTCTTGTTGTTCGTGTGGCAAATCGCTAGTTGACGAATCACCTTCACTAATCATCCGTTCGCCAGCGGCAGAGAATTTCTTAGCAGTATCAATAGCCTTTTGATCTTCCGATTCAATGGCTTGCTTAACCGCTTCCATGTACTTGCGCAGATCTTGTGGTGAAGGAAGGGCTACTTCTACTGCATCGCTTTCTTCAGAAATCTCGATTGCGAGCACGCCGTCTTGAGAACGGGTAACCACAGCACCGTGGATTTCCCACTTGTTCTGTTTCCCAGACATGGTCTTACGAACGATATCGGCAGAACGATCCTGAATTTCTTCAATCTCCATTTTGCCGGATTGCTTAAGGAGATCGGTCAGCTGGGTAACCATATCAGTAGCGTCGGCAATGTACTGAACGAGACCTTCGTTACGGCACTTGTTTTCGGCATCCATGGAGAGATCCAGCTTACCACCACGAGTTACGGCCATAGCCAAAGCTGCTGGAACTTGGACAGTTTTAGGAGCACCTGGGTTACGGGCTTCTTTACCATGGATAGCATCGAGTACTTGGCTAACCGACAGGCCAGACGGAGCTGACAGACCTTTAACCTTTTCAGGGTTGTTAGTCGCTACGGCTTCAGTGGCAGCAATCAGGTATACAACTGCTTCTTTCTTCTTCTCGCCACGGAGGGAATTGAAGAACTCTTTCAGTTGTGCGGCTTTCTTACGCAGCCATTCCCAGATCTTGGCACCGATTTCTTTCAGCTTAGTACCAATGCCTTTCTCATCGACGGTGGCTTTTTGCATAGCCATGACTTGAGTACCAGAGCTTTCGTTCTCCAGACCCAGGCTAGTGATACCCATCAGACGAGTAGCACGTTGCATACCTACCGCCATGAAAGCAGCCGATTGGCGAGTCATGTTGGTGCCGGAACTACGCAGGAGTTTCGAGTAACCTTCCAGGGCGATCTGTGCACCCAGCAGTTGGCCTGCTTCGGAGTCAGCATTCTCGGCAAGTACTTCTTCCTGGACGATTGGGGCTTCCAGGGGTTGCAGTGGAGTAGGGTCGAGTTCTGGAGGTAGTTCAACAACTTGTTCTACTGGCAGATCTGCAACAGGAGCTACAAAATCAACAGCGGGTTCTACTACCGCTGGAATATCGCCATCCATCAGTGGCGATGGGATAGCATCATCGAAGTTTTCATTCGATGTAACGTAAGCCGAGAGGTTCAGCATGGTGGTTTCCTTAAGGAGTGTTGTATTGAATGGTCGCTGCAGCAACCATGTCCATGAAGTGGAGACGGACTTTAACGCGGTTTTCGATGTAGGACATTGTACGACCGATATCGTAAATGTTGCACACACGGCTGACACGAGCGATAGCCGACATGGCTTCGTCGTTACCTTTCAGCTTATTAACGAGTTCTTCGAACTTGGCGATGTATTGCTCGACTTTATCCGTAGACGGTTTCAGGGCTTCCAAACGAGCTAGTACTTTCTCGTTAGCTTTACCTGCAGTAACTGCATTAGGATCATTGGCTTTAATACCAATCTTAGCCCCAACGCCATCACCTTCTGAAGTGTTACGGATGGCCCAACCTAGTTGATCTTCAATCGGATTGAACGTAGAGTTACCGGCAGTCTGAATGGTTGGTGTTCTGTAATCTCTAAGAATAGTACCATCCAATACCATCAGGAAACCTTCTGTGATTTCATTTGGTTTGTTTGCACTTACGATCGAGTTACATGCACCGTACAGTCGTTCAATTGCAGGTAGCCAAGAGTTCTGAATGTAGTCGAGAACTTCAATTTCGCCAGCTCCATCAAAAGATAGCTCATTGCTTTCACCAATCATGAACAGAGAACGTGGCATCGTGGTGTAGGTCTTCTCAGCTACTTCCGGAGCGGGCTTGTTATCCTTGTCCAGTTGCTCTTTGAATTCCTTAGCCCGTTGCATTGCGGCTTTGTTCTTCTTGTATCGGGCAATGGCTTCACCGGCTTTGAATGGTTTGCGTGTCGGAGATGCTGGAGGCTCAGGAATCGTGTCTGTTTTCTCAGGAGCATTTTCAGCTACGTCCAAGACTTTCAACAGATATACGTTTTCTTCTTTCTTCTGTTCGACCCCTTGGAACAACTTAGCAAACAGACCTTTCAGTTTGTTCCACAGTTCCAGGATCTTAGCCCACGCTGCTTTACCGGCTTCTTTAAGCTTCTCGCCTAACCCTTCAGCGGACACCGTGTAGCGTTGTGCACTCGGGCCTTCTAGATAGGACTCATTAGAAACGTTCACGATCCCTAGACGCTTCTGGATGCGTTCTAGACCAACAACCATAAAGGCAGCGGATTGATGGGTCAGATCTTTACCGGAACTGCGCAACAGATCCTTGTAGCACTCAACGGCATACTGCACATCAGTGGTAGATTCTTCTTCCTCATCGTCTTCAGAAGGTTCATCGCCATCTAATAGTTCTTGGTTATCAGAATCTTCAGCTGGAGCATCCGACTGTACATCTTCGTCGTCACCTTCGACTGGTTCATCAGTACCAGCGTCTTGGTCACCACCACCTAGATCAACTTCGGAAGAGTCTGCAGTGTCATCCTCTTTTGGATGTTCTTCTTCAAACTTCTTCTCTTCAGATTCCTCGTAGGCTTCTTCGGTGTCTTCAGCGTTCTTTTGCTTTTGTAGCATGTTAGTGATAACACCATCATCTTCGTTAGACTGTTCGGAGTTATCTAAGGGTTTGATCAGTTCTTCCGGGATACCTGCGACGTACGTATTTTCACCATCAGTGGACACGTCGTCTCTTAGGGTATCAGGGAGACTATCGAAGTCTTCCATGGAAGGGAGATATGCTTTCATGTTCAGCATAGCAGGTCCTCAGGTTAAAAGATACATAAGATCGGGGACAAGCCCCGATCTAGTAGTTTTAGATTTCTGTGTGGAGAGCTTCCAGAATAGCGGACTGTGCCTTACTGAGGAACATGTAGAGATGCTGCGCTTGCTCTTGCAATGCCTTGAGATCTTTCAATACATCAATGAGCACATTGATAATAGAAGAGTCGACGTCTTGTACGTTGGCATGTCCATCCATCAGTAGTTTCATCAGTTTTGTTTGCAGTGACAAAACTTTGTGCCGATGTTCAGTCAGGAACTCAGCTTCTATCTTCACCTTATCGAGTGCCGCCGTGTATGCACTGAGTTCACGGACTTGAATTACAGCGTCGCTACTCTCAGTACCAGTCACCACAGCCCATCCACCACTATCATTGGAATTGATGGTGATGTTCGGATATTTCTTACCGGTATAAGCAGGAACTTCCCGACCAACTACCGCTTTCATACCTTCCAGATCAGAATCGCCAATAGCCTTGTAGACCTGGTCAATGCCATCTTGGACGTGCTTCGCCATGGTGTTGAAACACCAATCAGCTAGTTCGTGGTAGTACGAGGGATCTACAGGCTTATCGTCGATTACAGCGTAGAAGGCCAGTCTGGCAGGAATAGTAACCTTACGACCACCATTGGCACCGTTTGGCCCACTGTGTTCCTCACGGGCAATTTGTTTCAGTTCCGACGCTTTGGTAGCGGTTTGCTGGTTCTTGTCGAAGAGTTTCTCCCAGAGCGCTTTCGCTTTCTCCATAGCCTTCTGCATAAGGGCTTTGAATTTCTCCCACAATGCTTTCGCTTTAGCGCCAAGCCCTTCTTTAGTGACTGACTTCGATTGTTCGTTACCGATCCGTTTCATATCGCCGTTGGTTTCGTCTTCCAAGGCAATGACGAGTTCAGACTTAGCACCCAGTACTTTATCAACCCGCTTCAAACCAATCAACATAGCCTTAGCAGTTTGCTTGGAGATACCATCCCACTTAGCAGCGGTAAGGATCTGTTGATAGCTTTCCAGTGCAACAGAAGCTTCTACGATCTCTTCAATTTCATGGTCAATGAACTCAGCTGCCTTTTCATCTTCGACTAGACCAAAGTCGATCATCTCTTCTTTCTCAACGGCTACAGGTTCTACTGTGCCAAAGATTTCTTCTTCGTTTTGCATGATTAAACCCTTTGGGAATTCGTGGCGGTTTTAACTTCGTGATCGATAATCTTCAGGTGTGCTTCGATGACACGACCCAGATACCGAATGATACTCGAGTTATTGTTATCAACTTTCGCAGTGTTCTGTAGGACCGTAGTGATCATGGCGTTAGCATTCTGCTGCTTCTCCTCATCTCCGTCTTTGGCCTTAGCTTCTAATTCATCAGTAGCCTCAACAACTTTGTTGATCGATGTTTCGATACGTGCAGATACTTCCTCAAGTTTCTCTGCAACACCAATGATGTTGATGAGATGATCCAATACCTGGGTAAGCTCACCAGAACTACGGACCTTACGAACAACTTCTTCATCGACTACTCGTGCTTCAACTTCAGCGATCGAATAGTTATAACCTGATTCATCCGGCACAATCATTACGTTGCCTGGGTAAGTCTGATTATCAATGTTCGAGAAATTCAACGGAGCCAACGATTCCTGTACGGCCTTAACCATAGTGGTAGCGTCATGACTTGGATCGAACGATTTAACTACAGAAGCCAGTTCTAAATAGAAGTCGTTGATTGCATCAGGATAAGCAACTGCACCAAAGTTAGCCAATGCACGGAGCTGGGTAAAGTTACCGTTACCAAAGTCTCCTTGAATGGAAACCTGTTGAGCAAGTTTGGCTGGGATGTGAACTTCGGTGTTGGTATCAGGTACGGATTTGACAGTACCTTTCAGGGTCTCTACTTTCTCTCGCAGTTTGGAGAACGAGGTCAGTAGTGCACCTACTTGGTTACGGACCATCTCGTAGATCTTTTTCAACCACTCCTTAAAGCGGGCGATAGCTGACGATACTTTAGAACCGATAGAACTCGAGTCTTCCATACTCAGTGCCAGTGACACGGCGTTCTTCAAATCAGTATGGCTTTCTAGAGAAGCTGTTTCTTCACCGATGTAGCGAGAGATTCGAATGACGTCATGGCCGACAACAATAGCTGCTTGACGGGACAACCCACCTGCTGCTAGTTGACGATACTCTTCAAGTGAGACTAACATCTCCCCGAGAGTTCTTAATTTATTTTGAAGCCGAATCCTTTCAAGTTCGAGGGACATTTGTGTTACCTGCGATTTCGTTTTTAGTAGGTTTACGGAGAGGAGGTTGGTATGCCTGTAGCTCCAATTCAGCAACATACGTTAAACCACCTAGAGTCCTCAAAACCCCAGCCAGCGCGTTGTTGTAGTCGGTGACCATACGAGAGACATTGTTTATCATCAATGTAACCGATTGGACAATGTCCGAAATAGCAGGACGACCCTTAACAGATTTGTTTTCATCGTCTTGTTTATCGGCATCATCAGGTTCAGCTTTAAACTGACCTGCTTTAGTTCGAACTTTCTCACCAGAGATCTGGATCTTACGAAGTGACTGAGCTAACTTAGATTCGTATCCCTTCCGAGATTGGAATCGTTTAGACAGAGCCAACAGTTGACTGAGCCGTTGTTGGATCGAACCCATCTTATCCACTTCAACGACCAAGCCATCTTGGCCAGGGCCTTGCAGTTCACGGACGGTGTAATAACGGAAAGAGAAATCTCGAACCGTATTAACCATTGCTGCCCAGTTCATTACCTTATCGTCCTCACCTTCATGTTCAATAGGACCAGACGCATAAAGCGATTTGTTCCCTTGGACTGGAGGCGTACGATATAGTGGCGAAGCTACACGAATACGATCGTCTTGTTCTACTTGCTCAGCCTTAAGCATCCACGATGGTGGTGTTAGCTTAGAGAAGTCAATACCGGTTTCTTCTGTGAAGTCATTGTTGAACGTAAGCTTGTCAAAGACTTTAGACACTTCGTCGATGTACTTCAAGAACACTTTGTCATAGAAAGCAAAAGCAGAGTTCGCTAACGTGATGACCCGTGTAATATCTTTCGGTTCGTATTGACCATCGATATTGAACTTCTTAGGAGACCGCAATGTGAACTCGCTCTTATAGGGCGGGTTCTTTATGGCCTGAGACTGTTCATACAGCATGTTGACTTTAGCAGCGAGCTTATCAGCCCCCACGTTAATCACACGTGCATACTCGATCGTTTCAGTTTGGAGTTGCTTTAACGACTCCACTGATTTGTCCCAGATCTTCTTAGAAGCATTAGAGATGTCCTCTAAGGAGAGATACTCCCTAGGTGCTACATCTGAGAACTTTTCTAAGGCGTACTGGAACATCGTCTCATCGGGATCTAACCGTTGAGCTTCCAACGCAACACCGAAGGACAAGCTTTGTGCTAGCTTACGTAGCGTTGCCTCTGTGCGTTCTTCCAGAGATACGAATTGATATTCGAGCGAGGCGATCATATCGACGGGTTCTACCCCGTCGACTGATTTAGGGGTCTCTGGAGCAATCGCATTGGTTGCACCAACCATGTTGACTCCTATTTGATTTTGACGGTAGCTTTACCGAACAGCATGTGCATTGTAAACATCAGGTCATCGAAACCATTCTTTTGCATGCACCACTTTTGAATCATGGCTTCCGGAGAAGTGCTGAGTGCCAGAGTCTTGAACAGATCCTGTACATCGCTGCGGCCACCGATGAGTTGGAGACCAGTAGGTGGTTCATCCGATAACATCATTGGCCACGAGTGGATATTCAGTTCACGACGACCCGTTGCAATAAAGCGAATGGTATCGAGCAAGAACTTGTAGTTCCAATCCACACGTTGTGCGTTAGTGTCCTGGAGGATAAACCAATTATAGTTACCCCCGAACAAACGAATCGCTTCAGCAATCACACGCTTACGGAAGTCCCAATGCACTGCCCGAGTAGGGAAAGTGGTATACTCTTGGAACAGGTCTAAAACACGTTCGTCGCGTACACTTGTAATGTAGCGACGTTGTGCTTGAGCCTGACCACCGGAGTATTCGTTATTCATTTTTACTGAATTCGTACCCATGGTCAGATTCCTTTATTGGCGAGCTTTAGCTTCAGCAGCGTTGATGTCGAACTCGTACTCAGACAGACGCTCTTCGTACATCTTGATCTGACGTTGCAGCACAGGCGAAGTAGGGTTACCAGCCAGTTGCTCTTTCAGTTCCAGCAGCCGGTGTTGCAGTGCGTTGTGTTCTTCTTGAGCAGCTTTGTAACGAGCTACTTTCCACTCAGCAATATACTTGCCCAGTGTCAGGAACGGGTTCTGTTGTGGAGAGAAGCCAGACATCCGCAGTGGGTCCATCTTGGCATCACCCAGCGAGCGAGTAGCCAGGTCGTAGGTCTCTGGATTGATCTCGGCATCAGAAGCCTGATTGAACTTTTGTTTCAGTTCAGTTGGAGACAGGATCATCGCTGGATACAGACCAATGAACTGGTCCATGTTCGATTGAACCCAGTCGACTTCAGCAGGGGCCCAGTGCGACGATGCAGCTTTACCACGCGATTGCGATTCTTGAGTAACCAAGAACAACATGAACTTACGACCCCAGCGGATGTAGAAGCTCAGGGCATCAACATATTTCAGGATGTTCGCACGGTTAATAGTCAGGTTGGTATTGGTGAACTGGAAAGCGAACAGACGACGGATTTCCTGTACGACCATACCCAGGTTACCACGAACGGTTTCCATCGACTGGAAGAACAGCTCTAGGAAGTTCCCACGGTAGTTCACAGAACGTTGCATGGCAGCAATGTACTTCTGGCCAATCTGCGATTGAACATCGATTGACAGGATCACGTCACGGACGTCAGGCAACAGGGGTGCGACCGTAGAATCGTATTCTTCTTCCAGGTCGGCAATTTGGTTAAGCAGTTCCTTACGCTCCTTGAATGGAGCCAAAGAACCCACGTATTCGAGCAGTCTCATTGTGGCTGTCCTTTATTACAGATTGGTTTGCATGGTGCGGCTAAACATCTTGAACATTTCAGTGATGTCTGGGCCTTTCGATTTCTCACTACGCTCGATCTCATCGAACTTGTGGGTAGTAGCCAGATCAACACCACGGTGCCAGATCTGTACACGCTGCCAGCGTTCGTCAACAACGATCAGCATCAGCAGGTAGCTGTTATCGAAGATAGCTTTACGAACAGATTCTTGTTCGATCTTACCGTACAACTTACCGGTAGCGGATTTCAGAGTCTCAGCCGAAACGATAGCAATGTTCGAAGCATCAGCTACGGATACTCGACCTGTAGCCAGGGCTTTCTGCGAGTTGTTACGACGACGGTCAGTAACCATCTTGAACACACCGGACTTGTCATTCATCAGAGCACGGAAGTGTTCGTCGATCATGTCTTGGCCGAGTACGAAGTCACGCCAGAATTTGATCTGACCGGTTTGTACCATGAATAGACGTTGAGCCCAGCTGTCGCGTCCACCAGCACTAAACATATGAACCAACGACTGAGGAGGCACACCTGCTGGAATCAGACGGATCAGTACTGGGAGTTTGGCTTTCTTGTCGCCATCGGAGATTTCTACGTTCAGTAGCTTACCGACGACTAAGCTTTCAACTTCCATGATCTTGTTGTCACCAGACGACATGTCACGTGGACCATCGTTCTGTGTGCCCCAGTCAGTGTCTTTGGCATCTTTCTCAAAATCAGCAGCTGCGTCTTTGACGAACTCTTTACCTGAGTTAACGACATCGCCAAATGCTTCGTTGGAGAACAGCAGATTCGGACGAACACGGCGAGAGAACGATTCGAGCGAAGGCAGGCCGTTAGCGTAGACACGTGGGTCATAAGCCGAGGCAGCATAGCATTCATTGGACGACTTAATTTTGCTGTAGTCAAAGCCCAGAGTGCGGTCAGGGTTCAGGGAATCCAATACTTTCAGAGTATCGATTCGACCTACACCCAAAATCATATTTACGGCTTGCAGGTAGTAACCTGCGAAGTTAGAGGTTGCCAGCTTCAGCAGCGGAACCATGTACGGCTGATCGATCAGAGTTGAATCGAGAATAGCCAGGGGTTCAACGCGAGCAGGTTTAGTCAGGTCAGCAAGCGAAGAAACTTGCAGGCCATTCTTAGCCAGGTTGAATACAGTCTGCATCAGCGCCTGACCAGCGACTTGAGCAGCGGTTGACGCAGCAGCTGCACCTGCAGCGGCGATAACTGGAGCTACCATGTGTCTCTTCCTTTTTGAAAATAGAGAGTATAGAAATGTCAGCAAATAGTTACATCGAGAAAATTGCACAAAACATTGGACAAGTCCCGCGGAACCAAGCACTGAGCAACGCGGCGTTCGGTATTAACATCTTGGGTCGGAATGCTCCGATCCCTCAGAACACTGAGAACCATGGTTATACGTTCTTTACGAAACCGCTGTTCAATTTATCATACGATAACTGCATGGTGGACCGAAGGTTGTCTATGCTGTTACGTGAAGACAAAGATTGTCTCGAAAGATGGGTACGTGCAACCCTCGATCCTTGGTCTGCAAAACAAAAAGATAGTCCGATTTCAAGTACGTTAAATGATCCATTGTCTCCCTTTATTCCAATGCTTTCAAACAACTTGATCTCATTGAATGGCTGGCCAGACTTCACCATTAACATGTCTACAACCACCGCAGGTATCTACCGTGACTCGATGGCATATGTAGACGATGTACCCTACCAGTACGAAACGTATACGCTCCAAGCAACTTACCGGAACGTTGAAGGTGACCCTGTAACACTGCTGCATTTCATGTGGTTGTTAGCACAAGGTTTAGGTAAGGAAGGTCGTACGATGCCTTATCCAGAATTAGTCATGATGAACGAACGAGATTACGATACACGGATCTACCGGTTGATTATGGATCAAACCCGTACTTACGTTACTCGTATCTTTGCTTGTGGCGCAGGTACTCCGGAGAATGCTCCGACTGGTGAGATTGCTAACTTTACTGGTGATGGTAGTGAAACAGGTTCACAAGTTATTTCCAGTCAGTTGAATTTTAGTTATCGTTGTAACGGTGTAACAACTTACGATCACATTCTGATCTATGAGTTTAACGACCTACAACAAGACTTCCATCCACTGATGAAAGATGATGCTCGTGAAACATCGATGCATTTGTTGTACCCGTGGGAGAAAGCTTATTTCAACTACCGAGCTTACCCACGTATTAATCCAACCAACATGGAACTGGAATGGTGGGTATCTAAAACGGAATACGAAGCGATGAAGTCTGGTAACATGCATACCGCTCCTACTCCGACGACTACCCAGAATCCAAACCAAGCTACTGAGGCAACCCAATGAGTCAATTCAAAGAGCGGATTTATAATGCTCGTCGTAACCCTAGTCAGATGCAGCAGATTGCATTGGAAGAACTCGATCAACAACTCCAAGGCAAAGGTACGTATGATGTACCCGATGCAACTATTCCATTCGTAGCGTCGATGGAATGTGGTACACTTGGTGTCTCGATGGCTATCACCGAGATGGAAGCACAGATGCGAATGCTCAATGCTCGGATGGCATTGACACAAGAAGAAGTTTACTACCACATGTCGACTGATGACTATATCGGTCGGTTCGCTACTCCTGCGACCACAGAGTTCCATCTGTATCTGGGTTACGAAGAGATCATCCAGAAAGCCATTGCTTATGGTGATCAAGGTGCACGTAAGTTAGTGATCCCACGACTGACTCAGTTCCTAGGTGGCACTACTCCGTTCACTATGCAGTACCCGATTGAGCTACGGGTTCTACGTCATGGTGGTCTACAGATCGTTTACGACGGTACTGACGTATCGCCAGTAGAAACACTGAAGACTAACCAAGTAACGTGGGACATGTTGAAGATGGCCCGTAACCGGGTAGTTCGTTTGAAGATCCCGGTACGACAGTTCCGTGTAGAAACTGCTACGGATGCACTCAGCCCATCAACGTTGTTTGAGAACTCTTACACGTTCACCGACAAGTTCTATTTTGCCCGTGTGTATCTGAACGATGGTGGCGCTAACTCTCCATGGCGTGAAGTTAAAACTACGCACACCGACCAAGTCTACGATCCGTTGAATGTAACAGCAGTGTTGCGTGTAGTGGGCCAACAACTACAGGTTGCCATCCCGACTATCTATACCAACACTGGTCAGGCTACTGGTAAGATCCGCGTTGACATCTATACCACCTTGGGTGAGATGGATGTATCGATGGCTGACTTCCGTCCTGATCAATTCCAAGCTAAGTTCAATGCAATTGATGATGACACAACTTACGTGTCGCCTCTTAACACGTTCAGTATTAAACAAGCCCTGAACGTATCTCGTGTTTCTGGTGGAGCAAACGCCCTTGATCTCGTCACTATTCGTAACCGCGCCATTGATAACACAATGGGTGATGCAGATATCCCAATCACTGATGTCCAGTTGGAAGCAAAGCTCGATCAACGTGGTTACACGCTGGTATCCAACATCGACAACATTACTGATCGACAGTTCCTCGCCTCTCGCCGCTTGGGCACTCCGCAGTCTCTCGATGTTGTAAGTGGTGCTGGTTGTGTAATGTCACAACTCCGTATCAACATGGAATCGATTGCTGCATCTGCACACGTTGCCGACAACGGTGACCGCATTACTATCCTGCCATCCATGTTGTATCGTTTCTCTAACGGTAAAGTAACGATGGTATCGGACGGTGAACTGGCTGGCATTGTTGCAAGTGATCCGGAAGACATTTCTCGTTTGGTTAACGAATCGCGTTTCGTGTATTCGCCATTCCACTACGTGATGGATGCTACCGATGACAACTTCGACTTCCGTCCTTATTACCTGGACAATCCAATCATCACTGAGAAAACATTCGTAGGTGAGAACGATCGTTCTAATCTCCAAGCGGCTGTAGATGCTTACGAGATCGAACGAACTGAAGATGGTTACCTGGTACGTATTCGTTTGACTTCCTCGCAGACATTCAAAACACTGGATGATTCACAGGTAGCCTGTCAAATTGGTTATCGACCTACGGGTGAAGATGTATTCGCTTCTGTAATGGGTCGTCAAGTAGCATTGGAGAACCAAGAACGTGTGTTCGAGTTTGATATCAAAACGAACTACGACTTTGATTCTAGTGGTGAACTCTACACTACTAACATGTCTATCTTCTCGAGTGCACAGACTAACTTCAAAACGAAGCTAGAAAATGAATTCGACATTTCGATTCTGGTTGTGAATGCTATTACTCCAGGTTACCAGCCAAACGAAATCGATGCCATGGTTGAATCACATCTGTTGCCGAACGAATGGATGCTCGTTACTCGTGAGCGTCTGGAAGTTACACTGGGCTACGACATGACTCGTATCTGGCGTCGTAACCGTTCGGTACTGGGTGAGGAAGACTACCAGCGTTGGACTACTAACGTTCCTAAGACTTGGACGGATAACGTCTACGCTACGGATGAGAATGGTAACTTGATTATCGAGATCGGTCCTAATGGTGAAGTCATCATGGATCTGTTGCACGCTAAAGGTGATCCTGTATTGGATTCCAATGGTGAGCAAGTCTGGCTCCACCTGAAGAACGATCCAGTTATCGTTAACGGTAAGCCTGTGTTGGTAGCTCCACGTAAGTTGTTGCGTGAAGTTACTATCCTGATGATCGATGGCCTGTTCTACTTCGCTACTGAGTCCACAGCTGTCGCATACCAAAAAGAAATCCCTATGGAATTCGTTAGCTGGTTGCGTTCAGATATCGATGACATTAGTAATCGACTGTTGGAGAAAGCTGAGCTGTACGTCTACCCAACACAGACCTTCGGTGATACGGTGGTTAGTGTACGTGATGGTCAGCGTGCAACGATTCAGATCGACCAAGCCTTCGCTATTACTCACTGGCTGAAACCTTCGGCTTACACGAACGCCACGATTCGTCCTTCGCTTATTGCTAACGACAAGCAAGTGCTGGATGATAAGATCTCGCTCAAGACTGTATCCCGTTCGGATATCGTTTCGCAGATTGGTGTTACTTCGGGTGACGATGTATTGGCTAACGAAGTGAATGGTTTGGGTGGCGATGAGAACTATCCGATCTTGACCGTAGAGGACGATGCTGTTCGGTTGTCTGTACGTAAGAAGATGGTTGTGTTGGCTAACCAACTGTTGACGGTAGAAGATGACGTAACTGTTAACTTCCTCCCACACGAGGTTGCTGAATAACGGCATAGAGCCTTCCCCTAGGGGAAGGCGTTTATGTCATTTCAGCTTTTGCAGTTCTGCAATGAGATTCTTCATCTCTTTCACAGTCTGCGCTGATGGGTTCTTCGAACGGAAGTCCAGCATCAGGATTTCGATAGCGCTCGCGTAATACTCACGATAAGTCTTAGCTGCTGCTACTTGTGCCTGAGCACATTTGTTGAAGAAACCAACGATCTTGTTGAGATGATCAACAGCTTTAGTGATCGAATCAATCACAGTCTGCGCGCGTTCAGCTTGAGCAGCATCTTCGATCTTGATAGAACGAATACGAGCTAAGGCATCAGCGGTAGCGCCGTAGTGTTTGACCAGTTCATCGAAGTCGATAACTTGAACCTTGCGGAACTTCTCGATCTCTTCCCAGAAATCAGCACCTAGTTGGTCTACCAGATAGTCTGGTTCCGAAGACAACAACTGCATCTCATCAACGGACTGGATTACTGCAGCCAGGTCTTGCAAACCACACAGGCCATCATCAGATGGGATCTCTTGGTTATTCATCAATTCGTTCAACACTGTTACACGTGTAGCGATTGATTCCGACGTAGCACGAGCAGAGTCAAAGAGCTGCTTAACCGATTTCACTGCGGCGTCATTAGAGAAGCCGTACAGTGTTACACGATTACGATCCAGGGTAGACCGAGTCAACATGGTTTCACTGAGTTCGGTCGTGGTCTTGGTGGCTTCCGCACCCATAACCCCGTTCAGTGTTTTCATCTTGACGTAGATCTTACGAACTTCGATCAACACGTCTCGAGCTTTAACGAGCTGTGCATCGAGTATTGCGTGCTTCTGCTTCAGGCCTTTAACCCAACGGTAACCTTGCATAACCAGATCGATCAGCTTACGAATCCATGCCTTGATAGTATCGAGTACAACTTTACCGATGTTCTCTAGGCTAGGTTTCAGGTTGAGTAACGAACGTTCTGGAGTATAGAAGTCACCGAAGGCTTCTAGACCAGTTTGTGGCAGAGCGATGTTGTTATCCAGCATTCGCTTTTGGATTGCCTTCAAACCAGTCATGTCATGTGAACTAACACCCTTAGCCTTAATGGTAGCGTGTAGGTCCAACAGGTCATTGATCGCTTCTACAGCAATCTCGAGTTCTGGTTGTAGAGAACTTTGAATTACATCGATGGTTTGTGGAGCTGGTTCTTCAACCAGGGCAACCATCTCAGCTTGGTTCTCGATCGGGTAATCTACAATTGGATCTTCCAGCAGATCAGCCGATACGTCTAAGTCGGGTGGGGTAATTGGCGTAACGATTTCGTCCGTTACACCAGTCTCAATTTCTTGATCCATATCCTACCCCTTAGGCTTCAGCAGTGGATTGACGCAGTACGTCAGCGATCTCGAGCTGGCAACGAATGAAGTCAGGGCGAGAGCTCAGCCATTCAGACATGGCGTACTCTTTACGGGTCAGGCCATCTTCCATAGTAGAAGAGCACAGGGCTGCTTGCACGATGGACGGATCGATAACACCGGCTACCAGTTCGTAACGAATACGAATGATCTCACGGAAAACGTCTTGAGCCATTTTGGTATCAAGAGCAATGTTCTCGTTTACTTGACCACAGATATCCCGGAATGTTTTGCTATGTGCATCAGCACACTCAGCTGCAGTTTTGTCCAGCATCAGGGGGACGTGGAAACCAACAGCGTTGGCAACGAACATGGCGCGAGCCAGGCGGTCGTTGCTGTTAGGGGCGCTCAGTTCTTTCATGATGCGCGCAATCATAAAACCAGTTCTCATTGTCTTGTACCTTAGGCTTTGAATCGGAAGGCTTCAACAAACAGGGAGTTGTTGAGCAGGGCTTCGAGGTTTTCTTCGTGGGTGATCAGTTTCTTCTCACGACGTAGGCGAGGCGATGCCAGTTCAGCCATGTAGTCATAGAGATCTTTACCGACGTGGTATTCTTTTAGCAGTTCATCCAGTGCATCGATGTCTGCTTGGATAGGACTCACCAACGAACGATCTTTAACGGTCTTCAGTTGGTTAATGAGATCCAGACGGATTTTCATTACACGCTCTTTCGGGTTGTCGTAACGACCAGCGAAGTTGAAATCGTTATCACCCGATACGGTCATCAACCACAAGATGGTAAATGGCAGGAACAGAATAGCTGCAGCCATACGGAGCAGGTTACCCCACCACGAAGCACGCATGTCAGTTTCCATGCCGTATGCCTTATACATCCGGTGTAGACCAGTAGCTACCGCACGACCGTAACCCAAACGAGTGGCAAACATGTCAGCCATTTGTTCTTCACGCTTGTGTGCAGAACTTGGGTTGTCGAACAGATAATGACGTGGAGCTTTCTTGTACGTGGACAAAATAGCACGACGAGCTTTATCTGGGGTAGGACTGTTAGTAAACGTCTCGCGTTGGTCTTCTGGGATATTCTTTACCAGCCAAGTGTGGTCGAGAACTTCCAGGTTGTATTCGTTACGCTTGTTACCCAGTACAACGTCAATGCCGTCACTCAACATGTAGTTGAGGTAGATGTAGTCGGACAGTGTTACGAACAGGTTGAATGCGTGACCACATTCATGCAAGATGATACCAGTGATCTCTTCGTCGGTGTAACCGTTAGCGCCCATGAAGAATGCTTCAGAACAGTTAGACTTGAACTTCAGTTCGTCAACCATAGGACCTGTAGCTTTCAGGTTCTTCAGGTCAACTTTGGTAACATACTTCAGACCATCTTTGGAACTGATGCGTTCAGTTGGAATGTATTTGGACCACGTAGTACCTTGGTGACCCCAGTATTGGAATGTCATCATCCAAGCATCTGGATGTGGACCAGGAGTAGAAATGAATTCTACGTTAAGACCAGTCATCTTCACGATATCACTGAGGCCTTTCAGTGACTCGGTACTGACTTGACCAGCAAGTTCATATGACGACCGCATCTTTGCAACTTGTGCCTGGATAAGTTTACCCAGTTCACGAGAGACATCAACAGAGATGACCTCGTTTGAAACTGTAAATTGTTGTAGCATGGTGGCTTCCCATGGTCAGCTGATTAATCATAAAGATAAGGCTTTGGAGCGAAATACTCACTAGCATAATCTGATGTGATCAACCATCTTAAAGGAGTGTCTAATGTCGACTATTGAATTTAGTCCAGAGGACGTTATTGGGCGTGAAGCAAAACACATCACGTACGTCCCAGACCAGTTCGGTAAACAACATGATGCTCACTTTGTAAAAGAAGTTTTGCATTTAAAGGGCGGCGGTACACATAGTCGTCTGGTTAAGTGGGAAGACTACGAGCGTAATTATTACCTTACACAGAAGGGTCGTCGTAATCACCACGAAAAGAAAGACTACGAACTCCTGGAGAACTTGACTAAGTACAAGTCGACTCAGGTTAACTTAGCTCGTAGCATTGCTAAAGCGTTAGGTGACTTTTCACAAGGACCTAACCCACGACTGCGTAATCTGTCACGTAGTCCTTATTTGTACGGTTCTGATGTAAGTTCGACTTGCTGCTTGAAGAACGATTATCAAACTCGGTATCCGGGTCTGATCTCGCGTAACACTGTAGCGGGCGGTGACATCGAGACAAACGTCTACGAAGCACACAACGAAGATCAGATCATCTGTATGTCGGTTACACATAAAGAGAACGTGTATCTGGCTTATCTTAAGCATTGGGTCAGTGACATCAAAGATCCAGTGGGTGATACGTATGCCGAGATGGATTCTATTCCAGAACTCAAGGCATTGATGCACGGTCGTAATCTGAAGATTGAAGTTGAGGTAGTTGATACTCCAGCGGATATCATCATTCAGTGCTTCAAACGACTGCATTCTTGGAAACCTGACTTCTTTGCTTTCTGGAACATCGAGTTCGACATGAGTCGAATTCTGAAAACATTGGATCAGTATGGTATCGATCCGAAAGAAGTATTCTCGGATTCTTCGGTACCTAACAACTACAAGTATTTCCATTTCAAGAAAGACCAAGCAATGATGACTACAGCTTCGGGTGTATCGAAGTCTCGTGGTCCTCAAGATCAGTGGCACTGGATTACAGCTCCAGCGACATTCCAATGCATTGACTCGATGTCAACGTATCGTGTAACTCGCTTGGCTAAAGGTAAAGAACCTTCTTATGCCCTGGGTTACATTCTGAACAAAGAGCTCAGTGTTAACGAAGAGAAAGAACTGAAGAAAGAAGGCGACTTGTTAGACTTCATGAAGAAGTGTTACAAGAAGCTGAACGAAACTGCTGGTTCTTATCCGCATTGGTTTATCAACGATCAACCAGTACATTGCTTGGACGAAGCAAAGATCGGCGATGTTGTTTGTCTGAAAGTAGATTTCGGTAAGTTGGACTTCGAAGCTGTTGCTAACCTCAACGGTATCGAATGGCACCAAGCGATGCAAACGAAGTACAAGATCAAATATGGTCTTTACAACATCATCGACAGCATGCGTCTGGAACAACTTGACGAAAAGATCAACGACTTGGCTCGTTCGATTACTTTGTTCTCGAAGTCTTCTGACTATAAGAACTTTAGCTCGAACCCAAAACGTCTGATCGACGACATGCACTTCTGGTATTTGAAGCGTGGTCAGGTTATTGGTTCTAGTTCTGATCAGATGGTACACGAACTGGATCAGTACGTAGTATCACACCGAGACTGGATTGTAACGTTACCGTCTTACATGGCGGGTCAGCATGGTATCAAGTGTGTTAAGGACTTACCGAACTATCACACACTGATCTTTGTTCACGTAGCTGACTTGGACATTGTATCGACTTATCCAAACGTATCGCAGATTTTGAACATCGCTCGTGAAACTACGGTGATGGAATTCTCGGCGATTCAAGGTGTGTCGGAACATTGGCGTCGTGAGGCTGGTGTTAACTTAACTGCGGGTCGTGTTAACTCAGTAGAGATTACTCAGAAGCTGATGTCTGCTCCACGTATGGATACCATGTTGTTGGCATTCATGGCGCACATCGGTATGGCTGAACCTACACTGGATCAAGCACAGGCGGTAACCCCCGAAAAGAAGGGTGTACCAGTGGAAGCGGTATGATGGATACGAGTGTTCATCGCAAGGAGATAAGCGGTTCTCTGCGATGTTCGCTCTCATGCCAGATGGGCGTACTATTGAAGCCCATTATCAATGCGACGTGAAAGGACATGCTCCAGGTTCTACTGATTGGCGATTAGGTAAAGGGAAGCCCCCTGTAGATCGCTCTAAGGACCTGTGGGCCGAGTACAAGAAACTCTGGACCGTATGGGCGGATCTCAATCCGGAGCTCATGCGTGAGCTTGCAGAGGCTTGTGCGTTGATGGACTACACGTTGTCTGATAAGTTCGCTAACACTGATATTTCTCAAGCACGTGCACTATGTGAGTTGTTGAATGAGCGCTTTTGCTGATCGTTATAATGAACTGTTTGAATTTGCTAATCACGTTGGATGGGATGGACATGCAGCTAACCCTGTGTGCCCATTAACTCGCCAGAGCTCTGAACAAGTTTGGATGGAGTACGGATTGGCTAATAAAGAGCATACTCTGGAGTTCGATACACTCGGACAAGCTATCTTTGAAGTGCCTACGGTTCATGGTGTTCTAGAGCTTGTAGTCTTTGAGCATCAGTACTATGCATCGATCACGAAAGGTGATTTGGTTGTCATGGCTCCAACAGTTCGCGACATAGTAGCCTTCCCCTAGGGGAAGGCTTTATGCCGTTATGGCCTTATGACTTCCACAAGTTCTAGCACTGGTAGCCATGCGCCACTCGTACCAACCTTCTGTATGTAACTACGGAAGTATGCGTTGCTATTACCTGCGGCCACTATGGCGTATTCAGTGTATGTCGGTCTAGACTCAATGCCAATGACCGAACTCCCAGGTGCCCCGTATGTCGCCCATTTGGCATCAATGCCATTGGTGGACCAAGTTCGTTCGATCAACTTAGACCATTCTGAGTTTTGAATAGTTGGATCAGTCGACAGGGTATTGTTCGGGTCAATTGTACTGACGCTGATTAATCGGATTCTAAACTTGCAGGTAGATCCGTCCTGTGCAACCATCGTTATTTCTTTAAGTTGGTTGACTGGACCATCTGGTATGGATGGGTATTTCCCAGGACCATCTAAGCCATATACAAAACCAGCAGCGTATAAATTATTCCAGCTCATACCCGTACGTAATACACGCTTAGGTACATAAATTACTTTTTCATTGAACAAATATTTTGCCCATAGTCTTGCAGTGCCCCGGTTAGCAGCAACCCCTGACAAGGTTACATTAGACAGTGCCTCGATTTGTTCTGGTGTAACAAACTCTGAGTTATCTAAGTCACCGAATAGTCCAGCCTTATACGTCTCATCGTATCTGATGAGCGTAGTTGGACCTGGGCCATTGTCAGGGATGGTAGGAAAATTTGCTCTGTACACACCCGAGCCAAGTAAAGCTTCAAACATAATTAGCACCCCCATTTAATTCTACACACACTATTACGGCATAAAGCCTCCCCTAGGGGAGGCTTTATATCAGCAGTAACGCTGGAAGAACTCAAGCAGCCAGCCTTGGCGAGCAGCAGGGAACTTACGTAGCAGGTAAGGCAGATCGATTTGTTTACGAGCAGCTTTGTCTGGATCGGTGTAGACATGGAAGATCGACAGCAGGTTAACGTGAGTTTCCTGGATGTCACCTTCAGTACGCAGAGTACCAGTGAAGCGAGTAGCGTAAGTAGGCTCGAACAGACCATTACGGTTTGCTTTGTAGAAGTCACGGAAGTAAGCCATGGCATTGCCGAAGCCTGCTGGGTCTTCCAGTTTCAGGATATAGCGGAACAGGTTGTCGAGTTCTTTCTGTTCTTTGGCACCGATCTCTGGAGTAATCGGGGTACCAGGTTTGCACGCTTTGAGATAGCGCTCAGTTTGGGTTTTCAGGTATCCAACATTCATTGCAGTCAGCCCTTGTGGAATTACAGTTTCTGTTTGTACGACCGGTTCAGCGATCGTTGGCTCAGGAGTTACAGCGGTAGGTTGCTCACCTACTACCTTCACAGAATTGCTCTGCATTTTCTTGTAAGCCCGAATAACGTCTTCAGGTTTATTCGATTGCGAACACAGATCCAAGCGTTTGTTCAGTTCTACCGCCAGCTTAGCATCGGTAGTTTCGCCAACAGAGCGGAGCTCACCCAGTGCCCATGCTACTAGTTCTTGGGTAGTCCATTCGGCGGCAGGGCGACGAGCACGAGTAACGTCATTACGCCATGCTCCATTCGAAGTCTTTGCAGGTTCCAGGCCTTGGGTAAGGAAATCGATCAGGTCACGAACAGACCACGCCGCATCTACTTTCTCAAGTTGGCGATACGCTTTAGCCAGTGCACCGTATTGGTTTTCACCGATGCCTTCCAGCAGTCCAGCAAAACCATCTAGGATTTCATCAATACCCCAGGTATCAATAGAACGTTCTTTACGGGTTGGGTCACTTACGATGGATCCACGTTCGGTGTGGGCGATGATGCTTCCGCCTGTGGCGATCCACTGGTCGATGTGTTCGTCGGTCCAGCTATCAGGGACTTCATTTGTTTTACGAAATCCTGCGTAGTCGAACACCGGTTCTTCAACGCCTGTATCAGTGGTTTGTTCCACTGGGAGCTCGTCATTGCTCCCCGATTGGTTTTCATCTAGTTGTTCCATTGCGGTTTCTTCATTAGCCTTGTAGGCACGGTATTGGTTGATGATCCAGTCCACAGCGTCTTCTACATCTTGACCTGTGAAATCTGCACCGGTGAATTCAAGTTCTTCTTTGGTGAAGAGGTCGTAAACATATCCTGTCGGTTCATTGACATTGTAATCAAACCACCGATCGACTAGAGCTTGGTTGCTTTGCATGAACCAAGTCAGCGCTAGGTTAGCTTCTGAAGGTCCTGCTGGTTCGGCTTGAACGAAGTCTGGATAACTCCACAAAACTTTTTCTGGTTCTTCGCCTTTCACCAATTCGCTATCATTCTTGGCGACTTGTTCGGAGAATTCAGCAGCGGTCAGTGGAACGGTGGTCATTGGTTGAACCGGGATTGATCCATCAGCTTGACGGAAAGATTTACGCTTATTGCCCATTGAGGAGTCCTTGTTAACTATAGTTCAAAACATAAGGGTATCAAGTAGAAACAAAAAAAAAATAAAGGAGTGGAGCCCGAAGGCTCCATTAATAATAACTCTTAACTTCCGGTACGGTGTAGTACACACGTTCTGGATCTTTGTTGAGTCGCTTGTTGATTATCTGGAATGGATAATTCGTTATGTCTACTGCTACACGGAACGACGGATAAGTAATCCCATCAATGAAGATAGGTCTAGCGAACTTGTTCCTTTCCGGCATAGCGGCAGCTAACGATTCTATTACCTTCGGCGTGGTGTGTCGATCCCACATCAAGTTCAACATCTTAGGTGACTGCTCAAAGCGTTTAATAGCTTCGGCATAAGTCTCCTTCATTAACTTGACGATGTACTCACCGTGACAATACTCGAACACCTGCTGCATGTAGATATTCGGATGACGACCGATGGTTAGTTTCCATTCCATCTGTTGTACCGCCCTATGGATATTATCGGACTTACCTATCCAGATGAACCCATTGGGGAAAGCGACTTTATAGACTCCTTTGTTTTTGGTCAGGGGTGTTTTCGTTTCATTGAGTGATAGCTTCTTAGTACGAGCTTCACGTAGCCGTAACAGCAACACACGTTCTGCTTGTTCTAAGTTCTGACATACCTCAATCTCGAAAGCAAAGTCCTGAGTGTTTTTAGTTTGATTGAATAGTTCTTGGCACTTACGCGATTTGTGCAATCCTTCACACAACAATGCATGATGCCAATCCTGCTGCTTAGCGAAGTTATTCGTCATCCCTGAGAACACTTTATCTGTAGCGATGTGTCGTAGGTGGAAAACACCGTTAACAGAGTCAAAGAACATATAACCTCCAGACGGCATATACAGGGACTGTTGCGTCCCTGTAATATAGTTCTAAAACTTTGTGGGATCAAGTAATGCGTTTATGCATATCCCATTCAACCGTACGCAGTACCGTGGCGTGCATCTTCGCCAAGAACAGGCTAAGGAATCGACCACCTACACCAGCAGCAGCGGCTGGGATACCGTTAGGGTTTTCAGCCAAGGCCGCACCAGCACACACAGCGCAGATGTTCTTGCCTTTACCCAGAATGCCTTTGTCTACGTCACGACCAGTCTTACAAGACATTGGTCCACGGATCTCAATGGTCTTGCCGACTAACGAGTTCAGCATCTCTGCTGTCAGTACAGTCGTCTTACCGTTTTCAATCATGCCGTAACCCACCAAGCTACCATTAAGGTAAGGATGGATAACAGTTGGGATACCGATGTGAGTACCACAATCGTGTTCAACAATTCGAGCAGTACCAACCATTCGATAAATCGTCTTAGTCGACTCACCACCGAGTGCAGTCTGTTTGCCTCGGTTATAAGAACCAGCACGTAGGGAGTTGAACATGACTGGAAGCTTATCCATGTCAATGCCTTCTTCCAACGACTTAGCAATCAGTTCTACTTTCGTACCATCAGAGAACGCAGATTCACCACCGAACATGTAGTGAACTTTCTTACGTGCACCTTCTAGCTTCTTCTTCGAACGATAGAACTCTTCGGATTCGTCACCCGCCAGATAATCGTCATCGACCTTCTTCAGCAACGTACTGAGTTCAGCAACTGCAGCAGGGTCAGTTAGACGATGCTGGTTATCAGCAATCCACTTAGAACGAATAGCGTCTCGATCTGGTGAAGCCATCAACGATTTCTTAGTCGTAGCTGTAACCACACCATCCGAGTAAGCTGGCAGTGTCAAAATGTGTTCAGCAAACATCAGGTACTGTCGAACGTAAAGCTTCCCATCTGGTGCTTTCAGATTCGGATCATCGTTGTCTTCAGGATCATCAATCATCCGTGCTAGGATTTCTTTCTCCAACTTACCCAGGTTAAACAACCCAGTCTGGAATTCAAAGATATCCCCGAACGGCAATACCAAACAAAGGTGGTTTACGAACACGTTACCGTAAGTGGTTTCGAGTGGACCTGTACCTTTGTAGTTATCGATCTCACCTGGACTAATAGTGATCGCATCACGGAAGTGCAGCAATGCTACATCTTCTTTGTATTCTTCCAGGTATTCTTTCTGATCGCCTGAACCCGGTACGAAGAAGAACAAACCTTGCTCGTCCTTATACAACCGGTAATCGTAATGCTGTTCGAATTCGTTGATGTTGTAAACGATGGAGAACAAGCAGTTCATCCATTGGCGTTTCTTGTGTAGCCCTTGTGAGAGCCCTTTTAAAAAGTAATCACGCGTCTTCATTGGTCGTGTACCCTTCCAGGAAAGCAACCAATGGCTTAATGGAGTTAAGCATATTGGTGTTATCGATATTGTTGTCTGTGAAGTCCCCAATCAGATCACGTGCCTTACGAGGAATCTCTTCTACTGGAGTGTTGGATAACAACAGTAATCCAAAGATCTCCATAGCTGCATGTTCTACTTCTTTCCGATCGAGTGCTTCCAACGATTGTTGTAACAGTGGTGAGATCTCACGAGTACCGATACGTACACCGTTACGGGATAGATCCAGCAACATAGAAAACGTACCTTCACCAAACGCACGGATGTAATCGTTGACCATCTTCACACGTTGGAGTGGAGTAGGATCAGCATCATCTAAACCACGATAACGAACTTGTCGTTCGATCTCTTCTTTCATGGTATTCAGTAAACGTGGCGATACCGATACGATCTCTGGCCATGCTTCGTCCATCTTCACAGAAGTGAACAATTGACACATATGAGCTAGGATCTCTTCCGGCATGAATCCACCTTCGAACAACAATAACAGTTGATCTGGGATTACATACTTGTCGAAGTTAGACAACACGTCTACGATCGATTGACGGATCTCTTGCGTAGCTTCCATCGATACTTTAACTTCATGTTGTTTGAAGATTGTTTCGTGTGCATACCAGATGACATCCTCAATACGTGATACGAGCATCTCGTTATCACACATGCCATCTTTCATCTCTACGATCTGATGGAGTTCATCTAATGCAGCTTGGTAGTCCAGTGACTCTAGGGACGCTACACAACTAAGAATGACGTCCTTACGTTCCTCTGTGATCAGAGGCGTAAGTACACTGTCTATAATGAATTGCATTAAAAAGCCCTCTTCCTTTGATTTTAGTAACATACTGTTGCGTTATAAGTCAAAGTTTACCGTGTAGTAAATTACTCAGGGCTTGATACTATGTTAACAATCCGCAAATTTGCACACAAGGAAACAACATGAATCTTCCAACTCAATCTGCTCTGGCTTCCACCCTTCAACTGGCTGAAGTGGTGGCAGATGTACGCAGTGTTACTCGTTCGGGTGATACTGTCACTGTAAACGTTGCCAACGATCAAGACTACGCTGATCAACCAGCTACTCTGGACAATCCAATCAACAAAGAAGTCGCCCTCGAAGTCCAATCTTTTGTAGCTGACAAGCTGCTCAAAACCGAAGGCTGGGCAATCCTGCGTGAACTGTTCCGCATCACTAGCGAAATGATCGGCACCACCCAGCTGTTCGTTCTGCCTGTGATTTCTCAAGATCTGTTGATCCAAGAGAAACTCGGTGAACACTACGAGACCTTCAAGAAAGAGTTCGATGCTCTGAGCGAAGATCTGGCAACAATGTCCACCGCCCTGCTGGCCATGTCCAAGAAACACTTGGAGCGTACTGGTACAGTAGCTGTCGAAGACCAACAACTGGTCGCCGAACTGGCAAATGGATACAGCAATCTACAAGCCCAAATGGAAAACAAAGTCGGCCCTGAGCTGATGAAACAAATGGAAATCCTGGAAGTAGCCGGTGTAGGTGCAGACGCACTGTACGCTGCTTTCCTGCAAATCCAGGAGACCCCTGAGGAAACCCAATGAGTAACGACTTCCAAGATGATGACGAATTCCAAGAAATCGATCCATCGTTAGCTGTACAATTCGAAAAGCTCATGCCTGCTCCGACTTATGAAGTTGCAGCAGAGCCAACATCTATTTCAGTGGAGGCTACCGATCCGGTAGCCCCTGCTGTGCCGCAAGAGGAAGAAGACGTCATCGATAATGGCGACGAAGAAACCCTGGTTCCTTTTACTCCGGCACAAAAGAAAGTCAACTTCAAGATCGAACGTCCAGTTGACTCGGAAAAGATCCCAGCTACTCTGGCGATCCTGCAACTCCTGCGTGAAAACCCAGAGACCTTCGATGAAGTCCTGCGTGTACATCGTAACTTCTTCTCCAACGTAGAAGGTGGCGAAATCGCGACAGAGCAATCTGACCTGGAATGGTTGGAAACTCTGCGTGATGCTATTGAACACATGGACATGCATCGTACTCCACGGAATGCTACTTACCGTGAAGGTTCTGAATGGCGACAGTTCTTTGAACACGGTGGTCGTAAGATCGGCCCATCTCGTCCAAAGATCAAGCTGTCCGATAAACCAGCTAAGTCTGACTTGCTGGCATACCTGACTCGTAAATCGGGTATGGGTGCTACTCACGAATATCCAATGCCACACACTGGTATCTGGATTCGTCTGCGTACACCAACCAATACCGAGATCGCTAACATGATTCAACGACTGCAGAACATCGCAGTTCGTCTGGGTCGTGCTACCAAAGGTCAAGGTTTCTCTAACCGTATTGCTGTGTATAACAATGCTCTGACTGACCTAGCGCTTCAGTGCATTACTCACACCAACATGGCTGCTACTACTCCGGGTGATATCGAATACCGTCTGAGTGCATTGGATGAACCTCTGCTGCACCACGCGTTGGCATCGACTATGTTCCCTGGCGGTTTCAACTATCGCCACACCTGCATTGCTGATCCATCCAAGTGCAACAACGTCGAAGAAGCTAAGTTGGACATGTTCTCGCTGACCTGGTTCGACATTACCCAACTGGTTGATCGTCAGAAAGACATGTTGCATGTTCGTTTCAGTCGACAGCTACGTGCAGAGGAACTAGACCAATATGCACAAGATACCACTCTGGGTCGAAAGCCTATCAAATGGTTTGATGATATTGGTATTCGCCTGCGTGTCCCTTCAGTTGCTGAGAGACGGGATTCTGGAAACCGATGGATTGATGGCGTAGTAGAAGCTTCCCACAGCGCATTCAACGAGGCTCCAGGTGATGCGAACCGTAATGCATACATCGATCGACTGGGTTCGATTACTGGTGCACGTCAGTACTCTCATTGGGTTGATGCCATCTACCAGCGTGAAGATGAACACGCTAGTGAAGAACTCCTGACTGAGAACGAAGAGATCATCGATGAATATCTGTCCAACGTAATGTCGGATAAGAAGTACGCAGCTGCTTTCGAAGCTGCTGTGCTACAGTTCATTGACGATACGATTCTGTGCATGGTTGCTATTCCTTCGTGGAACTGCCCTGTGTGTGAATCTCCAATGGCCGAGAAGTTCCATGAACGTTTCGATCACTTGATTCCTCTTGACGTAGTATCGACATTTTTTACCTTGGCGGGCCAGAAAGTCAACCAGTAGGTCATACTAACCGTGACCCACAAATGACACGCCTGTCAATTGATCTACTCGACCCACAGGGGCACGTTACGAACTACTCGTTCGGTAAACGTCGTCCTCGTGGTGGCGAGCTTGATCGGCTTTATGCCGAGATGGGTGCCGTAAGACCAACGACTGCGGAGATCATGCTACGCGAGGCTTACCTGGACGACTATGAAATCCGTCCTCCTAATCACCAGAAACATCCTCTTGATGTCGTACGTATGTTCGACAAAGAAGATACGGTAGAAGGTGGTGCTGTTCGATCGATGATGCGTAAGTACATTCGCTACAACATCAAAGAACAGTGGGGCATGTCTTATCCAGAGTTCATGGAACTTCCGTATGACGAAGCAATGTTTATCCTGGAGATAGGCGAAGCTGACATGATGCGTAAGGTAGATGAGCAAGGTCGTATCAAACGTGATATGGATCGAGAGATCCGTGACATGCAGCGTCAGCCAAAGTAAAAAAAATACAGCATAAGGCTACCCCGAAGGGTAGCCATTATGTCGTCTCAATACTTCGTCTGCTGGATCTCTAAGATCTCTGCACGCAGACGATTTTGAATTTGGGTGATCTCATACATGCAGATGCTGGTGGTTACGATGGTTACAAAGATACCAACCAACAAGGCGATCATGATCTTGCCACGGTGCATGACAAACCACTTGTTGTCGTTGTGGGACTTATACATCATAGCCCCTACACCGAATGGAATGATACCCATCATCATTGCAAGAATGAAAGCGCTAATATTCAGTAGCATTACATAGACCCCACGATTTTATTCATGGTAATGGCAATATAAGCAGAGCCAATACCCCAGATCAGCAGCAGGCCAACAATGCTACCGACCAAAATTTTTACACTCACTTTGAGGGATCTGATTTCCCATGCGCGTGCGTCTTTAACTGCCTGACTGGATGCATCGGTTACTGGGTATGTGATGCACATCAGCATCAACAAAATCATTACCAAGGAACCGAGCATACCAGCTGTGCAGATTAAATAGACCGATAACAAGACGTTGTAGAGCATTTACATTACCCGGTAGCACATTAAAGTGGATCGCAAGAAGCACAGTGTGGGGACTGTTACGAACAACAGCGTGAGTCCCAACATTGTACCGATGTAGGCCATTGCGATTGTTTCATAGTAGCGGTTAGCCGTGTCGTATACACGGATGTGGGCGACGAACAGGACCACTAATACCAGTTCGATGAGTAGCAACGTGCCACCCATGCCCAGGAAGTATCTAACTACTGATAGGGATGGTTCCACAGACAGACTCCTTCTGAACAGGGGGCTCATTAAGCCATTGGGGTGGAGGGAATATTTCAACTATCGAAATCCATTGTCCAGCGAACAACCCAATGATTAGGATAAACGCTAGCGTCAGATCTGGCAACCACTTGGGTTTGTACTTAACCAGTTCACCATTCAGGTATTTTAACATCAACCAGGCGGAGATACATGTCAAGAACAAACCTAATGTGAGCAACATAACTGATCCTTAAGTCAACTTCGTAATGATAACCAACGCGCAGTAGCCAGCCAACAGAATCAGCAGACCACCGGCAAACAAACGTACTGCCGCTCCACAACCAGTTTTAGCGCTAGCTGCAAAGAACAGCATGCACACACCAGCGAGGAACGTTACAAAGATGGGTGCAATCATTACAATCCACATGATCGTATCCTTAAATGAAGGCTATATTCACGATTGTAATATAGCCTTCAGAGAAGTTTAAATCATGTCCTTGAAGTACAACCAGATTGTTGTAACGATCCCCATGATCATAATGAAGAACGATCCCAAGGCGATACGGTGAGGCCAGGAGTTCTTCCAGCTGAAGTAAGGGATAAGGTCAGGGTAGCAACGATCACGGTACCACACGGACGCCAGACAGATTAGCGTGGCAATAATCCATACGGCTATTGCATATTTCATTTTATCCTCCGACGAAATAAAGTAGCCCCCGAAGGGACTACGAGATTCTTTTCAAAACCATGTTCAAGGCTTTACCCATGAAATGATCGGCTTTGTTCCTGTGGTAGCGAACTTGCTGGGGAATGTGCTGACAAATCATGTACGTCAATCGAGGAGTAATGTCAGGGAACAACTTCAACTTACGCAACCGACCCAAGATCTGGATGTTATCCTTCTTGGAGTCTGTAGCTTGCAGCAATAATACTTCACGCAAGTTGGGGATGTCAACACCTGTACCGGAAGACTTAATCGTCGACACGGTTACATCGTTTTCCATCAACCTTGAATAAGGAGAACCTGAGTAGTGTTCGTTGATCTGGAGATCCCCGTACTTCTCTTTCAGGAACTTGACCAGCTGATCAATAAACACAGTCGTCGCACAGAGAATCAAAGCTTTCTGTTCTTGGATGCGATCATGGATGTACTGACCATAAAGAATGCGAGCAATCATCTCGTTATAAGCGGTGAGACGTTTCTTCGACTTCATCATCTGCGTTTCGTAACGCGCATGGTTATACGTGTTCTTAAACGGAGTCAGGTAATCACGAGATGTAACGGATGCATCGCTGTACAACACACCTACCACGTTGATATACGAATCATACTCAGGCAACCGGCAGCATGTCTCCGGTGGGAGCATCAAGTCGATCATCTTCGTAACGTAGTCGTTACCCGTGAACGGTGTAGCTGACAGATAGATCTGTTTTGCAACGTTGGTGTACATGTCTGTACGGAACAACAGCCCTGGGTCTTCTTGGATCTCATCGTTGATCTGTAGACCAATCTTCAGAGCTTCGTGGAAGCGCGGAGGAGGGGCGTTATAGCCTACAGTGTGGAGTTGATCACCCAAGCGTTCGAATGCATCTATATACGCTCGATACGTGACGTTAGATACTAAGACGACATCGATTCCCGCCAAGTCATCTTGAATACCGCGATCGATCATCATCTGGAGTTCTGCTGAACCGCTGACTCGAACGAATCGTAATTCGATATCCTCGTAAACATCTTTCAGTGCTTCTTCCCAAATACCGAAGTACTTAGGTGGAACCATGATACACGTACGACATGCTAATGCAGCTTGTGCTTCAAGACTGGTGTAAGTCTTACCTTTACCGGTTTGTAGGTCTACCCGTGCAGAATGCAGATGTGGACGCAGGATGTCTTCCAGAATAGTCTTCTGGTAATCCCGCATTGAGAACTTCTCTTTTACCGTGAACGTAGCCGGAGCTGCGACCGGAACAGGAATGTCAATTACCTTAATGCGGTCCTCAGGAACTTGAACGTTCGCTAGGTGCTTCACTAAAGCTTTATATGAATTCCTGTGGATGAAAATGCTTCGGTTGTCTTCGGTGATGCCGTAGTACTTCTTCTTAGTTACCATGACCATACGGCCTTGGACTTTAGTCGGTTCCCTTAGCAACAGCGTATCCAGAAAACGCTGCATTTTATACAACGTGTCCCTGGAATAACCGGATAGGCGTACCCCATGGGTATACCTCTCGGCTACAATCAGTGGCTCCATAAAAAATTAACGAGGTGATGGAGGGCCGAAGCCCTCCACACGCTTCGCCCTCCGCTTAGGCCATGCAACCCCCCATGACTGCGACATCATAAGGGTGGTCGTTCCTGTCTGTATACAGGAAACTGCCTGGGTTATTGAGTGGCTCGTGCTGTTTCTCGAATGCCAGCTTACCAGAGAGACTACGGTTATCCATCAGTTTGTTATACTTCTCAAACTGACCCGTAATACCTGGAACTGGGAGACGATAATCTTTAGCAGACGCCGATACGATCATCATAGCGTATACCAAGACTTCGCAATGAACGATGTTCAGCTTAATCTTTTCATTGATCAAGCTTGCGAATGCAGCAAGAGCATCGACTGGATCTTTATAGTTCTTCAGATAGGTTTTGCTAGTGAAGCCAACCTTGTCTGACGACAGCTTCGAACCATCACCGTTGTCACCCGAATGCAGGAACGATTGTACGCGTTTCATGAACTCGTACATGTTCACGTGCTTATAAGGCAACGTCAGGAATGGTTGAGAGAAGTCGAAACCTGTCATGTCAATCACGATGTTATCGCGGTTGTCAGTGACCCAGCCTACGCGTTGTACATGCTTGAGCATTTCCGTAGACAGACTAGACTTCCGGTTATACAACGATACCGGAAGGATGTCACCGTGATCTTCGCCGTCGTCACCCTTACGAATCAACCCGATGTGGGTCAGTTCAGATGCAGACTCAGCTGGATACGCGGAGAGATCTTTAATCATCAATACGTCAGCCAACGATGTTGCTTCGGCAGACTTGATAACTAGTCTATATCCTTGGTTAGCCAAGTTACTTTTCAAATACAACGTTTCACTCTGATCCCCATCACGGAGATACCGGGCTACAGCACCGGCAATTTGGAACTGCTCTACAGCCGAGGTTGCATCAGTATGCTTGGTGGACAATACCGACGAGGTAATCTTATCACCCATCGATACAGCGGATACCTGACCGATGTTAGTACCGCGCATGATCGAGAAGCTCAGTCGACCATAACAACGAGAACACACACCAGCTGGGTCTGGATGCACACAACCCAGTACCGAACGCATCTTGATCATTTTACCGATCAGTTCTGTTTCAGTGCCACGAATCCAATCCATCGTACCATCATCGCGCATGTAATACTTACCACGCAGCGATTTCAGAGTACTCTTCAGCACAGGGAAGTCGATCAGGATCGATGTACCACAGTCACCTTTGTGGAGGCGCTGTACATACTGAGCGATCAGCTGGGATTTCCGGTTGAAGTATTCGGTTACTCGGAGCAGCTCTTTGTTATACAGCAGAGCTTTAGTACCCGAGCGAGATTCGATCATGGAACCATACAGATCCCAGATGCCATCTACATAACCAACTGTTACCGGGTGCGCGAAGATGTCCGAGTTGATATCCGTTGGATAGCCACGTGGGCCAAACGCTTGGAGCAACTGTTCAAGCTTCTGAGTACCAGAGCGGTAACCTTCAATGATAGAGTTCCCACGGAACTGCGTCGGATCGTCGAAAGCAGCAGCGATCTTTTTATACGCGACTTGTTCGATACCATAGGTCGACTCTTCTACGTTTTCGTTTGCTTCACGAACAGCTGGGTGGTTATACACTTCAGCGATGTCAAACATCGACAGCGTTGCAACATACGGCGAGAGGTTCACCGTAGCTTCGTTGTACAACCAGTTAGTTGCTTCGATAGCCAACTTAGCCAGATGTTCGGGATCGGCTTCTTCATTGGTGTGATCATGAATGCCCCAGATCACTCGGTTCAAGAAGCTAACGAGCGACTTTGCAGTCACTCGCTTAGAACCCATGTGATAATCTTTCAGGATTGGGACATCTGGATACGCCTTCAGCGGATACCAGTTGAGAACGGACAGTTTAGTGATCCGATCTCGTGCCAGCAATTTCTGTCCATCATCAAACTCAATGACATGCCATTCTGAGGGAAGTGCCCACAGCTGCTCATAAGGCAGATTAAGCAAGTCACGGGCTTTGTAATGATTCATTAATACCTCAAGCAGCGTAACGAATTTCGGAGTCTGGTTTGTAGCGCAAACGCAAGCCGCGACATTCCAGCAAATGGTTCAGCAATGCAACTGGGCGAGAGTTACCGAATGGAATTACAGTCCGGTCTACTGCTCGTGGGATGTTCGTTGGTTTATCCGCAGTCAAGATAGAGTTGACTACAGCGATGTGGGCCTGAGGGTTGTTGGTTTGGTCGATGAGTTCGTTAGTAGGTTCTGGTCCTACTACCGAGTTATACGAACGGGTTTCGGATTCACCACAGGATCGAATTGCAGTCTCACGACCTGGGGTAGATGCACGGTCCGAGTTATTCAGCTTCGACGGCAGACCGAACGGTTGAGTTTTAACGGATGCAACAGACGACCAGTCTTCACCGATCTTTTCCAGCAGCATGATGTACAGATAACCCGACAGGATATTATCCTTGGTGGTTACCCAACGACCAGCTTGGTCCTTATACGTCATCGGACCGAAGTTCGGGCGGAACCTGGAATTGATTACTCGGTTAACAGCTTCGATCAAGCTGACCTGGTCTGTAACCGGAGTGAACAGGTAATACTGATCACGCAATACGTGATACACATGCTGATACGGATCTGGATCTTGTTTCAGGATCTCTGGCATCGACGGAGCTACGATCTCATAGAACTCATTCAGTTCATTGAAAGCATAATCAACCCACGCTTTGTCAGCCATTGCTGCTTTCAGCTGAGCTTCCGTTGGAGTCTCATGTCGATCCATCCCTTTCTCTACGCGCAGGCGTTGTACCAGGTCACGAGCAGCAGCACCCAGGCCATGCTCATACAGACGACCATAGTTCGAACGACGCATAGTCGAACCACCGAAGATCACCACGTCTGCACGATTGCCCCATTCATCGAATGGCATATCGGCCCATGGCTTCACTTCACAGACTACACCCTTACCACCGTGCCAGTCGGTAGCTTTATAAGCGCCACCAGGCATTTTGATAGCTTCGTAGGTGATGCTTACACGCCACTCATCCAGAGGCTCCAGACGATACATCCGAGAGAGCTTCCGTTGGTCTTGTTTGACCGGGAGATGGATCTGTGCTTCAACTACGAGTTGGTGCAGTGCTGGACTTACACGGAGCTGATCTTTCCAACGACCATAGAGAGTCTGATAGACTTTTAAGATCTCTCGATAATAGTTCGACAGCGCAGTGTGATATTTCATCAACTGGCCATCCATACCGAGTGGAGTATGCGATGGGTTTACTCGGTCGTCACGATAGATGTTGATGTCAACTACCGTAGCACCAGGAATACCAATCGTAGCCCGGTCGAATGTTCTGTCCAACGTCATCAACGCTCGAGCAGTCATGTCTGCTGGAGACAGATCTGGATCGAGATCCCGCAATGCGAATACCACGCCATCAGGTCGAATCTTCTCACCGATGTCAGGGAATGGTTTGTAGTTGTTCTCGTCTCCATACATGTTCAAGAAGAACGCTTTACGACCAGCGTTACCAATTGCGTCGTTATAGATACGCGGACTCAGTTTCTCCAGAGCTTTGTCGGAGAAGATAAATCCGTCTTCAATGGTACCAGGCATCGACATAAACACAGCGTTCATGTTTACACCTGCACCCCACATCCCGTTTTCACGTACAGCTCGGGTTTGTGCAATAACAGTACCAGCAGCAAACATCTGGCCAGGAACCAGATTGTCCATTACCTTGCGGTTCTTCTCCAGCTTGAAGCCGAAGTCTTGGTGCAACGAGCAATAGTCCGAGATATGCAGGACGTCTTTCGTCTTATGCTTATCGTAATAGTGCTCGAAGATAATGGTTGTTACTGGGTTGCGGCGAATCGCAGATCCCATACCCGAAGTCGGATACTTACGGATTACGTTCAGGATCACACAGTCTACTGGGAACTTCACGTCGAACGTGTATTCACCGAACTGCATTTCCATACCAGCCTGCCAACGGCGAGGCTCGCAGCCTTCTGACTCTGGAGATTGGCCAATGTGCGATAGGAACATCGCGCCACGTGCAGACGATGTCGTTCCATAAAACGGATCGAGACACGCATTGCCCAAAAGTGTTTCATCAATGTTGCGGGTGCGCAACTTTTGTTGGTACTGTTCAGAGACTTGATACAAGTAGCGTTGCTCCTTTTTGGTTTACCAATGATGTGATATAGATTTCAAATCCCATGCAATAGGTAACCCTTATGGCTTTCACAATTTTAGACAAGATGGCTAAGCCTGGTGACGACTTGTACTATGACCCTGCATTCAGGTTAGTACTAGAGACGCACTTGAACTTGCTCATTAGTCAGGCTGCAGCAAGAGAGGAAATCCCATTGGATCTCTTCTATCAATACGAAGGTGACTTTTATGGTTACCTGGTATCTCGCAGTATTCCACCAGAATACCACTTCATTCTTTTACGAATGAACGGGATGACTAATCCGAATCAATTCGCTAAGCAAATGCGTAACCCTAACAACCCTACGGTGAATCCAGTACTGATTCGTCCGAACCAAAACCAGATCGATGGTATTGTTAGGCTCTACATGAGTAGAAAATTTAAATGAATACTGGGAGCCCGAAGGCTCCCAATATGTCGTTACAGTCCGTTAGAACCGTATTGTGGCGCCATTGCTTGTTGACCGTATTGCTGGAACTGCTGACCGTATTGCATCATCGGTTGCTGAACCATTTGTTGCGGCTGTTGGAAGACTTGCATGTACGGGTTCTGCGGTTGCATCATTTGCTGCTGTTGCATTACCCACGGCAGTTGAGCCTGACCACCCGCATTCATCTGCGGCATCATTGGCATCTGCTGAACGATCTGACCGTATTGGTTGACCATCTGCTGCTGTGGATACTGCTGCATCATCGGTTGCATCGTAGGCATTTGTGACTGAGTGCTTGCGAGCAGCTGAGCTACAGTTTGCTTAGGCTTCTGGTTTTGCGGTGCGGATGCAGACGCTGGACGAGAAGCTTGTGGTGCAGTGTTCTGTTGATGCTGGAACATGTTGGCCATCTGTGGCATTGCGCCGGACAGTTGTGGCGTAACTACTTGCTGCTGACGCTGTGCTTGTTGCTGCACTTGTGGAGCCGGTGCAGTTTGAGATTCGTTATCTACTTCGTCAGTGCCACCATCATTACCGTTCAGCGATGGGATCTGATTGTAGATCTTCGGGAACTCTTCGATCCATTCCAGCGGATACAGTTCGATTGGTTTCAGTGGCAGAGCCAGAGGACCAGCGAAGCGATTGATGGATTGGTTCAGACGAGTAGCGATCTTGTGATACGCTTGCAGGAATGCCGTGAAGAATGGAGCAACCCGGCTAACAGTACCAGCCGAATATTCTTCAGGGCTATCACCGAATGGAACGATCAGACGCAGCAGGTTCGAGATCACCTTGCGTTGTTTCGATGGAACCTTAACACCCAGGACTTGATCTTTGTCAGCATCATTGTCCAGTTCATCCAGGATCGGGAAGCGGATAACTGCAACCCGGTTTACCTTCTGGCCTTGGAAAGTACCAGGACCTTTCAGATAGACCGTGATCAGTTTGTTCTGTTTGTGTGCAGCTGGGATAAGCTTATCCAGAATCGCCTGGGTCTTATCAGTAACACCGGTGAGCTTCATCAGCACATCGGACATTTCTGGAGGCAGGTCTTTATGGATGGAAGTATTCAGCGACATCTTGACCAGAGCATCGGCCAGGAACGACACCAGGAAACCCAGATGTTGTTTAACGCTACGCTGCATGTGTTGCAGTACCGGCGAAGTACCTTTACGGGAAAGGCTTTCGCACAGCGGGTGATACGGTTGCAGGTCTTCCGTGAAGCCATCACGCAGACGCTTCTGAGTTGGAATGACCAGGCGAGCACCGTTCACTTTTGCTTCGGCCTTGGTACCGGTTGGGGTGATGATACTCACCAGACCACTGTCGTCCACGTCGTACTGCATGGACTTCAGGATACCCTCATAGACCTTCGAAAGAGATAGCATTCATTACACCTTGTTGAGCTTGAGACGGATTGTACATTGCAGCTGGCATTACCGGATGCGTATATGGAGTTACCATGTATGCATCATGGGCTGGTACACCTTGTTGCATCGCCAGGATGGCCGATTGCTTAGGTGCATTCGGAACAACTTCCGATACCAGGTACAGCATGTCGTTTGCGATCTTGCCAGCTTTGGCAGCATCGCGAGTAATGACCGGAGCGAACAGACCATCGGTGAAAGTAGGAGCTACGAAACGAACAACCGATTCGTGTTGCAGCGAGATATCGATTACCGAGTCACCAGCCAAGTCCGAAGACATCGACAGTTGGAACGGGATTTGGTTGTTCATCGAAATGGTGTTCAAGCAATCGGTCGCGAGACGACGTTCGAACTCGATCAGATATGGACGCATCTCTACGCCTTCCATGATCGACTTCACACCTTCGCCATGGAACTCGAAGCGATACTGACCAGGCATGTCACCGTTAGTCACAGCGAAACTCACGTGTCGCAGGAACGTATCCATCATCAGCGATGGAATGGTTTGCGCCAGAGTCGATGCTGCGATCGAAGTCATGTCAGCGCCGTGGAAGTGGTTCGAGTGTTCAGCGAAGTTTACACGACGCAGAGACTGACCATTATCCATAGCCCATTGAGCTACACCGTGTTGCTGAACCAGTTCAGGGAACAGTGCACACAGTTCACCCCAGGTAACGTAACCACGCTCCATGTAATTCGCACGTTCTTTCAGGATAGCCAGGAACGTGTTGGTATGGATGTTGTTGTTAGCTGCGTGAGCCTGAGCTTCGCCATACAGATGCTCTTTCGAGTTAGCTGCAACGTTGCCGTACTGATCGTCACCGAGCATGTCAGCTTCACGAACCGAATGCTGGAATGCGTTCAGGGTGTTCGACACGTAACGGACTGGAGAAGTATCCTGACGATGGGAATACTGATAAGCTCCACACTCACCAACCATAGTACGGTGATCGTGCATGCGATTGATCTGACCATTGAACCGGCCAGTGTTTTGCAGACGTTCACAGATAGCTGTGGTTTGACCGATCGAGAAGATATCTTCAGGACGGATCAGGTGAGACGATGCTGCACTGAACAGACCATTGTTACCGGCCATCATGTCGACTGGAGTAACGATCTGGTTTGCCGACATTACCTTGGCAAACTTCTGCAAGCCCATTGGGGTGTTCTGCATCGTTTCAGCGATGACAGTTTCGGAGTTGAAATACACCCGCATTTGTGGATCGAGGTTATTGCCATAACTCACATCACACTGATCGGTATAGATGAAGAAGATCCGCTGGGTAGAGGAACTCTTCACGATAGCATGTTCTTCGTGAACACGGATCATGCCGCGGAAGCGACGGGACTTCCAACCGTCACCGCTGATGTTGATGGCACCTTCGGTCATTGCTGCTGGCTGAACAATGGTACCGGCAATGTCCTGCACTGCCGCAACCCCCAGGTTCATACCACCGCGAGTTGCCGAAACCAGTTGGTTGATGGCTGCATCGGTCACGCTCATTTGGAACGGACGGATGTGTTGTTCTTGGTAAGTACCGGATTGAACCAGGACGAGACTACCGATACGGACGTTTGCATTACCCATACCGGACATGGCGTTGTACATGTAACTACCTCTTGCTTACTTGTTGAGACGACCCAGATGCAGAACGAGTTCTGTCAGTGTGGCCTTGATTGTCTGCGGGATGACCAGGACATTGTTACTGGTTGGTTGACCAGCTTCTTTATACAGTTCATCCGGTCCACGATAGATCCAATTGGAAGCATGGATCGACGCGGTGGCTGTGCTGATTGCAGTAGCAGCCATGTTTTCAGTACGCATTGGAACACCAGCATTGGTATACTGGGGTGCCTTTTGGTGAGGGAACAGCTCGTTCAACTCGTCTTTATAACGGTTGGGGATACGAGAGTTCGTACGAGTAGAACCCAGTTGATACTGAGAACCCGATTCACCTTGTTTCAACAACTCCACTTGCTGGAACACAGCAATGTCCAGGAAGCCCCAATGCCAGAGCAACGCTTGAGAGATCGCCAGCATGTTGTTCGCAGCCACTTTGTTAATGTGGTAGAACGCTTTTGCTGGGAATGCCTTAGCCATTACCCATTGCGCAATCTTGACTTGGTGTGGGTTGATCGAAACGTTTGACACGTTTTGGATCGCATTGATGCAGAGCTGGAGTTTGTTCAGGTCGACCGTAGGATCAACTTTCGTTGCCAACTTCACATAGTCAAAGGTATCCAAGTTAAATGCTTCAATGTCCCCAGGTGGAACACGATGCTTTGTCTTGTGTGCTTCGAGGAACGAAGTCTTTTCATCTTCATCGCCACCCGATTCAGGTTTCTTTTCATTAACCCGTTCAGCAGTGGTGCGTTCGTTCGGATTGATGATGCTACGAACGTAACGATAAGCGTTAGCTACGATGGAGAACGAAGTGATATCGTCCAGCGGTACAATCGTCAGTCGACGTACCAGCACTTTGGATCGCAGGTGTACAGGAACTTCAACTGTGGACATGCCGCGCCACAGTCGACCGAGAGTAGTGGGTTCATCTTCCACACAGAACTGCACATAGCCAGCCAGTTTGTCGAAGGCAGTATCAACTTCTTCGCCGTGAGGACCTACTTCGTTTACAGGCCAATTCGAAACTTCACAATCGTGCAACAAACCCAAGACTTCGGTTTCTTTGTTGTGGTCATACTCGGAACTGCTTTCGAGATATTCACCAAAGATCGGAATCATGGGACGAATAGCCAACGAGCAAGTAGCCAGGTTGATATATTCGTGTTCGAGATACGTTTGCTCTTTCTTGTTGTAGCGAGACTCCGCAGTAATCTTTCGTTCGATCTCAACTGGGATGAACAAGTTACCCATGGTGGTCAACCAACGTCTCATGCCATTCATCGGCATGTGCGTATACATCTCACGAATGAAATGTCGCAGCGACATTGCTACACGCATGGTATCCAGAGACATGTTCAGGATCTCATGGATGCGCTGATACGACTCCCAGATCTTCTGTTGCTTTTCGTCACCAAGGAAATCCCAGTAACTGTTGATTTCTTTGAATACCCTCTGCTGATCGTTCAGCTTTACCTTGCAGTAGATCTTCGTGGAGAACGTTAGCTTTTGGCCATTGTGCTCCGCAGTTACTTCAGTGAATCCAGAACCCTGAATTCCTGTTACGAGAAGCTGCATTCAATTTCCTTCATGCTGTTAACGCAAATTAGTAATATAGATCTGAGATTTTTTGGAGTCCTACGATCGGGGCATAGAACATCCTCGTTCGGAGGATGCTAAATGCTTTTTATCAGAATGCCATTACGTCGCCGAAACCACCGTCATCTTGGAAGCCGCCGTTACCACCACCGCCGGAATTACCGCCACGGTTGTAGTTGTTGTTACCACCGCCATTACCACCGCGGTTGAAGTTATTACCGCCACCACCATTACCACCACCGAAGTTGGCTGGGTTGGCTACGTTCTTCGCGTTGGCGTCGAACTGGGTAACCATCAGGTTGTAGACGATTGCTTCAGCTGGAACCAGGTAGCCGATAGCGTAAGCTTCAGACATCTCTTTCGGAGTGATTTCAGAACCATCACCGTTTTGGATGCTGTGATACTTCGAAGGACCGAAGTAGAAAGGAACTCGTGGGCGACTGGACTTGGTGCTCAGTACTGCCATGTACACACGACCGTCTTGTGCACGACCGATTTCCCATTTGGACAGAGCGATCACCTTGTCCATTTTCTTACCCGCCAAGAAATCGTCTTGGTAGATGAATACACGTTTCTGAGGAACGTCAGGAACGTTGTTAACCAGTTGTTTCACATAGTGCATTGCTGCTGCGAAAGTAGCGAGGTCCATACGGAAATCAATCTTACCGTGGTTTTCGTCACCTTCAACACCAGTCTTAACTACGATGGTCGGCACGTTGCCGCGTACGTTAAAACGAATCGATGGACGTTTGCTCGAACCCTGTACCGGTTGTGCGTACAACCAGGTGGACATTACCGAGAAAGCGTTCAGGATTGGTGCTGGAATGTTGCCTTGAGACATGTTGATACTCCGATCGGATATTCTTTTTTGATGCCCGCTGCGCTTGCGGGTTTAGTCACGTAGCATAAAGCTACCCAGTATTATTTCCTGAGCAGCTTATACAGATCGCGAAGTTCTTGTGAGGATGACATGATGTCATGGTAAAACTTATCGGGTGTCGTGATACCCGTCCACTTCTTATCCTTCGATAACTGCTTGAGTTCTTCGCGAATCTTCCGTGGTTGCTGCGGATCAATGAGTTCTCCATCACCAAACACTTGGAGCGTAAACTCCGTGAATGGCATGGGGTACTCATTTTCTTTTATGCCGTTTAGCTTCGTATACCAGGTGTTATACGTTTTCAGTTTCCCTGTGTGGGATTCCAATAACAGCAAACGACTGAACTGCGGTTTCCACAACAGTTCATGAGGGTAATGTGTTACGAGTGCAACAATACCTTCACCTGATTTAGGTTTCTGGTCAATCTCCATTACGTCCATACCAGCAGCTTTCATTTGCTGGTACAGTTCAATAGCGACGAATCGCTCGAACATTACGTACGCTAGTTGCTTCGGAGTCTTTGCTTCTTTGAAGTTAGCTTTAGGGAACATCCATTTCACTGCATCCTTAGACGCTAGGTAATAACGGATCTTCCCAGTAAAGCCTTGTTGTGCTAAAGCTACCGGAAGCGTTTGCACTTCCGTTAGCAGAACCGCTACAGAGTTGGTGTAATCCATCTCTAGAGCTTTGTCGGTTGGTACAGCTTGGAACAAGTTACGGGCCAGTGTTCGGAGGTTGATCCAAACGGTTTGAATCGTCTTGACGTTGGTCGGTTGTTTGGGCTGATTTGGATGAATTCCCAGCAAACCTTCGAATGCAAGAGAGGTGCCGATACTGACCGGTATCTGCCCCACATCACGTTCGATGATATCCATGTATTGCCTCTACGCCAGTTCGTTCAATCGCTGCAAGCATCTCATCATTGACGCTTCGTCAGGAGCGAACTTCGCCAACGCCGGTACCAGAAGTTCTCTGATTGAATCACGGGTAATCGCTTTGAACTGAGACATGTCAAATGCCTGGAAAGTTTCAGCGACTGTATTCTTCTTCGATTCGACTTTATCTACCGTTACAGTCCAGTCGTACTGAGGATACTCTTTCTTGTAGACATCAATGTCTCCGTTAGCAACATCATTCGGGTTACAACGCAAACGAATTGCGGAACCCCTTACGAGACCTTTGATGAACTCTTTGATCGCGAAGTTTAGTTGCTTAGTATCCATGCCATGGCATTCCAAGGTAACGTACTTCTTTGCCCCTCGGTTCTCGATGAATACGTTCTCCCAAGTACCGTCTTGTTTGACAGTGACTTTGAACATACCCTTAGCGCCTTCGTCATTATGACAAATACGGTCAAAGCTACCCGCAGCTAGAATCCGATCACGAATAGTCATGAGATGAACATGACCAATCAAAATCTGGTGTCTAACTAACTTGAGGTATTCTTCCTCGTTGTGGGTTGGCTCTGGAACAATGGCTGGGAGCTGATACGAGAATGCACCGTGCATAATAGCAAAGTCAACTTTCTCGATACCCAGTTCATCCATTTGTTTCTTTACTTCTGCCAACGTTACGTCAGTAGAAGGGTTGTGCTTGTCTGGCACATACAAGAAGTATGCATCTAACTTCTCGATGTACTCAATCGAAAGGTTCTTAGTGTAATGCAGATCAACATTGATGTTAGCGTTGATTCGCTGTTCGGGGAAGAAACGAGATTGCTCTCGGTCATGGCTCGGTGTACCTTCAACGATCCGGATCATTACGTTGTATGCTTCGCATCGAAGCATCAACATAGTCATCCATCGGTTGATTTGGTGCACGACTTCATCACCGTTGTTGAGTTGTCGATCAAACAGGTCACCTGTAATAATCAACATGTCTACTTCTTTCAACAGTTCATCCGTAATGGTTAGATCCAAGTTACGGATAATCAGTGAAGCGGGAGTAGAACGATGCCCTAAGTGGACATCGCCTAAACTCAGGTAACGAAAGACGCCTGGCTTTTTAGTTAGATCAGTCTTCATCTTCTTCGTCAGTAAAACAGCTGGATGGCGCAGACAAAGACTGCGCCGCCTCCTTTTGTTTGTCTGCTGACGGAGGTAGTGAATCTTTGCCCAGTGGGTTTGCGGCGTTGGCAGTTACATCGAGCTCTTTGCCATACCCTTGTAGGATACGGTGGATGGGTAAAAGAATATCATCGATTGTATCTGGCAGAATCGTGATACGTTGTAAGTAACTACGCATGGTATCGTCAATCAGACCGAGTTGGTTCAGATCTCGATATCGATTCATGTTGTGGATAACATCGCCCACTGACAACCCGCCGTCCATTTGAGGAACAGTGGTTCGTGGCGTACGGATCAAAGGTGGTACTACATGCAATACCTTGTTTCGATCGTGGTCATCTACAACTTTGAGAGGCATCATCATATCAACGACGAAGCGTTGATACTTTTTACGGTTCTCCGGTACAAGGATCTTCTCCAGTAACGGAATAACCTGTTTGACAAATGCCGACTCATTAATAGTCGGCAAGTTACTGTCTACAGCCGCAAGGATCTCTGAGGCATACTTCTTAGGTCGTTCCCCCATTTCCCTTGCAATGCGTTCTTCACGCGCTGACTGGGTCTGCACCGGCTTCGGTTGCGGGAATTCCATGGGTTGTATCCTTTTCAGCAAGGGAGATCTGGAACCATTTGGTTTCACCATCTGCCAGCAGGTTACTGGACAAGAAGAATTTAGCCAGTTCTTCAGTACCTGTGTTCATGACACTTTCCGGATCATGGCTGGTGGAGAAGTCCAGGTGATCACCGGTTCGTTTTACTACGACCGAGTTTCCTGTACCCACTGGAACTTCAACAGCGGCGTAGTCTTCAGCCGTTGGTTCAGATGCAGCGGCAGCTAGCAGTTGGTCAGACAGGTTATGGAACACGCCACCGAAGGCTTGCATTACTTTCTTGGTGAATGCCAGCTCACTGGTGCGTACCAGATCTACCAGTTCTTTGAAGCTGGATTCCAGCGAAGCATTGCGTTTCTCCAGGGCAGCCAGACGCATCTCCGATTGAGCGAGACGTTTCAGGGTTACGTCTTCTGGCGACAGTGCGACTTCTTCTGGTTTTTCGATGAACAGTTGGTCAGTATGTTGCATTTATACACCGTTATTCAATTTAGCGATTTTGAGTACGCGTGAGTCTTGGAATTGTACCATCCAACCCACGGTAAATGTTTTGCTGTCAGTAACGACGTACCCGGTGAAGTTGATCGTGTATTGTGAAGGTTTTTCTGCATCCTCCACAACTGTCACGTTGGCATATGAATCAGCATTGAACGCTGCTTTTAGTTTGGCATCGAGTTCATCTTGCAACTTTGTTTCCAGATCCAACATGCGGTTAGCATAGATCTTCAACAGGTATTGCAAAGTGATGTTTTGATCACGGTGTGTTACCGTCATCGAATGATTCGATTCCATAAAGCAGGCGATAATGTAGTCAGCCTTATCTTCGGGATGGTCGATCCAACCTTTCAATCCCATCGTCGGGATATATTTTTCAGCCATTGGGTTACCCTATTCTCTCGTTGAGTCATAGAGTAAGCCGAAAGAAAAAATAAACGCTAGGGGGCCGAAGCCCCCATGGTTTTACTTCAGACGCAGAGCCTTTTCAACAGGCAGCTCTGCCAACACACGGATCCAATCTTTGATTGGAGAGCCGAAGGTAACTTGCACAGACTGGCTGAGTTTGACGCTCTCGCCTTCTGCTGCATCGTTACCATCATTGGTGATCGATACGAGACGATCACCTTCGAATTCGAGGGTAAAGGTGTGACGACCGGAAGTATGCTTCATACCGGCGGCCAGAGGATTCACCAGGTTCTTGAATGCAGCAGGTGGGACGAAACGGATTTCGTATTGCTTGCCTTCGAAGTAGATATCGTAATGACCAGTTTCGGTGTTGTAGACCAGAGCAAACGATTCATTTTCTTCGAATACACGGATGCCACGTTTCTTTGCAGTTGGGGTTGGTACAGTGCCAGTTGGTGCAATCATGGTGTTTCCTATTTATAGAAAGAAGTTGCTGGGGTGAGTGTAGTTACCCGCAGCATCGATGCCAGTTTATGGGTGTGTGGAACTTGCAGTGTGTTAAACACAGCCCCATGGTTGTTTGTGATCTTGACGATTGCGAAGAGGTTGCGGATTCTCTCGCATTCAATAAAGAGGTCGAGTACTTTAATCGTGAATGTTTCACCTGGTTTTACAACAGGCTGGAAATCACAACCACTGAGATCAATCGTCAGTTCAGAACGATTACCGATGGTCCATCGAGCATCATCGGGTTTCAGCTCCAACTGCAGATATTTTGGTGGTGGCGGGTTTTCCAATTCTCGACGGAGTGCCGCTAGCTGCGTATGACTGTAGTTGTAACCACCACCGCCACCATCGTCACAACCGATTTGATATACAGGTTTGTTTGGATTAAACATAAAGCCCTCAAAAAGCCTCCCCGAAGGGAGGCTCTTATGTTGTTAGCCCAACATCAACCCTTCAGGTGATGTCGGATCCATTTCAGCGGCGCTCAGCATATCTGGAATCTGATTCCAGGTACGGAGAATGTCTACTTTCTCGAAGACGGTCAGTTCAGCATCGTCTCGAGTATCTTCGACATACTGCGTATATTGGAAGCCTTCATCTTGAACGGTTACAATACCATCCATGACTCGACGCCAATCATAGTGCTTAGCACCAACACCATCGCCATGCAGGTTCTCATAGGTCTCGCCATAACCACTGACTTCACCATTGAGATACATCTTGCGCAGATCTTCCTGAGCCATGATGTACCGCTGCATTACAATCGGTGCTGCTTGAATCTGCTCGATCGAATTCAGATACGTGATCGTGTTCGATTGCCACGCGTTCTCAGCTTTGACTGTCAGGTTCCGCAGAGCCTGAACTGCATCGCTAGTCGAGATCATCGTGTACAGAGATGCCGCTTGATTGAAGAAGCCTTGTGCTGCTGTTGAGATTGTTGCACGTAGTGCATCAGAACGATCACCCAGCCAAGACTGAGTGCCCATATCCAAATGTCCACCTGCACAGATGTCTAACAAATCGACACCATGTGCTTGCATCATAGGAATTCCCCTTTTTTGTCTGTGCCCATAAGTGATATAGATCTGAGATCCATTGGATCACTCTAGCTGTATACAGTTAGGGACGTGAGTTAAATCTTGCTGAGTTGGTACAGTCTGACTTTTCGATCAGGCCACTCTGGTTCTAATGCGAACTGATGACCTACATCTAAGAACCAATGATTGCCGTCTTCATCAATTGCTCGACGATGATTACACACCCGTCCCCAGATCTTTCCTCGTACCCACCATAAGTGATAACGAGAACCCACTAGGATGAACCCTTCAGTGCCAGGTGGATAGCAGTTCAGTTCATTGACAAACATTCACTCACCCGTAATGATGTCATGACATGGATGGAGTTCACGGTGTACGTATCGTTCCTGTGCTCTCTTACCGCCATCTTTTCCAGATCCGTACTTCGGGTAATCAAAGTGATGACTAATACCGACCTCTTCGATTTCGCCGTCACGCTCACGTCGTTTTACAAAGTGATTGATGTACGGACTACTCTTGACAAAGATGTATTCGTCCAGCAGCTTGTTATCAGGCGACAGAATCACCTGAATAACATGGTCTTTGACATTGAAGGTGTATGGTTGGAAGTTGCTTTCAAACACAACCTCAAACGTTCCGTTTAACATGCACCAGGTATATCCACCCAAGACGACAAAAACGGGGTACTCGACCCCGTTTTCTTTTACAACCCATACACCTGTAGGATAGCTCCTATAGATGGTGACTGTGTCGCATGTGGTGAACATCTCGGGGCTATGCCGATTGTTCACTTTCATGTTTACTCGTCCAGCAGGTGACGCCATTCATCTGGCGGCGGTGGCAGATAGTCTTCGTGAGCATAGTTCACGATGGTTTCTACTACAGGACCTTGCAGTTCCAGGTTACCGGAGATCTCATGCGGATCGTCGATCGACAGTACCCACGTGTGTGGTGCGATTCGCTCAGTCGCGTCAGTCAGATAGTTATCTGGCATCAGGGTCAGGTTGAGCTGGTCACCGTCGAAGTCGGCGTTAGGTGCTTTCAGACACAGCACAGACATACTGATCGAGTTATCGGTCAGGTCTGTTTTGATCTTCGTGATGAAGAACTGCTGAGTCGAACCACGCTGCAGAGTCGGGTTACGGTGGAACGTACAGGCTGGACCGATGTTAGGCGATTCAGCGATCAGTTCCAGGAAGATCGCATTCAGGCGATCGTTATACTGCAAGACGTTTTCATAGAGGAAGCTGAGGGCTTCCATCGTGGTCATGCCTTGACGCTTCAGCTTGTTCAGGATGTGATACTTGAACAGCTGACATGCAACGCCCCAAGGGATGTGGAGTTCATCATAACGATGCGGTGCAGAGATCGAAGTAATTACTGCACGAGCGGTGAAGTTGAGTCGACCACCCAGTACGTGACGACGAATCAAACCAGGCTTCTGAGCGATTCGTTGTTTGTCGTAATCTTCATGGAACTTTGCCATCAACAGCAAAGCTTTTGCAACACGGTTTTGTACAGTGATTGGTTTCAGCGGAATCGGACTATGTGTAATGCCACCCATAGTCAATGCAGCATCGATTGCTGGACCAATTGGTTTGTCGATATACGAACCCGATGTGGTGGATTCTACGACGAAACACAGTTTGGTTGGAATTGGGATTGCTTGTGGGAACAGCTTGTGCTTGTTCTGTACGAGGAATTCATAGAACTCGTGTTTGCCAGTACCGATGATACCGACATCCATACAGAACCGAATGATTGCATCGAAGTTATCGATGAAGTTATTCAGGCCTCTCGGAATGTTCTGTTGCAGCAACCGTTTTACTTTACGGTCTGTTTCACGGGAAGAGATTGTATTCGCATCAAACTGATACGTCGTATCCATGAAGTACGCTAAGAAGTTAAACTCCTTACCCTGCATGTGACCCAACAGCATGATCAACAGCTCAGGCGAGATCATTGATCGTACACCTTCTGGTGCTCTCAGCCACATCGATGGAACGATGGGTTGGCTAGCTGTGGATACTACAGGTGTGCTACACACTTCACAGATCACGCCGAGGTCATAAGCCTCGTCTAAGTGACCACATTCACAACTTGCTGAAACTTCAATAGCATCTACGTTGTCGAAGTGAGAATACAGAGCTCGTTGGAACTCTTCTTTCGATTCGGTGTTGGATGCATTGTAGTCGTTTGCGAACTTAATTAAACCTCTTTGGCTCGCCAGCATTTCGTCATGGTCTACGATTTCCGCATGTAGTCCCAATTATTACCTCGACACAATGAACAAAAAAGAAATAAGAGTGGCTCCCCGAAGGGAGCCATTCCTATCTATCTAACCAACCAGTTTCCCGGTTGTTGGTGGTTGAGGACACTGTGACCCGATTAGGATCACGAGCTCGTCATGGGGCAGGGCGATCTTAATCGCGCACCCTACCACCGGTGCCAGATCTTAGTACATCAGACCAGTCGAACCGCCAACTTGTGGCAGGTGCTGGTTTTGGTTCTGGATGTAGGTAGCAACGTTCGCAACACCTTGAACGTTCATGCCAGCCAGACCCATGTTGCCTTGGAAGCGCTGACCACCGAACACGGAGCCGATGTTGTCCATGGTAACCGCGATGCCAGCTTTCTGCTGTGCGGCGTCCATAGCTGCAACCAGTTTCGGGTTCATGATGGCACGGGTAACACGACCAGCGTAGGTCACGTTGCCCAGGTACTGCTTGTCGTACTGCTCGGACTTCTTCAGACGAACTTCAGGGTGAACGTTCGGGTTGCACTTGGCACCGTACCAGTCCATGAACTCAGCAACGACGCCGTCGCACGCGTTCAGAGCGTAAAGGGTGTCGAGGTCACGGCGGTCACGCTTCTCGCCGTTTTCGTCAGGGTAGTAGCCCAGGTGGAAGTCAGTGCCGTATGGACGGAACAGCCACTCGTTGGCGATGTCGAACACGGAGGTGAAGTTATCACGACCGTACAGGTTGCACAGGATGCGGATGATGCCAGCCTTAGCAGCTTGTTCGTTCACGCCACCCATCGAATCGATGATCATGGTTTCGATGAACGAGTTGTCGCCCATGCGGTCCAGGTCCAGCATGATGACTGGATGCTGTTGCACTTGGGAGAACATCAGACCAGCGAAGTCTGCTTCGGTGAAGGTATCGGACTTGGTCTCTACCTTGGTAGCAGCAGCGGTCAGGTAACCGACAGCACCGATGTCACGTGGATCTTTGATGCGACCGATGGTTGGCAGGAACTGCTTAGCCCAGCCTTGACCGTTGGTTGCACGGAAGGCGTTACCCAGCGAGAAGAAGTACATCTCAGGGGTGTTAGCCATGATCCAGTTAGCTTGCTTGACCGCGGTAACGACCAGAGCAGGCATGAACGGAGCAGGTACTGGACCTTGTGGCATGCCGTAGACTTGTTGTACTTGCTGAGGCGCGTACTCGAGGTCGACGAACATGGCTACCGAGTTCAGCTGGGAGTCAGCATCGTAGTACTCGTTTTCCTGAACGTTCTGGCCTTGCTTCTTACGACGCTGCAGGGTCACGACCAGGTCGGAACGCTGTGGCAGACCGGTGTTCGATTCGACTTGTGCACCGGAGTAGTCGATGGTGGCAGCCAGGATTTCGTCAGCGGACTGCATGTCTTGAGCCAGGGAGAACGGACGTTCGTCGCTCAGGCGAGCCATGGTGTCTTCGACGGAGTTGACCGACTTGATCAGCAGGTTACGGACAGCCACTTTGTCTTCGAAATCGAATTCGGCGTGGATGGCTTGTGGACCGGCGTTGAATACGTCGGCACCTGGGTGACCGGTAACTTGGCGAACGTGTGCAACGACACGCGACCAGTACAGCGGGGTGAAGATGTCCGATGCGTCTGGCTTGGCTTCGAACTTGTCGAAGGTGCTGAAGCCGTTGGCGATCTGGAAGGTCTTCGGCTTGATGGCAACCGAACCGTCAACGATCGGCAGAGCCTTAACCAGAATGGCTGGCTTACCACGGTTGTCGACCAGTTTCAGAACCAGGATCGAAGCCATGGCTACTTGGTGCTGGGTACGGTCGAAGCGGAACAGGTGGAAGCTGTCAGCCAGGTCTTGTTGCTCGATGGCTTCGGCACGAGCTTCGCTGAATGCGACGAATGCTTTGGTGGTACGGGCATCATTACCATCGGCACGACCCGAACGGCTGAAGCGAGAGTTGATGGAGCTGATACCGCTGGAAACTGGGAGTGGTGCTTGCATTTGCTGTGCTGCCTGAGGTTGTGGGGTTTGCGGTGCAACGTACTGCTGTTGGGCTGCTGCGGCTGCTACTGGGGTTTGTGCTGCTTGGTTGCTCTTGTTTACCGACATGCTACTGGTTCCTTTACGAATTCGTTCTCTTGATCAAGAAAGGACATTCCATATACTGGAGAGTGTCCAAGTAGTTATATAGATCTGAGATTTTTTTGACTCAGGCAATATAACTACAGCGCAATAAGCGCTAATGGTTCAGACGGGTTTGTCTGCTATATGATTACATACAAACACCATTTAGTTTCAAACCCATCTGTAGTGTGGGCCATACACTTTAACATTCAATCACCTTTCGGCAATCTCCTGTATTAAATGATAGCGCTCAGTATTTTTATCCGCGAGTACCATACAGACCCAGGTCACCTGCAAGGTGAGACTGGTGCATGTCTTGACGAGCTTGGCTAGTCGAGAACACGGCATCGAACGCGGTACGAACTTGTGGGTTCTGTTGACGCTGGCGGTTCAGTACACGGATACCGAGTTGATCCAGCAGTTCGCCAGTCAGACGGCTGACGTTTTCTTCGGTAGAATCTTCACCGAGGAACTCGATAGCAACACCACGCAGACGCTGCATTGCTTCACCGATGCCCAGTTTGGAAACTTGAGCAGTCATTTCGTCCAGAGCTTTGTTCAGCTTCTCTTGACGCTGTTGTTCGGTAGTAGCACCAGACTGAACAATTTGGTTTTCTTGAGTACCCAAGATACGGGTGTTCATGCCAGTGATTGCTTCGTTGATGATACCCATACCTTCTTTAACGCCGACTTCACGGTTGAGGACCTTCTTAGCGATGTAGTGCTTGAAGATCGCCAGCTCATAGATGTCGTTGATGGCACCTGCCTGGATGGACTCAGGGCGGGCTTGGTATTGCATCAGTTTCTGCATGCGTGCAATCACGCGGCGCTGTTGACGCAGCAGTTCCTGGCCATCGTAGTTTGCCAGCAGACCAGCCAGTTGTTCCACGTGACCAGGGATCAGCTTGGAAGTGATGAAGTTCTGCAGTGTTTCATCAGAAGCAGCGATCTTCACTTCTTCTGGGATAGGTTCCAATGCAGGCTGAGGTTTAGCACGCGGACCACCACGGCCCAAACGAGCGATCAGTTCTTGTACTTGTTCCGGCGACATGGCTGGAACACCGAAAATACCTTCAGTCAGGAACTTCGGCAGGATCTGTTCGATACCGCGTTCAGCTTGGTTCTCTGGACGCTGGCCACGGGTGATAGCTGCCTGTTGTGCTTCAGGCGAGAAAGCCGAAGGGCGATCGAAGAAACCACCCTTGCCTTGGAGTTGATTTTCGAGATCAGCGGTGGATAGAGCACCGAGCATCATGCCCAGGAATTCACGGAAACCTTCTTCGGATGGGTGCTGCAGTTGCGACTGTGCCATTACTTTCTTGCCTTTTTCCATGAGGGATTCTTCAGTTACTGGAGCCTGGGTTACGGGGCGGAAATCAGTGAACTGAGGGAGTTCTGCTGCTTGTTTTGCAAGCAGTTGTAGCAGGGGATGGTTTTGGTCAATCTCCGATGCCGGACGTGACTGAATCGACATACCAGCCGAACGTTGGTTGCACTGACCGCAAGCGCAAGCTTGTGCACGGGAGAGTTCAGTTTGACCGTAATCCATTGTAATGCCCTTTGTTGGAGAAGAATTGTAAGGATGCTGCTTTACTGCTTCGAGGAACTCAGCTTCGGTTCCTTTATAGCCAATACTGCGTGCAATTTCAAATGCACTAGGTGCCATCATGTTTCCTTTAGTCTCGGTATATCCAATGATGTGATATAGATTTGAAATTATTTGCAATGGAACTCAACAATGTACGCACTCTTCCGAGAAGACCCAATTGGTAGCAAGGGGGTCACGTATGATCCCAAACGTCCGTATATCCAACGCCAAGTGCGACAGCAGATCCAGGACGTAACAAACTACTATCGGCGATTTCCGAAGATAGTGGACAGCACGAATTTGATTGCAATGATTCTTAATCACTTCGTATTGGAGTACAGAAGCGATGATGCCCAATGGGCAAAGAAAGTGGAAGACCAAGCTAGAGGTCTAATACGCACGCTTGGTTTATGCGATGCTATTAATAAAGGAAAGATCTTCGACCGTGGAGCCACATTAGGTCCACAATGTGAAGAGGTTGTTATTTCCTCTATCGAACGGTTTGACACCACTGGATTAAAAGCTAAGTGGCGTGACCTGAAACCGCTCCGCTATTTGTATCACACGCGCAGTGACATTAACTTGCCGATCATGAACAACAAAACACCAGGTCGAGGCTATGGCGTATTGTCGATCAATATCCCAATGTTGCTAGTGCAGTATCGCCATTGGGTATATGCTAACTTAGGACCCGTAGACCCAGAAGAAATCAATCTGTACAAGTTTATTGGTTCTTACGCTTTAGTGAATTGTTTGGAATCCTATTTGGAGATTGCGTATTTCAATCGGCTATCGCGTATGGCTTACAAAATGCCTACCACGAAATACCCACTACCGCATCCATTCTACATTCCAGACCTCACCCCGGTTACAGACGCTATGGCTAAGAATACACTTAGTCAACGGGCAATGCGTACGGGGATGATTGTAGAACTCGCACAGATGACTCCGATGTTACTGAAGGATTCACTGTACGAAGTATTGCAATTACCGAAAGGTCCAGTTACTACGCAAAACGAATGGGCACTGGCAATAGCACGAGTTCCGTTTATCAAGTATTTGGTAGATAGCGTTAAACAAGCGCCATCTTTCGATCGCACTCAGACCAACGAAGTTCTACATGAACTCCGTGAGTCTATCCATTCTCAAGTGTTTAAGCAGCATGGGAATTCTCCAATGATGCAGAACCTGATTAAAGATGTAGAAGCACTGATTCGAGAACTGACATAAGGCTACCCCGAAGGGTAGCCATTATGGCGTCAATCGTTTTTACCTGCCATTACTTCAGCGGGTGTGTACTCAGGTGCCCAGATGTCACGGATACGTTCTGAACGATCCCACATCTCTGAGATTGTACGTTCGCGGTGGTTGGGTTGTGCACGCTTGATACCAGACCATACTGCATCCGCCAACACGGCACCAGAACCAGCTTTCAGACTATGGTCTTGCCATCCGACTGGTTTCTTGCGTGGCTTCTTTTGCTTACGCGGCTTTGGTTTGTTCTTCTTCAACGACGTCACCCTGAGCTACTTGATCGAGTTGTGCTTCGACTGCGGCTGGATCAACTTCTGCACCTTCGTAGGCAACGTAGTCTTCCACTTTGGTCTTGTCCCATTCGACTTGCAGGTTCAGGTCCAGATCTTGTTCTTCACCAGCTTCTTTGGTGAGGATCATGTAGTGCTTGTAGATGAAGTACTCGTAGACCTGTTCCAGGGTACGCGATTGACCCTGTACATCGGTCATCAGTGTCGGGTTAGCTTCCACAGTTGGTTTAGGGAAGAAGTCATGGCACTTGGTTTCAGGCTTGGCAGTGAAGAATGCTTCAGCTTGACGTTGACCCAGCAGTGAAGTCAGTTCAGCCTTGGCGCGTTGAGCAGCGTGAATCTGACGAGCTTGTTGCGGAGTACGGATCGAGTGAGCGTACAGCTTATTCATGATGTGGCTGGTCTGAGCCTGACGCTGTGCGTTCTTGATGTAGCCACGCATTTGCTTTTGCAGGATCTTTTGTTGCTTGAGTTGTTTCTTGGTCAGGGGTTTGGTAGGAGTCTGGGTTTTAGCCACGACTTCTTCCAGGGATTCTTTTACTACGTCGTCACCACCCAGAGCTTGTTTGGCGGATTCGAAAGCACGCAGTTGTTCAGTGGTGATCGCTTGTTGTTCCGATGCAGCCATGATGTCCAGTTTCTGAGTTACGTCTTGCATGATGCCTTTTTCCTTGAGGGTATTGTTAATCGCGAAGCCGCTCATCAAGCTGGCTTGTTCTTGGCGATAGATCTTTTCGAGGTGTTGTTCAGCTGCAGCCCATTCTTCGGCTTCAGTCGGTTCGTAGTCATCTACATTCAATGGGGCTGTCAAGTAAATTAAACCTTGTTCGGATTGTAATTTTCCAACTCAGCAAATGCCAGGTCGAGATTGGCCATTGCCGCTTTGTGTCGATGCTGTTCACAGAGTCGGCTTTCTTCGAGGTCTTTCAACAGACGTGTCTTAGCCAGCGGTACGTCTAGGATTTCCAGTTCGGACCAACCTTGGAATTCCCCAACCGACCAGTGTTGAACGTTCTGGACGTAACCGCCTTCGTTCCGTACACGTAGACTGAGTCCGTTGGTGTGGTCGCAATTTATTACCGTTGCGTCATACCACTTCTTTCGAATTAAGCCAACGTCCTTCAGTATTTTCGAACTGCACATCGGACGCCAGCGAACTTTCTCGCCTTCACGCAAGATGATGTTGTAATTAGAATTCATGTAACCCCTCATAAAGCTCTCCCGAAGGAGAGCCCTAGTTAATCGTATTTGCGAACAATCCGACGGAAGAACTCGTTCAGCGGTTCATCGTCTGGTTTCTCTGTATCTGGTGATATGACCTTACCATATTCATCGAGTTTCGACTCAATGAATCGATCGAGTTCTACCAGGTGTGGACCTTTACGAGTTTCTTCACCTCCACGCTTCATACGCATGAGTTCATCCATGGCGTGTTGGAGCGCTGGCGGCGGAGCATAGTCTTCAACCAACTTGTAATATTCGGTTGGAGGCATTGTGCCATTCTTACGGGTCCACTCTACCGCAAAGATCGGACGCAGACAATAGAAGTATTTCTTATAGATGACTTCTTCTTCATCTAAGATGAAACGACGGTGAGTGTTATACACCATCGCCATGTAATGACCCAGTGCAGCTTCTGGTTTGAACCGACTGAGTGCCAGTTCTCTCAGTTCATCACGTTCTTCCCGATACATGTACACCAGAGGTGATGCAAGCCACTCCAGCAACGCTGGGTTAGACTTACGCATCAAGCCTAGGGTTTTACCCAGCGACCAACCAGACATGTCAAGATCGAGTTCTGGGATCTGTCGATCAATTACTGGACGTTGACTATCTAGGTTTAAATGCCAATCAATCTTCGGTACGTAAACAAAACGCACATCGAAGTCTGAGTTAGTAGAAGCGAAGCCCCAAGCACGACTACCCGATTCACATGCATACAGAATCGTGACGTTGTGCTCTTCTTCAATTGCTTTGAGTTCTTGCAGAACCCGCGCCCGTATTTCTACAGGCATGGGATGAACAGTATCCAGATCCATCAATAGAAGTCCGAAATCAAACGGGAGTTGTCTGCATCGATCAGGAAGATACCAAGCGATTCCATGATCAAATAGAACACACCCATGGTGTTAGAGATAATCGTGCGTACATCCGCTACACGAGTAATTGCTTCAGGGACACCCATGTTCTCTACTACAGCAGCCGGTACGTTGACCGATGTCAACGAGGTCTTCTTGTTAGCCAGAGCCCATTCTTTCAGACGCATACCCAGACGCTTGTCTTCCAACCCATCAAACCACTCGTTCATCTTCGTACGGTTGCTGGCCGTTAGGGAGATTTTGTAGAACGAATATGGAGGTGGTGGGATATCGCCAAACGCTGGAGAGAAGATGTCTTTCCAGAACAGGTATTTCTTGTAGGTGTCGTTGTCTTCTTCAGACTTGTATGCATCAGACTTCTTACACTGACCCGTCGTCAGGTATTCGGCCTTACCAGTCCGTACCGATACGTAGATGCTGCGTTCCATATCGGCGATGTCTTTCAAGATCTCTGGCAGATCCAGGGGTTGTTCCGCTTTCACCGATTCGATGATGTGCAACATCAGTTTCTTAGCCTTCTTGTTAACAAAAGGCTGAACCTTAGAATCTCGGAGACCTACACCCTTAACTTCCATACGTGCCATTTCGAACATGATACCTTCTACCGCATCTTGCGATGCAAAGTAGTGCTTCGATCGAGTCGTCAAAGACAACACGGCGAAGTAGTATTCGTTCTTCATTGCCAGCAGACGAAGCTTGTCTTCTGCTACACCCATGTTGGCCGATTGAATCGCCAGGATGTGCATTACAACTTCGGATACCAGGAACACCAAACCAAACACTAGACGCTTAGCTTCTGGAGTAAAGCAAATACGCCCATGGAACTCTTCTACCCAGAACTGCATTGTAAACATCGTAGAGTCAGTGTCGGAGATAACAGCAGCCCGACGATACGAGTCTTTGAATGCATGAATCGAGTGAGGAATACACTTGGTGAGGTACAACGCATCGATCAGTTCACGGTGATAGTCCAAGCCATCTACTACACCTTTACACGTCGAGTGCAACAGATCAAATACTTCTGGGTTCTCATTCGCAATACGTTCATCAGAACGACCACGAACTTGTTCGAAGCAGAGGAACTTAACCAGCAGTTTCAAGTCACCATCACGAATACTATCGTATTCCTCTTTGGTCATGGTGTTTTGGTTATCACCAACCTGAGAAATAGATTCCAAGAAACGACGTGCAGGAACTGGGTTGTGTTTGTTCAGGTGATACAGGTCACCGACATACATAACTGCAGCTCGTTGCAACGGAGTCATACCCATAGCCATCTGACGGATGTGCTCGGTATAAACTCGGTTCTGCCAGTAGTTCTTGGACGAATACAGAACCATCTCAACGACGTCTTCTGGACTCGGATACACTAACCCGTATTTATCGACAGCTAGCTGGAGTTTATCCATGTCTGTCAAGTTGATTATAGAGACTAAGTTTGCCTTAGTAACTTCTGGGTTGTAATAATGACGGTTACCCATCAAGAACTTCTCGTTGTTTGCGTTTGCATAGGACGTTGCGGTCCGGCAAGTCGAAGTCAATGAGGAGTGAGTAGATTTGTAATACAGAATGGTGGCGGCACTAACCGTAGCTCCTGAGTAGGAGTTATTGTTAATTTTGAAGTTCTCTTGCTCACCCTTTCGGACTTGTGCAAGTTCAAAGTCACCAGCCATCTCAGCATCCATCTGCTGACCTTTAACCTTCTTACGGTTTGCCACACCTTCTTTAATATAGATGGCGTGAGTCGATTGACGAACCGATTCTGGTAGGTATGCTGTCAACGATGGCGACAACAGCAAGTTTTGTTTCTCAACACGTTTTAGGAAACCCATAAACGTGGTTACTTTCTTCGAACGATCACCCTGCATGTTCTTGTCGAGAACATACGTCTTGGGATCGACTAGCGGGAACTGTCCGTTAGTACGGAATTGTTCACGCACCCACACCGCACATTGTTCGTACGGTGCTTGTGTCATCAGTTGCAAGTACCTTGCGTTGTCAGCAATTGCACCTTCAATGATGTCAAGGTCACGCGCGTACGCGGACACAGGCAACATAAAAGGGTTAGGAAATTCTGGCAGTGCCATTCGTACACCTCTGTAGGTGTTGTCTGATTCTCAGGAAAAAATAGTGCTACCGAAGTAGCACTTTCAAGAGTATCAATCAACAAACATTCACAGAGTATTACGCTTGTACGTATTCCTTTATCGGTCCCACAACCCTTGGATTTTTTCCTTGTATGCTTCGGTCAAACCCAATGCAATAAAACGCTTGACATCTATGGCTGCTGCATGATCTGGTTTATCCAACCACCACTGACAAACCTGCATCAGGTTTTCGCGGTAGTGAGGTTCGAACTGTTTTGTTACGTATTCGGTACCAGCTACGCGAATGGAAATCCAACGATCCATTTTCTGATTTAGATGCCAGATGATTTCAAGTTCGTTCATCCGGGATGGCAACCGACCAGTGTAATGCTGGATGAACTCACCGACTTCAGCAGCGGTGAAATTGATAGCTTTCAGTGGTACCACTACGGTGATTGGTTCCATTATTTCTTTTTGCCTCTTTTCGGTTGGTGCTTCTTCAGCGCATTCAGAATGGTACGTGCTCGGTCACGATGTTGTTCAACAGCGAGTTCCGCTTTTGTCTTACGACGTGTACCGAAGAATCCTGGTGGGGGTAAACACATTAGAACCTCGACAGTTCAGCTATCTTTTTCTGGTAGTAAGCAACGAGTGGGTATTTCAATGCACGATGGAAATCATAACGAGCAAGCTTATCGATTACTTGTTCATCTTTGATACCATCCCCACCGAATGCTTTTCGGAAATCTTTCATAGTAGAAAGGAGTGTTGTATGTTCTACCTGGAACGCCAGCTCATGATCACCCAGTTGTAAGAAGACATGGCGGTTACCGGTATGGTCCGTTGACCAGATGAACGAATAGTCGTACCACCCGGCTGGCCTGTAATCCAAGTCCAACACATGCTTTACGATGGTCTCTACTTCTTCAGCACTGAAGTCGATGTTGTTAAGGTCAAACTTACGGTGGGTTTGTTCCATAAATCCTCCAATAGAAAACGGCATAAAGCCTCCCCGAAGGGAGGCGTTTTATTCCCAAACTTGCGAACTCGGTGTCTCGTTAATAGCAGACATCGCTTCAAGAATACGACGACGACGACGGTCATCCCGATCCTGGAATACCAGGGTCAATGTTTTACCATCGGACGATACGATTGTACCAGGACGAATACATGGGACACCCACGAATGTAAACTGGCCTCCGTCAAATGTGACGTAAGCGTAGTTGTATTGACGTGGGTCATTTGGTACGGATACGCCAGCGGCAGTCAGTACCGGATAAACGTTTTGGTGTGTTGCATCCAGATCGAACCCCAGTTGTTGTGCTACCTTTGGAGTCACGATCCCTTCAAGTGTTACGTCTTTGAATTCATTAGCGTAGTACGCTGTCGGGTAAACTTCAAAGCTCACCCGAGTACCTTCGGTAATGTCAGTGATTTGTGTCATTGCTGCGAACCTATGATTGTTTTCTCATAGGTTTGTTCTGCACTACGAATCCAATGGTACCAGCCAGGTTCATCGGGATGATTGCAATGACGTCGTAGTTAGGGAACTTCGCAATGAACTCCTGATAGATCGCAAACGTATCGAGCATATCTTGGGAGAGTTCTTCATCAGGGGACTCTAGAATAGTCTCCATAAACAATTCATCACAGAATAGGTCCATTACTAGTTTCTGGAACTTATTCACCAGTGCCCTGCGCAATGGCACGTTTCCTTCAACCCAAGTATCACGCTCAGGATCATGCATCGACTCTTCCATAAATCGTTCAGCGAATTTCATACCCGCGTTAGATTCTAGGACAGTGTAGGTCAGTTGTGGTTCGGGGTGTTTCATGGTGAATCCTTGAAGACGACAGCCACCTCCTTTCTGTGATCAGGAGTATGGACCAGTTCTATTGGTTTGAATTTGAAGAAGTAGTTGTGTACATTGGTGTAATAACAAAAGCATTGCTCACGGATGTATCTGAGGGTTTCATCTGCTATGGCGTAGATGTTGTCCTTCAAATAATGTTCCATCGCCCAATCAATTTCATTAAAGATCGGGAGGGAATTGTTTTCATCACGCAATGCATTCTCAACAGCCACCGCAATAATCCAGTGGCTGATACCAATCGACTGCAAAGGATAACCAGGAATGAAGATATGTCCAAACATACCAACGTCGTATGTGTGGAGACTATACATCACAAGCCCTCTTCAGATTCCGAGTCCACTTCATCGTAGGTGATACCGGATAACACATACATCCCCGTCTTGTTGTCGTCCACTCGGAACATCTGGATTTGGTCAACATCTTGGTTATGTGCATTCAGGTCACGAATCCCTGGGAGTAATTGTCTACCGAGTTCGGCGCATGCGATTGCCCACTGGGCATTCAAGAACATCATCAAGCGCTTATCAGGATTCGGGTTAAGCTCAGTAACAGCTGGATTGATGATTCTGGCCAGTGCTTTGAATCGATCGTCCAGATAGAACTCGAATGAACAGTTCTCACCCATAGGTATCTTGGGCAATGTGAACTTCATGTATTCATTCAAGCATTCGTAGATGATGGTACGAATAGCTTCTTCGTCCATCGGGTATACCGTGTTATTCGATACACCTTCCAGGACGTTGACCATCTTGTTGATGGGTACACGAACAGTGGCGAATGAAACCATTACGGCTACGTTCTCGCCTTGTGGCTGATATTGATTCATCTTGCACCTTTATACGGTTTTCATATCCTGTTTACGGCCACGTACTTTCTTCTTAGGTCTCAGGAACTGTTCTACCGTTAGTTGCGTTACAGCCAACGGCATTTCCAGAGATTCTTGTGTGTTGTCATAAGTGATCAACAAGTACATGTGTTGGGAATCATTCATTGATACCGGGAAAATGTCTGTGACGGTGTTAGGAAGCTTTCCCCATAGCTTTAATGCAATGGTTAGGAACTCTTGTTCATACGCCAGTGCGTGCTTGTTGTGCTTCGTTAGGCGTGGCACGTAATGAAACGTCAGGATCTCGCCTGTACTACGGTAATGCGTGTTTGCTTCTAGGATCCATTCGATAACGTCATCGAGAAATCCACCGGGTCCAATTCCGTTATGTGCTGGACGTGCAAAGACCCTGGCGTGTAGCTTTCGGGTTTTCTCGTATCCGGGGAACCAGGTCTGTTTATCGAATCTGAAGACGGTAGTGTGATGCACGGTTGTGGCTCCATAGTTTCACGATAGATTATGTTAACCCACTCGGTGTCTTCTACTGCTTCTAGCAGCAGTAGATCTTTACCGAGGATATGTGGGGAACACTTCATGCAGATACTACGGACAAGTTGTGTCACCTTACCATAGAACACAGTTTCGTCTGCATCGATGTTCATATACCCGAGTTGTAGCGCAATCATCTCGTTGAACTGATCGGGTTCATCCCAGTTCTTTTGTATGATCGCATTGGCGATTAGATCTGTAATAGCATCACGGTCTTCACCAAGTTCCACGAATACGTCCAAGTAGAACGGATGATTCATTCCATAGAAATCCTCCAGTGTAAACATTGCTACTGCATTTTGGGAAGGTACCACATATTTCGGCACCTGGGGCTTAGCCATATCCACCTCACGGCATAAAGCCCCACTAGGGGGCCTTACATGTTTTCTAACAGGTACTTCTCAGCACGGATTCGTTCTTCTTCTGGCAAGTAATCACCACGCATCAGTTGCTTGGCAAGTTCTGCATCGGTGTCAACTTCCACTTTCTCTTCTTTGTCAGCTACGATACACATCGATTGCGATGACTCAAAGAAATTGCAGTCGTGCTTAGCACCTTCGACAATGTACTGGCCGAAAGAAGCGATGTTGAATGTGGCGAACACTTGACGCAGGTAATCATCCAACCACTTGGTCAGGTCAGGAATACCATACGCAGCCGCCATGTCGTAATCGATTAGCTCTTGATACTTATCGATCCGATGGAGTTGCGGGAACATGTCCATCACGGCTTTAACAATCATGGCCCACATCTGTGATGCGGGATATGGTCCAAAGTTCTTGGTGAACTCTTTACTGAATTCTTCATAGACTCGGGACAAGTCCAGTGTGACGTAACGATCTTCCTGTGCGTCTTCCAACATTTCCCAATGGAGGATACGACGATCACCGACTTCAGCCAAACCGATAACGCTACCGGTATTGATTACTTCCCAGCTATTGTAGGAAGTGTATTTCTCATGAGCATTGATCTGTTGTTTCAAGTCATCATAGATCGTGCTGATCTGTTGATGGTTGAACAGTCGTTCAATGAACTTGACTTGGCGGTGCAGGATCTGACCTGGGGTTACACCGAACAGAATAGATGCACGCACTACATCCCAATCCGTAGGGTTAACCCGTGTGGTTTTGTCTTTGAATTCCATTATCTCGGCGACAATGGTTTGCACCATGTTTAATGCCATTGCTTTGGTTGGTTGGACCATGCCCACCAAAGGTTGTTGCTGATGAAAGTGAGCGAGGTAATCTTGAATTACTTTGACTTGATGTCGAGTATCCAACATTACAAACTTCTTGTCCGACATGGTGTCTCCGATTAATTGGTTTGTGCGTATAGATAGATCACTCCGCCATAACGTGCGTAATTGACCATCGACCCTGCATAATTGTTGCCGAATGCTCTAAGCAATAGCCACAGTTCACGCCGGGCTTTGTCGTTCATATTGAACCAAGTTATTTCTTGGGGCGTTACTCGCTGTGGGTTAAAGTCCCCCACGATTACTTCTTGGAACGAATTGATTGAATAACAAATGAAGTCATCAACCAACGAATCCCAATAAGGATTTGGTTCGGTGATACGTTCGATATGGTGGTGATAACGAATCGCACGAGTGATCACTAATTGTGAACTGGGGTGTTCTTTGAGCAATCCCATGATGTGCGAAATGTCCCAACACAGAACATCGCCTTCCTTACCGTACATTAGTGTACCCCTTCTATATTACGCCCAATGATAATATAGATTTGAGATTTCATGTAATCGCCAGCTTTATCGTTTGTAAGCCCTTCTGTATATTATACCGACCTCAGGTATTACTTTACAGAGAAACCCTCTAAAAACCGCTTTGTAGGACGTCTGAGATGAACGCCATTACTAAAGCCCTCTCCGATCTCAAGTTTAAGATCCCAGCTCAGATCTTGAACGATGCTTTTAAGAACAAGGACATGTATAGTGCTGAATCCACTTGTGGTGCAGCTATCTCCTTGGAAACCCGTATTCGGGAAGCAGTGATCGAAGGGCGCATCATGCCCGACATCGATTTGATCGGTGGCACTAAAACTTACATCCCACTGGATTTCCCAGTGAAGCAGGAATACGTTGATCCTTACACGATCATCTATTACATTCCTGATGAGTACACCCAGCAGCGTCCTATTGTTCAGGTCTTTGATATCCACTTCGGTATCTTAGGTTATCAGAACTCTGGTTACGCCATGAACTATAACCAATCGGTTATGGGTGCTGAAACCATGAAGGTGCTAGATGCTGCTCGCCGTATCCCGGTAGCCCAGACATCTTACATCAACTTGATCAACCACAACACCATCATGGTTCGTTATATCTACGTCCCATCCCCTGCGGCTTATCTGTCGTGCCGTCTGGGTAATGATGATGAGCTGTTGAACATCCGTCCACAAGCTATCCCTGCTTTCTCTAAGTTGGTAGAGTACGCTGTGAAGTCCTATATCTACAACACCACGTATGTAGAGATGGGTGATGCTCAACTCCGGTACGGTCAAGAACTCGGGGTCTATAAAGACAAGATCTATGAATGGTCTGAGGCTGAGGAACTGTACGAAGAGCAACTCAAGAAATGGCGGAAGATCTCTCGGAACTTCAACGACCCTGAAGGTAACCGTCACCACATCCGTACGATCATGGCTGCACCATAATGAAAAGCTCCCCTTTCGGGGAGCCTTTTTGTCGCTAGGGGAGAGATCGGAGGACATCTAAGATTAGGACTGGGTCATGTGCTATCACTGTTTGCTGTGTCCTTAAGTCGATCTTTGCCACCCAATCTCGTTCTACGTAAACCATGAGTCTGTCTTTCTGTACCACTACTTTGTAATCTCCTATTTGGTGTGTCCCTATTTTGTCGCTGAGTCGGTTTGCTTCGTGGAGTACCTTTTGCTTCATTGTGTTTCCCTCTTTCCTGTTTACTTGTGATTAGTATAACAGGTTCGGGGAATGAGTCAACACTTTTCACAAAAAAAAATACAGCATAAAGCCTCCCTTCGGGGAGGCTTTATGTTTATTCATCCAAGAACTTTTGCTTGCACTTGTCTATCTGTGTTGTAGATGCTACGCCGACCTGACCAGATGCTTCTCTGAGACATGATCGGAATTGTTCTTCTTTTACGTCACGGATGATTTTATTGGCACGGGATTCTTTGACATCAGCTCGTCCGTATTGGATGAACTTATCAAATGCTGTCCAAGCCATTGAACCGATCACGCCAATGATCACGATAGTTGCTGCATAACGAACAAGTCCGCCGGAACGATTTTTATTTGCTTTGAACGGACTGTTGATTCGAATTGCCACGATTGCTCCAGATTAATTCATTGCCCCAACTCGGTCGTACCACACGACATTGTAGCAGGGGTTTCTTTCGGAGGAACTTACATTCTTCCGTTAGGATGGTTGTTGTTCGATAGGTAGGGTCACTATCAGTTAAGAAATAGAATTGGTCTTTTAAATCATCAACCTTGGCAGTTTGCACGGGGAATAAATACCCGTTCCCAATAACGTACCAACGATTGTACTGCCGCTTTCTGAGTCTTTCCTCGATAACTGGATGTGAACGAAACCGAGGTATACGCACTCGCATGCCATTGACTGAACGCCACACGTCTACGATGTCGTAATGGATCAATCCGCTTTGTTCGAAAGCGAATACAAAACCATCCACTTTGTCAGGGAAACGTGTAGCGTGTTTCAGTATCATGGTGATAGGCGAATGATCAAGCCTCAGATCGGCAGCAACTAAAGTATCTTGTCGCTGCATCTCTTTTGACACAAATCACCTCACATTTAAATGATGCACCTGTCGTCCTGTTATCGCCATGTCGTAATGTGTGAGACTGAGTTGTCTACTAACCCATTCATTTGCTAGCGTGACATTACCAGTACACGGTCGTGACACATCTAGCAATCGGCCACACTTGTCTGCAAGATACAAAGCCACTGCACAACTACGACTTATACCGGCATGACAATGCACGATGATGTCGTGGTCTTTGTAACGATGCTCAAACTCTAGGATCTTCCGAGCATCATGCCAATCGAATTGGCGGAACGTTTTATCGAGATCTTCGATTGCAATGCCATTAGGGATATCGTGGCACTCGATCCGTAATACATCCACAGGGTTATTGCCGAAGGTAGGAATATCCTCACCGGGATCACCGATAGAAATAATCGCACCAGGTCGATCTTCCAACGTAATCCAATCCTTAGACATCCACGTCACTGTTTTCAATTCCGCCATACTCCTTTTAAAGAATGGGAGTTCTCTCCAACTCGCCATTCCTTCTAGCGCTTCACTATCGTAATGCTTTCCTTCGGATAAAATCCAAACATGTCCGCCAGGCCACTTCCCATAGTCCCAGCTGACGAAATTATCCGTACCAACAATATCTCCCTTGGGGAACAATGAGAGAAACTCGCGGGCGAACATTTCGCATCCACCGGAATTGACATCAGTAAAATTGGCATAGCCGTGATGTGCAATCCATCGGTCTGCTAGGTCTTTAGGTATCATGGGTCCTCCAAAAAGAAAATATAAATGGGAGCCCGAAGGCTCCCACTATGATCAGTCAGCTACGAAACCGTCTTCGGTCAGGTTATCATCAGCGATGCTGACTACGGCCTTACGCTGACGGAAACCAGATTGCACGGTAGTGATCTTCACACGAGCATCTTCCAGTTCTTCGAAGATGGATGCGATACCTACCGAATTCAGGATGAAGTGCAACTGGTCCGAAGGCATCTTGGCTTCATTCGAAGTGATACCAACAGTACGCACGAATGCGTGACCGAACGGAATGTTCTTGTCGGCATCGGTGTACAGCGAGGCAATCGAGATCGGCTCCAGCACAGCAGCCGCTTCGGCACGAGTCTGGTGAACATGCATCTGAACCAGTTGTGGGTGAACACCACACACGTTCTGGTATTGAACCCAGTTGATGATATCTTTGGAATCCAGACGACCGTTAGTTTGGTCGGTCAGGGCTACCAGAGCATCCAGCAGGAAGATAACTTCGTTGTCAGCTTCGCCTTCACCATTGGCATTCGATACCCAAGCCAGCGGTACCGGTTGACCAGTCTTCTGCGATACCACTTCCAAGTTCTTCACGAGGTTAGTGGTGTTACGGATACGACGAGTAGTGTCGGTACCCGATACGCCGATGAGGATGGTCGGCAGTTTCTGTGCCAGCAGTTTGGTTGCGAGTTGTACAGCAATCGAAACACCGCTACCGCCGCCTGCACCAACAACGATGATGTTGACTGCACCCGGTTCGAACTTCTTCAGCATTTCGTCCGCATGAGCACGAGCGAAAGGCATCATGTAGTTCTGATCACCACCAGCACCATCAGTGCCAGGAATCAGGTAGATGCGATCTTTGTCGATCTTTTTGTCTTTCAGGTTTGCATCAGAAGAATCGAGGAAAGCAATGTGCTCGCCAGTTGCGCCGTAGAGGTTACCGATGTTGAAGCCAGTACCGCCACAGAAGTAAATGCGAGTCTTGATATCGAACATGCTTGCTACCTTTCAGAAAATGATTTGCGTCAGTGTTACATACTACCTAGGCAGGCAGTAATTTAATTCGAGAAGTGGTAGTTCTGGATAACTACTTGTACAGCGTAGCCACCCAGTTCTTTCCACAGGTTACCCGTGTATTCCCGTTTCCAACCTTCTTGTGATTCGGACTGAGTCATGGACGTGACCCGTGATAATCCGAAACCATCAACTTGAGAACGCCATGCCGAGAACATGGCATCCCCATACCAGACTTTTCCTTCAATGAATGACAGATCAACGGTGCGTACTGGACGACCGTCCATCTCAGCCACACCCACATAAGTCAGCTGGCCTTCTTCGTAGCCTGGAGTATAGTACACCCCATCTAGTTTATCAGTGTGATGTTTGTTCCATACCACAGCACAACCATCCGGCATGTAATCCGTTGGCGAATACACGACAAACAACGAACTACCAATCCAACCATCACCGCTAGATTTGTAATACTCGCAGCGCAGCATATCGCCTTGTGAATGTGCATGCCACACAGCAGATACCATTTGGTAACCCGCGTTGCGAATTACATCGTGGATAGCAAGGCACGAATCTTTACGTTCTAGGTAGCGGTCACCCTTGAGATCATCCCGCTCACGGAATCCATCAAAGATCAACGCTGGTGCTACAGTGTCCACGCGCTCACGAGACTTCATCTCGATCGAATACTCAAGAGCAAAGATAGAAACCTTTTCGCTAGCATCACACAACCCAAACATCTGGCTCTTGTTACGGGAAGTGATAGCTGCGGTGTTTGGAACACCTTGCAGTAGATTACGCAGATCACTCAGCTGCATCGTTAGACTCCTTACGCACGATGCTCAGACGTTGGCGGTCATCGGTGAGGATGGTCAACACGATGGCATCACCACGGTCGATAGCGTCTTGCAGGAGGGCATTGAAGCCGAGAAGGTCTGGATTGATGTAAGACATTTGAAACCCTTTTTCCGTAAATTGTTGATTACTAAATAATAATGAAATAGTATATGGGACCCCCCCAAAGGGTCCCCCCCACATACTATTACTATTTATATACATTTTTCTTTTAAGAAAAAGCTTTTAAATAGTTTATCTACTTCTGTCGAAGTACCACTTGCTTCTAGTTAAAACTAGTAAGCGCCGCGCCGCCGCATTTCATACAGCTCACGGTCACGCCAACCTCTTGCATAGAGGCGGGCTTCTTTTTGCCGTCTCACGTGGTCACGTGCCTTACACAGCCACAACCATGGATTTTTAAGAACCATTTGTTGTGCAACCCACTCATCGATTTTCTTATCGTGAGCTAGGATCGCCAGACGCGATAGCAGATACTGTCGCAACTGCTTCTTGATCTTCTTTGCCACGTCGGTTAATTCCCACCATGAGAGTATCTTCGAGTTTACAGTTACCGAGTGCATCCAAGTATGCTGTAAACCGGTTTGCATCTGCGAGTTCAGCAGTGGTCATTGGACGACTAATTATCGGACGACCATGCCAATCACAATTCAGTTCAAACCAATTCGGATTGTCCCGTTGTGGTTCTCGATGCTTACCACACTGGATCGTGTAGTCACTATTTTTCTTTGGATGCTCGATAACAATGTGCAGCTCGTTATCACACGCCCAACTGTTACGTACGTCTTGCCACTGGAAACCACCTTTAGCACGGAAGTCCTCAGCAGCACGACGAGTGGCTTCAGGGGTATAGACTCGACCATTGATCGACTCTGCTTCCCACTGCCAAGCGATGTTTTCGATGAACCGTTTCCGCTGCATGAGTCCACGGTACAGCTTACGAAGATGTCGGAGCTTTCCTTTAGATATCATCCGTAAGCCTTTATTTGAGCGTCGGTCATTTTGGTGTGACTCATGCGAATGCGATCACCCACTTTCAAAGGTTCATTCATGATGCCTTCCCAGATACTTTTGTTCTTAGGAGTGATCTTGAAGAACCGATCTGCATACACTGCCATTTCAGCTACGAGTGAACGCAGATAACGAAACTTACCACGACTGATACGTGCCATTTTAATCCCTGCTGTTGAAATCTTTCAGAACGGAAACGATGTGATCGTTAGGCCGAAGGGTATGTTGATCCAGAACGTCACAGTAGTTGAAGTTAATGTGAACGGCACCTTTACTGCCACCGATCACCACGAAGTAGTTAACACCAGCCACCAGACGTTTGACGAAAGAGGTCAGCTGTGGCTTTTGACCATAGAGCTTTTCCCATACCGACATGTAGTTGCTGACGACGATACGTACTTTCGGCAGAACGCTTTGTGGAAGATATTGTTTCAGATCTTCCATCAGGAATTCGATGGTCTTTTCAGAACCAGTGTCTTCATTGTCTTGACGCCACTTAGGTGCACGATAGACCATGATACCTTGAGGACCTTTGATCAATGCATGTGCTTCAACTACACGCTGATCACAGCCCAACATGCGATATGCATCCATCAGCATGTGATTAGCCCCGCTCAATGCAGGATGATGTTTGTGTGCTTGTGTCACCAACCACTTCGCCAGTTCAGCATGCACATCGGCTGAAGACATTGGTTCATCTTTACGGTGCATGAAGTTTACGATGTTCTTACCGCGTGCACTAACATGCAGCATACGGCCACCAAAGATCTTCCGTGTGTCAAGACGGTAAGTCCATGGAACCATTACTTGATCATTAACGATAGTGGGATCATCGTAATACTGTTGCCCTGCCAGATCGATCATCTCTTCGGTTGCACCCCGCGAGATTAAATCTTGAAAATTAATTCTCTCTACTGCATCCATCTAGTGCTGTCCTTTTTTACGGGTGGATTATCGAAATAGTAATATAGATTTGAAATTTAATGGAAACGGCATAAAGCCTCCCCGAAGGGAGGCGTTTTATTCCGCTGGACCAGACGGTGGGTAAACAGCGTACTTGCCTTGAGGTGGGTAATGTGGAACCCATACTGGATCAAAACTAGTGCCCGTTGCCTCAGGTGCTTTCGGTCCAGTGTAGTTATCCCACACAGAACTGTCTAGGAGGGCCTTTGCAGACGTTTTGATGTACTCCAGGAGTGAAGCTACGTCTGTGAGCTTAGTATCGCCCCAGCCGCGTTTCTGAACGGTTAGGAATAAACTAGAGCAAGTGATCTGGCCCGAGTATTCCGCTTCTGTTTCAGCTACGTTAACACGCAGTCCTGGCGGTAGAGCGAATCCAGTGCTGGTCAGGAACATCCGACGAATAACTTCATCGGCGTAATTCTGTGGCAAACCCAAAGCAGTAGCTACAGCAGCTTTGGTAGTTTCAATTTTAATCATGATTACCTCGTGAAAATTTCGTGGTATTGATCAAGTTCACGATCCAGCAATGCAACTTCCTGGAGAGTTAGCTTAACCTTAGTGTGGGTGTCACTGTTCCGGTAAGCATAACCTTCCAAAACAATAGCTCGATAGTCCTTAACGATATTACGTTCAACATGATCGAACACAACACCGAGTTTAATCAACCGACGAACCAATCGTGCTACAGCTCGACCAGCTTCCCCTGGGATGTTACCAATGTAATCCCAAATATCGGTGCGGGGTTCCCCTGGGAAAATGCCTGCTCCTGGATAACCGATGAAGTCTAATTGGAATGGAACCACCCCAACGTCTCCAACAATAGGTCTCCAAACTCGATAACCGTTGTCAGTTTCTTCCAACCGGTAATGAGCATTCGGATATTCTTCTTCCAAGGCCTCTAGATGATCGTCTAAGGCACGTCGAACACCTGCGTTGTACCGTAGGGACGATTCATTGTAATCACGCTCAAATGCGTGCTCAGCGCTTTCCTTGGTATATTCCTTACGGACAGACCATTCGTACCGTTCACCATTCGCTTTGTCGAAAATGGTGAAGTAATAAGTCATTGCATCGGAAAGCTGGAATTGCACATCGAAGCGACCAATGTCACAACGGGGCCACTGTGACCGTAACCGACGCAGTGCATCGATTCGGTTCAGCATATTTTGATAGATGTCACATGGATTGCCAAATACACTCAAATCGATTGTCGTATTAGGTGCTGGCTTCTCACAACGCTTGTACATTGCGTCACTCCGTTTCGTTAACTACAGAGGATAAAAGAAAAACGGCATAGACGGGGACCCGAAGGCCCCCGACTTATTACGCCTTGAAGTCCAAGGTGTAGTGAATGCGTTTCGAGGCGTTAGCCATGCTAACGTGCAACGCTGGTTGACGACGATAATCGCCATGGGAGAGGTGCACACTGTAGATGTTCACACTACCGCCCAGTTTCTCCAGGTGACGAATGACTTCTTTCAGAGCAGCCAGGACCAGAGGACGACGAGCTTCTTCAATGTGTTGAACTACCGACTCAGGTTCGATACGGTCAACAACGATGGTTTCGCCATTATCGTAAGGACGCGAGTTGATACCCGTCAATTGATTCCACTTCCCATCTTCCAGTACGGTAAGACCAGTGGAAGAATAACCACGGCTGTTACCATTGGGATCGGTCAGGACTTTGCAGAAACCAGAACCCAGGATATACTTGACTGGGAGTTCCAGTTGGATCTCCTGCTCCAGTTCATCGATAGCACGACCTTCCAGACGAACAGTTACCATGCCGTTGGTCATGACGATGTTGATCGATGGATCTTCTACAGCTTCGATACCGATATCGAAAGACGTAGGGTGGAAACAGTTTGCAGTCAGGACTTCAATGATACCAGCAAACGAGCTAGCCAGCTTACGACCTGGTTCAGTTTGAGATACAGCCAGAGCTGTTACCAGAACACCACGGACACGATCGATGGTCAGCGGAGTGGATTCTTCTTTACCGTAACGATCGAAACCAAAGTCACGGCCAGAGTTACCGCCACCTGGTTGAATTGCTACTTTACCACGCACAATGCCATGCGAGGTAGTGATACGGTTAACCATGCTACCACGGCCATAAGTATCATCAGTTTCATTCCAGCCGGTCAGGGTCAGACCCGTGTCGCCGTCCAGAACCAGAGATTCGTCAATCAGTTTTTTCAGAGCATCAGTGTTATTGCACATCAGAAAACGTTCCTCGTTAAGGGTGTAATGCATTACATACTAGATGGATGGGAGTACTTTATCCCTGTTGATCTTCCGTAGTCAGCTTTGTTTCTCGCAGCGCGGGTACGCCTCGTTGCAGCAGTGCCAGCATTTTACCAGATACATTCACCCGGTCTTCATCTGCTTCTTTCATTACAAGTGAAGGGCGTGTGTACTCGTTAAGCAGATTGAGATCCATTGGACGAAGCAATTGTGCTTCTTTAGCTAATCGCTCCATAGCTAGTCCCAGCCCAAGACCACCCATGCGACCACCACCCAACACAATCACACGACCTTGATCCTCAAGCCGCTTGGTAAAATTTTCAATCAGCTCAGGTGGCTGATCACCAACCAGGATGACGTCACGTTGTTTCATAGCCGGTGTATCCAATTGTTTCAATGCAGACTCGCACGCTTCGATCCATTCTTCAGCTGAAGGGTTATTCATTTTGTTCTCCCGATTAGACACAGTTGTGATATAGATCTGAGATTAGATGCAGTCCAATGGTTTGTATAAGGAGACTACCATGCACGAAACTACCACTATCGTCGATCTGCTAGAAAAGCATTTTGCTGACGTTAAACTCGATCGCGCTTTTTGTATGCGGGTCATTAACTTCGTTACCCGATTCATGAACAAGAACGCAGACCACTCGGCTTTTTTCGGTGGGGCTCTGTTAGGGGTTAACCCAATCCGTTGGCATCCTACTGACCGCGAACAGTGGTACGATGAAGTCCTCGGTGTAAACGATGACTTACTCCAGTATGATTTCCTAAAGCTAGATGTGATTGATCCATCACACAACGTTAACTCGGATTCATTCAACCACATCCCTGCTTTCCTTTGCCGTAAGCTGATGATGAATACACAGCTCCCAGGTAACTTGCGGGACGAAACAATGATTGCATTGTTTACATTACTGCACATCAAATACCTGACTTCTTTGCTGAGTCGTCGTTTCCAATACCCAGCTAAGCGTGAAGTAGCGGAAGCAACGTTCATGTCGTTGAACTACAAGTGGGACATTCGTCGACTGGGTTCATGGCACGCATTGATTCGAGATCGGTGTTTGTCTATCATCGGACCTGACACGAACTACACCGACCACATCTTCGGTTCCAACAACTCCCTAACGGATTATTGGTCTACCCGTATTGTAACTGACACCCAGTCACGTATTCGAGAAGTGATCAACAAGATCTACGCTGTGTATATCCAAGTACTCAAAGAAGGTGGGCGAGTCATCACTACTTCCGAGATGGGATTATCCACAGATGGCGATGCATTCCTCAAAGACAAGACTTCTGGGTTTGCTACTTACCTGCGATACGGCAAAGAAGTTGTAACCAACGAAGCTAACTTCATTCGTCCTGAACTGTTAGGTATTGTTGAAAGAGCTATGGTTGACTCCATGCCATCACAACCTTTCGAAGATACCCTGAAATACATTTGCCGAAACGTAGCCCAAGCTCGTATGGGTCACATCGATAAGATGTTTGAAGAATGTTTGCTGTACGTGTTTGATCAGATGCAATCTGAGCGTACACAGATCCAACGTGCGAATGACTTAGAGGGATTGATCCTGAAGGTTCGTTCTAAGTTAATGGCTTCTCGTTCCAGTGACCCACGTGTGTTGTATCTGCGTGAAGTCGGTGAGAAGATTGTGGCCGATGCTACAGGTGTTCGTAACAAAGCTGTACTAGCTGCAACCCGTACGGGTATCATGTTGTACATCACTTTGCGTGTACTGACCAAGAACCACTACGCTCGATAAAAAAAAAATACAGCATAAGGCTCTCCCGAAGGAGAGCCGTTATGTCGTTACAGGTCGCGCATTACCGGAGCACCGAGGTCAGCAGCAACATCGGTCATCAGGCTCATCACGTAAGGTTTGTACTCGTTGAGTTGCTCAAGGGTGAGGTTGAGCTTCATCAAGGTAGGGTCATCAAACACCACGCTCCAACCAGCGCCATCAAGGATCTTGTCATGCTCGGCTTTGGTTACAGCATCCCAGCACCCGCTAGCGTCACACTGCACCAGAGTAGCAGTCATGAAGAGTTCTTTCAAGACATCAGGGTTGATGTCAGGATGTTTTACTTCAGCTTGTGCAACAGTGGCGAAAGCCAATACAGCTGTCAGTGCAATGCTAGCGAGTTTCATTGGTTAGTTTCCTTGCTGTAGTTGTTGGATGAGTTTGACGAATTCGGCGAAGGATTTACGGTAGCCCGATGATTGTGCTTCTTTGTAAGCTACCAGGAAAGGTTGGGCAGTTTCAATATCGAGTCCCAGACCTTTCAGATGTTCCATTTCGAAGAAGAAGTTCACTTGACACTGTACATGTTCACGGTAAAGAGTCAGGGCACTCTGCATGTCCGATTCCAGGCTTGCCAACATCACTGGATTCATACGGACACGGTCCATTACACAAGCATCCATAGTTGCCATCGGATTGCCTTTGCGATGAGTGATCTCACCGATGAACTGGCCATTGAATACATAACCCAGTGTGATGCCTTCTCGACGGTAGGTTACTTTGGAACCACTAGCGATAACAACTTCCGCATTGAACTCAAAGCGACTACTATCGAAACGTTGTGCCTGGGTCAGCATGTTAGCACCATAACGAATTGCTTCTTCAGCAAACCCGTAGTGGCGTTCCAGAATCTTACCGAAGAACCGTGGTGTTTCCTGATAACCCGAACGGATGTCCAGGATATACGGACGGAACTTGTCGATAATAAACTTGACGTTGGCATTCACGTCGGTGCCAGTCACGTAACCCATACCGAAGTGCATACGGCGCTGGGATACATGGAAGATCATCATGTTGTTTTCATCGTACATGACGTAACCATCACCGCGGTGACCGATTTTGTATTTCGGGCCGATGCGCATCATGTCTGCAGAAAGCTTGCAAGCCGAAGCCAACAAGCCATAGAAGTCTGTGACCTTCCGACGGGTAGACGGAGTCGTCATTGTGTCGAATACGTATTGGGATTGGCCCGACACGTCTTGGTACAGGTTATCGAAAAGCGAACTGATCGCATAACCGATTGGATTATCTTGAGCAACTTCTTTAGGGAAGATCTCGGTGAATGCTACCCAGTCCAGATCGATCATTTTGGTAGTTGGGTGGAAACTGAAGATCACTTTATCAGCACGAACCAGATCCATGCGATAGTTGTCTTCTTCGACAAACCGTACACGAAGTCCTTCAACGGTAGTCAGGTGTTCAGCGTTTGCATAAGCGCGGATCTTGTATAACTGCCAGATCTGCATGCGCAGGATGTACAGTTCATCTCGAGAGATTGCTGGGGTTACCATTACAGATTGCTTGATTCTCATGAAACTTCCATTTGGTTGGTTGATCACAGTAGTAATATAGATTTGTAATTTGTTGCATTACACGGCATAAAGCCCAACCCGAAGGCTGGGCCTATACCATGCTACGCCTTGGGAGTGGTAGCTGTACTGCTTTGACCTTTAGCTTCACGGCGCATCTCAGCGGCAGCCGCTAGATCATCCGCAAAGCCGTATCCAGCATTTGCCTCGTCAACACCGATAAACGATGCAAACGTTTTCTTTTCAGCTTGTGCCTTTTGACCCGTAGGGGTCGTTGGTACTGCGGAGCTAGTAGCCATCGCGATGTTCCTTAAGCAATGCCGATACGGTTGTTAGCACCTTCAGCAAGCTGATCGGTGATACCGTTACGTTGGCCGAGAACGTCGGCAGAAATCTTCTCTTGCCACATTTGCATGTCGTTCGGGTTCAGACCACTGAGATCCATCGACTGCAGAATCTCACGAGCGTACATCTTAACGCCAGCGGAGGTATCGGTCAGTGCGGTGAATTCGATAGTCAGTTCCAGGTTCTGACCGATCTGCGAAACGTCTTTACGGTTCGACCAATCACCAGTAGTGGTTGGCTGCATGTTAGTGCACAGATAAGCAGACACAACGTCCTGCATGGTTGGATCTGGTTCAATGAACAGTACAGTGCAACCAGCGAAGGTTTGGTTGTAATGTTCAGGACGAACCATACCGTCAGAAACGATCAGCGGTACTTTGGTGTTCGGATCACCCAGGCCATACAGAATCCACCATTCCAGGAAGTGCTGGATGGTACGACCTTGTAGTTCCCACGCGCCCAGTGAAGGACGAGAGGTAGCACGAGTAACGTTCGAAACAGCCGAGATGACTTCACCAGCACCACCTACTGGCGCGTCAGCGAACTCAGCAGTAACAGTACGGTTAAGACCATCGATAGTCCGACAGTGTTTCTCGATCAATGCTTTCAGAGAAGCGATCAATTGGTTTTGGTTAGCCGCATACCGGAAGAAGCGAGGAGCTTCTAACAGAATAGCGATCAGGTTACGAGACACGTACGGAGTGTTCGCAGCCAGGTTAGCCAGGTCTGGAGCCAAGACGAAAGTACCGGCCTGAGCCAGGTTCATCATGTTCTCAGAAGCGTTGGCACCGTAGCCCGAGCGCGGAGCGTACGGATTGGGATAGCGCTTTGCCATTTTGTGGACCTCTTGCTAATTGGGGTCAACCCGAGGCTTACGCCTCGGTGTTGGCTTCCCGACGGATAGTAGTCAGGTTGAAGTTCAGAGTGGTGTGCGGGTTGTTAGCCGCAACAGTCACTTCACAGCTCCAGCTGGTACCGTTGTTTTCGTCAATGGCAGAGATGTACGAACGTGGGATGACATCAACGCGATCGCCGTAGCGCTCACGGGTCAGTTCCAGGATTCGTTCATCGGTACGCTCGATCAGCTGTTCTTTCGACAGGTAAGCGTTACCAGAGAAGTCCGCATGAACTTTGTGGATCAGACGGATTAGGTCGCAGCAGATGTTGACTGTGATCGGCGACAGCAATACCGAAGTATCGTCTTTGTAAACCGAACGCAGGCATGGGTAGTACTGGGAACGTTGGTCGTACGATTGCGACCAGGTTGCACCGTTTGCCCACAGCTGGCTACGAGTACGCTCACTGAAGAACTTCACGTTCTGATCTTTGACCAGAGTTACGCGGTTATTCGGAGAGACGTCCATCTCAAAGCCTTCACGCAGAATACCAGTACCTTGACCAGCATAGCGTGCCCACTTGACACCGATGTCCAGCAACTGCGGAACGTACTTCGGCAGGCCATTACCCCCACCGATCAGTTTACCCGTTTGCAGGGCAATCATCGCACGGCAGACACCAGTACCATAGAGCGTAGACTCTGGGTAGGCTTGCAGACGAGTGATCAGGGCTTGGCAACGCGAAGCTTCTTCCGAAGCAGACAACAGACGAGTCTCCCCTTCCACGAAGGTAGTGAAGAAGTACTGTACGTCTTTACGAGCAGCCAGAACTTGGATTGCACGGAACTTCGATTCCATCGGCAGACCGGTATCGTACAGAACACCGAACTGGTAGTGCGCGATGTTTTCGTACTGGTCATTACCCAGCTTACCGAAGTTGGTGTTCTCGATGTCTACAAGCTTATTGTATTCATCCAGATCGGTAGTACCATCGCTACCGCCAGCGGCGTAGATCGTAGCGTTCTTACCGAGGGTTACACCGCCACCCATTGCACCTTCCAACTGAATGGACTGGTACGGGTCACCGTCTTCGCCGAGCATAGTCAGGAAGTCGATCTGCGACGAACTGGTAACAGTACCAGCGATAGCAGGGTTCACAACTTCTTCAGCTGCTTGGATCAGATCCTGAACCAGCTTGATATTGTCGCGGTAAACATAGATCTGCGAGAACGGAGAATACAGAACCGACAGGCCAGATTCGAAACCGTCATCGGAATACTTATCGATCAGTACTTCGTCGATAGTGTAATCCATGTTCATGCTATCGGAATAAACGCCTTCATCGAAAGACACGTTAACGAAGTCTTCATCAGCAGCAGTTTTCACGATAACTGGAGTGTTGCCCACAACTGGCAGTTCCACGAATTGTACGCGGTACATACGAGTTTTGAAACGCTCTGCGGTGTCTTCATCGAAGCCATCTGGATCTTCAGTATGAGTACACCAGATTCGCATACCCAGGTTGTTACCTTGAGTACCGAAGAAAGCAGCAGGCAGTTCGAACAGCGGGTAAACAGTAGACTGCGAGTTGTCGATGGTCGAAACCATTTCACCTGGCAGGATACGCTGAGTACCAACTTCCGAAGAGTTGTCACGAATCAAAATGACACGTGCACGGTAACCTTCGATTTGCGCGTCCGCAGTAGCGACTGGGTTAGCCGACAGATCATTAACTGCGTCTGGGTAGTTGAAGCCGCCCAGTTGGTTAATGGTTTGATCGACATAATCGTGCACCATCTCTAGTGCGACGATAATACGTGCTGGGTTACCTGCGTCTTCTGGTTGCAGACGCTTCACATAGAAGCCGTTACCTTCGCTGAGGAACTGTAGAGCCAGAAGGGATTGCTGGTTAAAATACTTGCTGCGTGGAGCCAGGGTATTTTCACCGAAGATTGTAGCAATACCACCTTCGTCGTTACCGACATAAGTAGTATCAGTTGGGCCGGTCTCACAGAAGAGACGCAGCAAAGGAGTGTGCTGAGCAAACGTCACAGGCGGACGTTGGAAAGCCCGACGACTCAAGTCCCGGATACCATTAAAAGTAACCTTAGGGACAGCGTTGGTGTATGACATCTTTATTTCTCCCAAGTATGGAGCATTTTGAACTCGATGTTATGAGTGTAAACTAACGGTCAATCATAGATATTAATTAAGATTGACCTACGAAGTTATTTTTTACCCCCTAAAAGGAGATACGGAATGGTCATCATGCCATACGAAACGACCCTCGGTCGTCTGAATAAACCTGACGAATATGTACGTGCAGTACGCAAAGCTGAGATCAGTTTATCCTTGCCACCAATGGCAACAGTTAATAATGAACAACTCAGCGATACCGGTTACGTGACCCCTCGTGAAGAACACGATGACATTCCGAACTTTGCTCACATCATCAATGTCGGTGACGAACGTAACCCAATGTTGGTAGTTGACGGTCGCCAGTATATGCGTTACGATGAACGCACTGGTGTAACACGACTGATTGCCGCAAACGATTGGCAACTGCAATGCGTACGAGTAGCCCTGACCCACAAACTGATGGAACAAGGTCCTCACGCATTTTCACGCCTGACTGATTTCCCAGCCAAAGTTTTCATGGACTGGGTAACCGGTACTCTCGTGCAACGTTACACCCTGCGCCCTGAATCTGAAATGGCACTGCGTGTGATTTCGGCTCTCTACTACCAAGCCATGTTGTCGCCAGAACTCCGTGAACCTGGTCACGATCGTGTTCGTTTTGCAACGATCCTTAATCGCATTACCATGGTACCGATTGACTTCATTCTGAATCTGGTAGATCCAGATATGCCTAACACCGTAGGTTCTCTGAACAACGCGGATGACTTGGCACGTGAACTCAGTACGAAGTCTCGTACACTCAGCATGGGTCAACTGAAATTCGCTGACTTGCATGTGCTGTTGAAAGCTTCGTGGTATGGTACTAACGCATCGGATAACGTGGGTATGGCACTAGAACACCTACCTACTTGGATTGCCATTCTTTACACGGCAGTCTCCGATCGCTCATACCGTAAATCTAAAATCACTGAGCGGGCTGAAAGAATCGGTCGCGCTAACGATATCCGTAATTTCATTGACCTGGTTGGTCGGGCAGTTACAGAAGAATTCGTCTAATAGGGGACAACAATGAACGACTATCTGTTGCGCTACGCGATTGATAACGTTTGGTGTAACCTTGGACAAGATCGGCAGTTTCAATACCAACTGCGTCAGTTAACACCACGTTACGGTACTCGCCGTTTCTACGTGGTTGACGCACAGAAGTACGTGCTGCCTTACGAGTCTGAACGGGATTGGTTCCACGTGTATCAAATCGGTCAGGTGGTTCCATCACACCTGGCTCTCCCAAAGGTTTACAACCAATGGATGTCATTGGAGAAACTCGCCATTCATCACAAGATGCTTGGTGAAGTCTACGTTGACAGTGGTATTCAGTTCTCTCGGGCTCAAACCTGGGTATTGCTGACCTCCAGCCAAAACTTACTGGTTGCTGTAAAGATCCTTCCTTTATTTCCGGATCTGGATGAACAACAGCCATACCTTCACTTCTATCAAAATGCTTTCTTCCAAAGCAAACGTTCAGATCAGTCGACCAAGAACTACATCGAAGCTTATTCGATCCGTCCTAATACGACAGCTGAATTGCGACAATTCCAAATCCGAATGCAGGACCTGTTAGCCGAGAAAGGAGGTTTCCCTCTGTGCTGGGTGAATGGTCGTTTGGTACAGGAAATCTCGTTGGTCACAGCAGGTGTAGGTGACTATTGTGAGTGGGTATTGGATAGCTCGATCTATCGGGTTGCTGAATACCGGTTGCAAGGTACCCCAACCTTTACTTCGACATTGGACAGTGCTAACAAATACATTATCCACTTGCCGAAAGATAAGTCGACTTCAACGATTGAGTTCCACGACGATATCGCAGTGTTCCTGTGTAAGAACAACAATGCGTTGTCTCGTTACTCGGGTGTGCATTACCACCACAACGATGGTAAGTGGATGCGTCAACTCACGCACCGTGATTGGTCTATTCCGGTAGGACGTGTGCAGTCGATGATTGCTAGCCACCCAGAAGATCCACGTACTGGTACTGATCCGAGATGGCCTTCTGATAAGTGGGCTACGTCTGATCCGATGTACATTCGCATGTATCACCGTCGTTCAGGTTACGAGCGTCCTATCGTTGCTGATTCGTCCCGTATCCAAGAACTCTACCGTCTGACTGATGCGAATATCATCCGTGCCATGACGGGTGCAGACTCTATGCCTTTGTGGCATGCTGCTAACCTAGAGAAAGCTGCGTACGTACGATTCATGTCTGCTGATCCTAATGTGATCTATCCGGTTGCATTCCAAGATCCTACTAAGTCGACTCAGTTCAAACGTGAAGCATTGAACTTTGCAGGTGACGTGTTTGGTTATCATGAAGCTGCACACTTGATGGCAAACAACCCAGCTAAAGTCTACATGTCTCAAACTGAACGTGTAGCAGATCTGGCTTACGTGTATTGGGAAAACGCTACGGTATTCGAATACGATAACCAAGGCATTCTGCTAGAGTGGCATCACCATACCGGTGGTTCTCGCTACTATGTTCAGAACCCTAACACGGCATGGGTGGAATGTATCACGGGCGTTGGTAGCACAGACCTGCAAGGCGTGTATGGCACTGATCCAGTAGAACTACCTGATGGTTACGAGTTCCGTGTATACGTGAATCGGACATGGAGTGGTGCACCTACTGGGGAATGGCAAGACATTACCGATCTGGAGAACCGGCATGAATGGGGCTTCCTGGATGAAACAGGTGATGTACCAGTATGGCGTTGGGTTACGGGTGGCAATGCTTACCAAGGTTTGATTCGTCGTTCTGATCGGTTCTTCTTGGATGCTCGTCGTTTCAACAAGTCTTCGGGCATTATCAACTTCAGCTTCCGTCACACTTCGATGTCGTCGGGTCAACAGACTGAAGAACTGATGGATATCCCACTGGGTCAGCTCGATGTATTCTTGGCGGATGAGAATGGACTGAATGGTCGTTCCCTAATTCAAGGCATCGACTACATTGTTATCGAGGGACCTACGTTCCAAGAAACTGTAGTGGTACTGAACAACCTGGAATATCTGAACGAGATCAACACGGTGATTATCCGTGCACATGGCTTCTGTTCGCCAGAGTTGAAGATGTATCCGCCAGCAGAAGTAGGCTTTGTTGAGTACGGTGTATTGTCGGGTAACGGCGTCTACGATGTCCACACCCACAAGATGCAACGTATCGTTGTTGATGGTCACTACCGTGCATTCGAAGACGTTAAGTTCGATGAGGACTACGCCGATCGGGTAATCGCCGATGAACGTAATGGTTCGCCTTACCAGATCCAAACTCCACAAGTTACTTTCCGTGATGTTTACGACGAAGATAATGCTGCTCGTGAGTTGGATGACGTTCGGGATAAACAAGTTAGTGATTACATGACTGAGTATTTCCCAGCTCGTGCACGCCCTAACTCAGACAAGATCGAACGACACTACTATGTCTACAGTGCATACGCAAACAAGATCCTAAACGATCTGATTGCAGGTACGTTGAAGCCACCGATTGTTAATGGTTTCTACACGGATATGGATGTGGCTAAAGCAGTAGCTAAGTACGATTGGCTGAAACCTTTCGACATGGCTAACCAAGACTACAACAAGAACCACATCATCATCTACCCGCACTGGCATTCAACCGCCCAGGGTCTGGACATCCAACAGTATGACTTCTTTGTGAGAGCTCTCAAGTTGGGACTCCGTGAGGTTCCCGATCTTTCACATTCAATCTACATCACGAGGACCTAGGAATGGCAACAACATTCACTCCTTTTACTCGATCAGCCTTCCTGGACCCCGAACGTGGGTTCTGGACTTGGCTTCGATCGGAGATCGTTAGTTTCCCAGGCGAAACTAACAAGTTCATTCCAAACGTGAACGATGCTGTCCGCGACTGGGACCAAGGGTTGTTCCGCGTTATCGAAGTCGATCAGACTACAGGCATGTCGGTACTGGAGAAATGGGTAGAACCAGAATCTCCAGATCCGGATGGTCCTGAGAACGTACTGATCGCAACTGGCCCAGGTTACACTTCGGAATCCTTCCGTATCTTCCTGGATCAAACCGTTACGCCACACACGTTCTCTCCTGACCTCCGTTGCCATTTCTATGGTACTGAAGTCCAAGGCTACAAGATCTTCCAGGGTAGTGATATCTCGGAAACTTACGGCAAAGTGATTTCGGAATACTACGATGCTTCGGGTAACTATCTGGGTCCAATGATTCCAGTTGAAGTTGCTCTGTTGCCAGGCATGCTACCAGGTACTCAATACCAAAGCGGTGTGACTGTACCAATGGCGGGTTATACTTCGGTTAGCCTACCGGACGGTGAACGGGTTACTCTCGTAGCCTACTCCGCTAACGGTAAACAGCTTTCTATTGCTCAACTCGTAGTAGTGAACTCTCAAGCTATTCGCCAACCGGATACGTCGAAGCGTTACGTTAAAGGTATCTCGATTGATTCTTCGTGGATTAGTTCTGCTGATCCTAAAGTCATTGAGTTCCCACTGAACGTTGCTGTCGAATCGTTGCCGATGGTTGCTCGGGTTCATTACCGTGATGGTAAGAAAGAAGCCAAGGCTGTCAATGGCGGTCAAATGGAACTGTTGGGTCTCCGTAACTACGTGGCTACTGAAGTGGGCCAAGAGTTCGGTATGACACTGACCTATCAACTGGCTCAGGATGAGATCTCTTATGGTCTCAACCCAACTACCGATCGTAAGATCACCATGTCTTACATTGCTCGGACTACTCCAGCAGAAGGCGCTTACGAGTGTCGTATGTTTGTTTATCCGGTGTGGGTAAACGCGGCTGTTGGTTACCGGTTGGAGTTCTGGTTGTATAACCAAGATCGGGAACGGTTCTGGAACATCACGCCACAGGTTGAACTGGGTATGACTTCCAAGCCGTTTGATCCGAAAGGTTACGGCTTCATTCAAGACCTGACCTACGCGGTTAACTTGAACGAAGTGGATGGTGTCTTTAAACCAGTTCGTTTCGTTAGCTCTTTCCAGCTCGCTCTCTTGACAGCTGGTGGGAACACTGACGCGAATTGGGAAATCAAGTTCCGTCCTGACCAAGAAGTAGCTTATGGTCGAGACCTGAAAGCAAACGTGGAATATATCGAAACCAACCAGTGGAACCTACGACTGGCTAACGGTATGCAGACTAAGGAAACTTGGCTGCAGAAGATGTACTACAATGCTGAACCTCTGATTAACCCAGAGTCGGAAGTAGTTGCTCCTGAACCTACGCACTTCCGTGTACAGTTCTTGCACAACACTTACGAGTACGCGATCTCTCAATGGAACGAAGTATTGAAGGTAAACAACGACCTCACTAACAACGGTGAACTCGTTTACATTCAGTGGATTCGTCGAACTGTAGGCACCGACCTACAGCTTGCAATCACCGCATTGCCCCTGAAACAGCTCGTGTAACAACATAAGCGGCTACCCCTTTGGGTAGCCTTTATGCCGTAATTCTATGACTCATATACGTTTCCTGGCAGGGGCGGGGTCGAAATCTTTTATACCGTCACCGCCATACATACCTACAAGGACATTTCTAATGAACGTAATTCTCTATATTGATGACTGGAAAAAATTCCCATCGGCAATCGCTGACACCAAAACCAAGAACGAATCTTTCCTGAAACTCGTAGCGCTTTACAAGAAGATGGGGATTAAGAACTCGGACTTCTGCCTGGCATTGTTCCAGCCAGAACTGCAGGGCGTAGACCCTTACGACGAAACTCTAGATGATGCTACAAAGATGAAGATCATGCTAGAGGCGAAGTATAACCCCTGGTATTACTTCCGTGAGATTGCGCGAATCCCACCTACCTCTGGTAACAACCCGATTCCATTCCGGGCTAACCGTGGTAACATTGCACTGTTCTGGTCTTTCTTCAACCACGTTGACTTCGGTTTGCTGCAACCACGTCAGACTGGTAAGTCGGTATCGACTGACGTACTGATGACTGGCATGATGTACATCTGGGGTGAGAACACTGTAATCAACCTGATTACTAAAGATACAAAACTGAAGAACGCTAACGTTGAGCGTCTGAAGATCATGATGGACTTGCTGCCTAAGTACATCCATGAGAAAGACTTCTCTGACGTTGACAACCAAGACATGATGACTTGTATCCGTCTTGGTAACAAGTACAAGACTTCGGTAGGTCGTAACGATAAGATCGCTGCGGATAAACTCGGTCGAGGTTTGACTGTACCTATCATGCACTTCGACGAACTTGCGTACATCAACTTAATCGAATACTCTCTACCAGTTGCACTGGCTTCTGGTTCTGCAGCTCGTGAAGAAGCTGCTGCTCAAGGTCAGCCATACGGCAACATCTTTACTACAACGGCTGGTAACATTACTACCCGTGATGGTGAATTCGCACATGGTTTCTTGACTGGTGGTGCGCCATGGACTGAAACTTGGTTTGACATTGCTGACCAGAAGACTCTGCACAAAGTCGTAGAGAAAACTTCCAGTGGTCAGAAGCCGATCATCTACGGTGCATTCAACCACCGTCAGCTTGGCCGTACTGACGAATGGCTGTTCAAGACATTGCGTGACTCTGCTCAGTATGGCGAGATCGCTGACCGAGATTACTTCAACATCTGGACCGTTGGTGGTGAGGGTTCTCCGATTACCCAAGAACAGAAGAAACGGATTAAGGACTCTGAACGAGAACCAGTGTGGACAGAGATCACACCTGAAGGCTACACCGTACGTTGGTTCGTGTCGAAAGAGCATGTTGAATCACGGATGGCTAATAGTCGTTACGTAATGGGTCTTGACCCTTCGGAACTCTTAGGCGAGAAGTCTGACTCCACGGGTATGGTTATCATCGATATCGAAACACACGACATCGTTGCTACTGGTCGATACAATGAAACGAACGTTCCTCAACTGTCGGCATTCATTGCAGCGATTCTGATCCGTTATCCAAACATCACATTCGTTCCAGAACGTAAGTCGATGGGTATGGCGATTATTGACTACGTTGTGATTGCATTGCACAGGGCTGGTATCGATCCATTCAAACGTATCTTCAACCGTATCGTTGACGATGCTACCATTATGGAATCTGAGTTCCGTGATATCCAAACTCCGATGTCTGCTCGATCCCCTACGTTCTATGATCGATTCAAACGTCACTTCGGCTTTAACACCGCGGGCAGTGGTCGGTATTCGCGCGATGCACTTTACGTGGTTTCGCTTCCTAGTTCGATGGACTACGGTTCTCGTCGTATGCATTGTAACTTGCTAATTACCGAAATCTTGGCATTGACTATCCGCAATGGTCGTATTGACCACAACCGCGGTAACCACGATGACTTGGTAATTTCCATGTTGCTGGCACACTGGCTGTGTATCCAAGGTCAGAACCTTTCTTACTACGGTATTAACTCTAACAACATCTTCTCTAAAGCACAGATCTCGGATCGTGAACTTACGAAGATTGAAGTGTATCGTGAAGAAGTAGGTTCTCGGGCTAAGCAGGAATTCGATGCATTGATCGAAGAGATGAAAGGGGAGAAGAACCCGATGATCTCTGCTAAGATCGAATTGAAACTCCGTGCATTGTCTCGGCACATCAACTTGGAAGAAGCATCGGGTGCTGGTATCGATGCAATGATTCGCCAAGTGAAAGAAGAGCGTACTCGTAAGGTTCGTTCTAATCGGTATACTCCGACCGTGATGATGTAACGAAACAAAAAAAAATAAAGCGAATGGCTCTCCCGAAGGAGAGCCAATTTGCCGTTACTTCACCAGGAACTGGAGAGTCATGTCTTTCTCAGCAGTCTGCAGTGCAAGCGACAGGCTATTCGGATTGATCAACAGTTCCATATCGCGCGCGGTCAAACCAACGGTGCGATGGAGTTTGATGATAGGCGCATCACTACCACAGAAGTCTGCGTTACCGATCCATACCCGGCCATCGTCGTCCATGAAGTGAACCATCCCGTTAGGGCTTTGTTTAAAGTACTTGCTAACGCGGCGCATTTCCAGGTTCTGCTTCACGATCCCGCTCAGGGCATCTGAAGCTTCCTTGGCGAAATTGATCGGGCGAGTATTCCATTCGTTGTCGATCTTCAGTTGAATAGCGACGAGCGTTTCTTTGTCGCGTTCTACTTTAGCTGGAGAACGCTCTGGATGTTCCGACAACATCAGGTACTGTGAACGAAGGCTCGGGAGATCCAGTACTTCCAATCCATCCAGTTCCATCGGCAGACCGCCATCGGGTTTGGCCAGATGGATCGATACCAGCGGCGTGAAGCACATGACTTCACCACACAGCGTCTTCTGGATTGGGTGGGTTGGGTAGTGACGCAGCAGGTATTCCCACATGTGTGGCATCACATCGATATCCACGTCTTCGGTGACTTCGCGCAGGCCATGCATCACAGCAGCAGAACCGGCAGTGATGACGAAGTTGTCTGGGGTAACGTTCAGCAGTACGCTCAGGGCATTGACTTGAGCGATGATCAGTTCTTTGGTCAGCATGGAAAATCCTTAAATGTTGTAGGCTTTGCAGCGGAGAGAGATTTGGAACAGTGATTTGCTATCGTCGTTGAACATTTCGATATGGAGGACTTCGTCACCCCAGTACCAAATATGCCATTTGTTTCCATCGATGTCAAGCTTGTCATTAAACTCGACATCGTTTTCCAGCTTCTCGCGATAACGTTCGCAGAGCTGTTGAACGGTTGGCATGTACTCAACCAACCGAGTGATACCAGTGGTTGCATCGATACGATACATAAAAACTTCCTAGCGTGTAAAAAGGAAGGAGCCCGAAGGCTCCCCCAAAGGAGTTAACGTGCAGCTTGTGCAGCGCGAATCGTGCGACCGATATGGTAGAAGTCAGAAGCCAGTGCTTCCAGTTCTTCGCCCATATGCGGATGGTATTCTTTGTTCACCCAGACCAAGCAATCAATCAAGCATTCGAAATCATCGAACTCGATGTCATGGGTGATGGTACCTTTCGATTGATCGAAGGTCACCAGTGTTACGTTGTCTTTGGTAATCGTCAGGACATCGTCATCCACTTCGAAAGTGAAGGCGGTGCCGTACGGAGAATATTCGGTCAGGAAACGTTCGTCAGAGGCGATGAACAGTTTCATCAACAAGTGCAGCTTCTTCATTTGCTTTTTCATCGGTGCAGCTCCTTGGTTTGTGCAGCTATCTTAATTTACTTCAGGTTCAACGTCAACATCTTTTTTCGGATGTTTTACATCAATGCAGCGGAGAATCGCGAAGCTCTTATCGAGCTGACCAGCCAGACGTTTAGCTTCATCTTTAGCCAGTCGTTTGGTTTGATGCATCCATGGACGAGGTGATGGATGAATCGTTCCCGTTGGGCTGACTTGCGCGACAATGAACTTGCCAACAGGTCGACCACAATCATCAGCTTCAATACCCCAACTCGAATTATGGTAAAGGACATAGCCTCGCCACATACCCTGGGTTTTGGATGAAGCATAACCGTCATCACTAACCCTTCGATTTAGGTTCGCATTAGGATGACGCTTCTTCAAGTCTTGTTCAAATTGTTCACGCAGCTCTACTAACGACATCTCTTTGCTCCTATTGATTCACGAAAGTAATATAGGCTTTTAAAATGTTTAAATGTCACGGTATAAAGCCTCCCACTAGGGGAGGCTCTTTTATCGTCTTACCCAACGCTTGATAACACAGTCGTCGTAATCTTCCTGTGTCAGCAATCGCCAACGCACAGGACTGATAGTAGGACGGAACCAAGTATCGGCATTGTGTACTGGTGTCAAGATAGTCGTGATGTGCATTTCATCACACGACCCGTAGTAGTCATGGAACAACGAACTACCACCAATAATGAACAGCTTAGTCAGTCCGATCTTACGAGCAGCTGCTTTAGCTTCATCAAAGCTCGACACTACCACACAACGTTCATCATCAATTGGGATAGATGACAACACAATGCATACGCGACCCGGTAGTTTGTTAGGTGGCAATGATTCCCAGGTCTTACGACCCATCACACACCCATGGGTTTCCCCTACAGTTGTCTTCTTGAAATAACGCATGTCATTGAAGCATTTCCAAGGGAGTCGATTCTCGTAACCGATTTCCCCTTTTGTACCAGTTGCAGCAATCAGGATTAGTTTCATTACATGATTCCAGACATGCTACCGCAGCCAGATGCTACGTAGTCGTTAAAGCTACCCAGTGGATTACTAGGTAGAGGATCCATATTCAGATGTCCGCCCATCTGTGTGTTGATCTTGCCATCGCCTTTAGGTTGTTGGCTATCGAGCAATGCTTTCGGAATAGGTAATGGTTCATAACCAGCAGGACGCAGTTTCTTAATTGCATCACTGATGGCTTCTTGGACTTCACCATTATCGATACCGAGTTTGTCCAATTCCTGAGGTTCATATTTCTTAACGGATTGTTTACCGTTCTCGAACTCGTAGATGAAGGAACCACCGAAGCTACCACGAATAGGAGCAAAGCTCTCGTGTTGTGCTGCGATACAGTTCACCAAAGCCAGCGAACCATACAGACCTACGTTCTCGATGGTGGTTTGGAATGTCTCTACTGGAACGTTAGCACCTTCGATATACTCCGGATGTCCTTTAACTGTCATCGGGTGTTTGGTGATACCCGATACGAAAATGGAATCGTCCTCAGCATCGTAGATGATCTGGTATTGTACAGCCAGATACTTCAGTTTGATCTTGTCTTGGAACTGATACGAGAACAACATGAACTCGAGTGGATTGTGATTCGTCAGGAATGGATGATCCCCCGACAGTACACCCAGCAGTAGTTTCGTTTGGTCATACGACAACTCATGCAGTTGGCCTGATGCCCCTTCGATTCGAACAGTATTGGAAATATACTCTTCGTTGTCTTCAGTCATACGCATGCGATTAGCGATATCGTTGAACATTTCATGTACTGGGTTGGTCATAAGCTTTTCTCTGTTAGTGGCATTGGAAGTGTGGCTAGATCTACGTATCGCTCATGCAGGTCTTTAGCTAATACGATAGAGTAATTGAGGATTCTTTTCTTGTGATCTCGATGGAACCTTACCCAGTCTCCTGGACAGATCACTCGGTTTGGTACGATGGACGGGTCAGGCACGATCATCTTGAGTAAGATACCATGCTTACCAATTGCTACACCACAATTGGGGCAGTGTTGTGCTCCAGTGAAGTTATCATAAGAAGGATGTCTTCCTACGATAGCTCCACTATTGATGTTATTGATGACACCATCTCCAGGTATGTCACCATTCTTCAACCATTGATAAACTTCTATTGGTTCTGGCTTGGGTATGTAGATAGCCATTGTACTGTCCTATTGGCATATTGAATCATACTCTAAGGGTAAGCAGTATTTAATCCAATTAGCCCCTGTAAGGGGGTTATAAGAAGGATAAGGAGGAAGGCTAAGGGTCTATTAGGGTTTGTTTCTAAAAGCCTCTAATGATGTTATAAAACAGAATAAAAGCCTTCCTCCTTTGCTCTTAGCAGTCCTTCAACATACTATGCGTCGGGGAGGTAAAATCTTCCCCGAAGAGGTAAGTTGAGAAATACTCAAGTCACTAAAACTATGTTTAAAGATTTGATATTTTGATATCACAAACAGACATTCATGGTAAACAAATGATCAAGACAATCATCAAGTTGGACGGCACTGAAGAACCCTACATGGCTAGCAAGGCCAATGGCTGGGGTGAGTGGTTCTCTAAAAATCTGCATAACATCGACTGGGCATCTGTTGTAATGGATACAGTAGCTGAGATGCCAGAGAAAGTGAGCTCTCAGGAATTCCAACAAGCCCTTATCAACCGTCTGCTGGATATGGAAACCTGGTCTGCTTATGTAGCAGCTGGTCGCCTGTACGCAGTAAGCGTACGCAAGAAGATCTATGGCATGGATGGTATCCCAACCATCAAGGCACTGCATGCCCGCATGCGCAAAGACAAAGTAATGGTTAAGTTGGATTACTCGACTCGTGAGTATGCCGAACTTGAGAAACTGATCGACCATGATCTGGATCTGGATTCTCCACACTTTGCACTGCACCACATTCGTCAGAAGTATTCCCTGATGAACCGTGTAACCAAGAAAGAGTACGAGACACCACAGTTCACCTACATGCGTATGGCAATGGCACTGGCTGAGAAAGAGCCTGCTGCAAAACGTATGGAACACGTACGGAATTGGTACGAGATGTTCTCTCAACGAGAACTGTCTGCCCCTACTCCGAACTACGTCAACCTGGGTACTGTGCTGAAAGGCTTTGCATCGTGCTGCTTGTTCGCTTCGGGTGACAACGGTGTATCGCTGGCAGTTGGTGACTACATCGCTAACGTGATGACTCAGAAGGCTGCAGGCATCGGTGTTAACCTGATTACCCGTTCTCTGAACGATCCAGTTCGTAACGGTCTGATCAAACACCAAGGTAAACTGCCTTACATCGCTGCTCAGGGTAAAGCTGTCCGTGCTAACACTCAGAACGGTCGTGGTGGTGCAATCTCGTTGTACTACAATGCTTACGATCCAGAAGTAGAAGTCATCTCCCGTCTCCGTAACCCTAAGTCCACGGACGACAAGAAGAACCGTGACCTGCACTACGCAATGATGACCAACACCTTTACTGCGTGGTTGGTAGCAAACAACAAACCGATGATGACCTGGAACGTATTCACTGCTCCAGATCTGCACGAAGCATTCTACGATGGTGATGCTTCGAAGTTCATCAAGCTGTACTTCAAATACGAAGCTGATCCAAAGTTCAAGAAAGTTTACGTCGATGCTCGTAAGGTCGTACTGACTGCTCTGAACGAAGGTATTGAAACTGGTACTGCGTACTGGGCTAACATTACCGAGATGAACAAGCACACTCCGTTCCTGGATCCAATCCTGTCCTCGAACCTGTGCTTGGAAATCTGTCAGCCTACCGCACCATACTACTCGATGCAAGATCTGCACTCGACTGAAGATCATGGTCGTGGTGAGATCGCTACTTGCTCGTTGGCGGCTATCGTCGTGAACAACATCCATACCCAAGAACGGTATCAGGAAGTTGCTTACTATGCACTGAAGATGATCGACTACTGCATCGACAATTCCGAGTATGCTTTCCCGCATCTGGAACTGACTGCCAAGTCTCGTCGTTCTGCTGGTGTTGGCATCATGGGTCTGGCTACCCACATGGCTAAACGCAAACTGAAGTATTCTTCGGAAGAAGGTCTGCGTGAAATGCATCGTGTGGCTGAACGTCACATGTACTGCCTGATCAATGCGTCGCTGCGTATTGTTGAAGAACGTGGTCTGGCTCCATGGATCCATAAAACCAAGTGGCCTGAAGGCTGGTTGCCGATCGATACCTACAACCGTAACATCGACACCGTTGTACCAGGTGGCTTTGTTAACGAACAAGACTGGGAACCTCTGCGTGCTCGTATTGTCCGTGCTGGTGGTCTGGCTCACTCCGTTTTGGCTGCGTACATGCCAGGCGAAGCTTCTTCGAAAGCTCTGGGCGGTGCCAACTCGCTCTACGCTGTTCGTGCACTGACTATCATCAAGACCGACAACAACGTTACCATTCAGTGGGCTGCTCCTTACAGCGATGACCCTGAATACGAATATGAGATCGCTTGGGAAATCCCAACCGAGTATCAGATCTACGGTTACGGTGTATTCCAGAAGTGGACTGACGGCGGTATCTCGGCTGACCTGTTCCGTCGAATCCTACCAGGTCAAGAAACGATCAGCTCGAACGAAATGATCAGTGACTGGCTGTTGATGGTCTGGATCGGTATGAAGACTCGTTACTACCACAACGTTGAAATCGTAGCAAGTGCTTCGTTGGACGGTGGTCAGTCTGCATTCACGAACACCACAGAAGAAGCTGGTTGTGCTGGCGGCGCTTGCTCTCTCTAACTCGAATGGGTGGCTTCGGTCACCCTGTTCTCCCCAATTGGAAATAAACAAATGTCTGAACCAAAAGTAGCTGAGATGTCGGCGAAGATTTTCAACATCGACAAGAATGATTACGGTAACTACAACATCATCCTTGGTGAAGATCCAGGTCTGCTCGACTCCATTACTCACAACCACCCGGAAGCTTGGGCTGTCTACAAGCGTCTGCGTAGCTTGGACTGGGATGAACTAGAGTTCGACTTCTCCACATGTAACGCTGATTTCAAGTCATGTGATCGTTCTATCTACGACATGATGATCAAAACGCTTGCCTGGCAATGGGAAGCTGACTCGATCGCTTCTCGCTCGATCGTAACGATCCTTGGTAATGTTATTACCGATGGTCGTGTATGGACTGGTTACAACCGTATCTCTGAAAACGAATGTGTACACGCACTGACGTATTCGGAAATCGTTCGTGGTTCGTTCGATGACCCTGATGAAATCCGTGAGGAAATTCTGAAGGTAGAAGAAGCACATTCGCGTATGAAGACCGTATCGGAAATCATGGCACGTGCTCACCAGACTTCGTTGAAATATGGTCTGGGTCAAGTAGAGAACAACCAAGAGACCTACAACGATATCTTCATGTTCCTGGTAGCTCTGTACTTCCTGGAACGTATTCAGTTCATGGCATCGTTTGCTGTGACCTTCGCTATCGGTCGTACTGGTCTGTTCCAACAAATCACCAAAGCTGTTCAGAAGATCGCTATTGACGAATTCGAGATCCACGCTCAGTTCGGTCAACACGTACTGCGCGCAGAGCTCGCTACTGAACGTGGTCGTACCGCTTACGAACAGTGCCGTGAACTGATCATCAAACTGCTGTGGGAAATCATTCGCACTGAAGTTGAATGGGCACTGTACCTGTTCTCCGAAGGTCGTGAGCTGACTGGCGTTACTGCTAAGTCTCTGATCCAATGGGTTCTGTTCAACGCTAAAGCGGCTGCAGAATTCCTGGGAGTCAAAGATGATATCTGGTTCCGCTTCGATGCAGACTTCGAGCAAATGGCTGGCTTTGAATTCGTATGGCCTGAGAAGAACCCTCTGCCGTATATGACGAAGTACATTCAGATTTCGGGTACTCAGTCTTCTGCACAAGAAGAGAAGAAAGGCGATTACATGACGAACCTGTTGACTCGTCGTGATGAGAACGAAATCTTCAAATTCGATATCGAAGGTGTCGATGTAGAGGCACTGCGTAGAGAAGCATTCGGTACTGAATAACGGCAGATTGGCTTCCCCTAGGGGAAGCCCTTATGTCGCTGCTAATCCTATATCAACAAACACACAGCAAGGACACCGCAATGAACGTATATGAATGGATGGGCGCAACTGAGAGCGAACCACCACTACATGAAGATGATTCCCGAGAAGACCCAACCCATCGTCCCCAAGTTCCTCACGAAGATGACGATAACAGACAGCACCATGGCGACAGTTCGCCAGCCGGTGGTGGTCGAGTACAATCTGAAACCGAACACCAAACAGATCGTGTCATCCAAGACCCAGAGATGCTAGAAGACCTGACTGCATCTAACGAATCGATCATTGAAGACATTCGTAAGTTCTTCAAGATGCACAACCGCGGTAGTAAGTTCGAAGAGATGGATGGTAATGCTCGCGCAGGCGCAGCTAAGATCCTTAAATCCATCGGTGATACTTTCGCTAATAAGCAGTGGTTGGATAAGCAAACTCCGATCACGCACAAAATCAAAGTAGGTGATCTGACCGATCGACTGAACCTGGATCAGATGGCTGCCACGATCAAAGAAACCTATGCGATTAATGCTTCGTTCCAGAATGCCATGCAAACAGCACAACAACAAGTGTTGAAGCAAATGCTCCCAGTTATGAAACAGTGGGGAGCTGACAAGATTACCGATAAGGTGTATGAAGCTACTAAGGCAATGCTGAAGGAAGTTAAACCTCTCAGCGAAGTCATTAAGAAGCCAACTCGCCTAAAGACCAATCTGCTGCCAGGCGAAGCTACTGCTGAAGGGCGTGATCCCATGACTCCAGAAGAAGTTCTGGAAGTAGCGACAATCATCCTGAACTCGATGAAGGAAGACTCTCAGCAAATCGAAACGAACTCTGAATGGATCTATGGCGAACTGGAAGGTTTCCTGGATGCAGAGTATGAAATCGAACGTAATGATGGCCACTCAGAATCCTACAACCTAGAAGCGTGGATGGATCTTTGTGCAGCTGTCTACCGTAAGATCTCCATTGATACTGTTCCAGAGATGATGGCGGCATTCCGTCAATTCGAAGGCGCATGCGTTGCAGCGGTTATCTACATGGAACGTTCTTTCAAAGGTGGTAAGGGTGTAGCTGTAGAAGACTTCACCATCGCTAACGAAGGTTTCCTGGATGCCATCAAGAGCCTGTTTAAACAGAAACCTAAAGACGTAGAAGTCAAAGGTCTGGATAACAACGTGATCAAGCAACTCGAAGACACCCTGTTAAATGACAACTGGCTTAAAGAACAGACGCTGACTACCGGTACTGTTGAAGTTCGTTTCCCAGATGCAGCTCAGGATGGTAACTACAAACCACTAGTAGGTCGTATCCAGCAAGAACTGGACAAGGCGGCTAAGATCAATGCGGCAGCGTCCAATAAATGGCTTAACTACATCAAGGTTGGTGTGGATCTTATTATCTCTGGTAACCTAAAGAATGCCAACCTAGAACAAGTTCAGAAGCTAAACGAATTCATTGTCTATGATGATATTGATTTCGGTCGACAGGACATCGAGCCCGATAACATTACTGAAGATGACGCTGAAGTTGAATTGCCAGCTCTTGATGAGAAAGGAATCAAAGAGGCAACGAAGACAATCATCCAGTTGATTGAAATGCGTAATCAATACGGTAGGAAATCATTCGGTAATGTGCCTACTTACGTTCCTAGCAAGCGTAAAGAAATGATCGAGAACCTGGAGGATGATGATCTACGTGAAGCCTTAACGACGTTGTGTTCAGAAGTAGACGACATCCTGGGGTATTTCGTAGAGGGCTTCTACCAACATCAGTATAACTACTTCTACATGGTAGAAGGGTTAGCTAAACCACTGATGCATTGGATCCAGAAATCGATCACTGGTATCAAGTACGGTAATGAGGCATTTGCTGATGTGGGAAAGCGTTAAGTGGTCTCTTCCGTGCAAAGGAAACTGATCCTACTGTCGTAGGTGACCACAACTATCAGAAAGCAAAGCGGTTGGTAGAGCAAACGTTCTTTAACGATTCGTGGTTATCACAGCAAACCTTTACTGGTAAACCTGTGAAGGTATCGTTCCCTGGTAACTTAACGAAGTTCGATAACTCAATCATCGATACGATTCGTCGTGATGCTCAGCCCCATTCCAAGAAGGCAGGTGAATACCTCAAAGAAGGCTTCAAACCAGTCAATGAAGTTATCCATTACCTTTACCAGCACGGATGGGAACAAGATCCAGACAAAGCAAAAGAGTTCTTGAAGACAGTTGACTTCAAAGTTCATCTGAACCCAGAACACATTCAGATCGCTAAGCCCAACGAAGAACACGAACTCCCTGCTCTAGATGAGAAGTCTATTAAGGCAGTGGCTAAGACGTTCTTAGATCTGGTGGAACTGAAGCGTGAACTGTGGGATGTTCACCTGATGCGAATCTGGAAGACGTTTGGTGTAGAGGGTTCTCATTACGGTAAAGGTGGTAAGCGTTATCGCGATGCTGAAGCAACCAATGCACCACCTGAAGTTTACAAGCTGTTCCAGAAGCTGCACAAGTATGGAGAGGACTTTGAAGCATGTCTTTACAAGTTCAATTCTTCTTACACGGAAATCACTGTCCCAACAGCTGATGGGTTACTACGGTGGATGTCACGTTCGATCGCTTAGGAATAAAATACTTGGCGGGAGATAGTATAGTTGAGGACCTGCGTGCCTCAACACCACCCAGTCACTCGCCGGAGCATCCTACGGAGCGCTTCTAGAAGAGATCCTTCTGTGATTGTCACTTGTAAGGGCTATCCTTCGGGATGGCCTTTATGCCGCAATCGTATGTTACAGAAGGAGAACCACAATGAGTTCATTTACCCGCTTTACCGCTGCAAACCACTTAACCCTGGATGACAACGCTAGCAACATCTTAGGGAAGAACTATTACCGTGTCACTGAAGGCTTCCGTTATTACATCGGACATGAGAACTCAGACAAGTATGTCGACGTCCCTACCGGCTTTCTAACTGACGGTGCTTCCGTTCCATTCTTCCTACAGTGGTTGATTCCACCCCTGGGCGAATATTCCCAAGCGTGTACCTTACACGACTGGTTGTGTGAACATTATGAAATTACGCAAGTAGTTAATGGTGTGCCTACCCAGGTGAAGATCGACCGTGAAGAAATTGATCGTATTCTTTACGAAGCCATGCGTGTTTTGAATGTTGCTGCTTGGAGACGGAACATTATCCAAGTTGGCGTAGACGCGTACCGATTCGTCACCCGGCCTACTAAACCAAAAGTTGACCCAAGAAAGACGGAGCTCGAACGTGGAACGAATTATTCGCTTGGCCCTGCGACCGCTTTACCAGCCGGTTAAAGACGTAACGAAACACCTGGCAATCACACACATCCCACTGGAAGCCGATAACGAGATGATTCGTATCGGTGGTGGGTTTAACAAAGGACGCGGATTCGTTCGTGTTGATCTGTGGCGCGATGCTTACCGAGTAACACGGAAATGAAAGAAGTATTCTTAGGTGGTACGTGCGCCGGACCCGATTACCGGGAGCAGTTGATTCCATTACTAACTGTTCCTTACTTCAACCCAGTTGTTAAAGATTGGAAGCCAGAAGATGCCGCAAAAGAAGACGCAGCGAAGCAGTCTGCCAGCATTAACGTGTTTGTCATTACTCCTGCTGCTGTGGGTATGTATTCTATAGCAGAGCTCACAGAACTCGCTATTCAATCCGACAGACCGTTATTCGTAATGTTCATGGAAGTCGAAGGGTTCACCTGGAACGAACATCAACACCGATCCAACGAGCAGATCAAGAAGTTGTTGTCGAAGTACAAAGCGTTCATCTTCGAAGACCTACCTAAGATGGCTAACGTCATTAATTGGATGGCCAATCGATGATCTCCTACATCCCGCATCCAACGGCTTTTGCCAATCGCCCACCTTTCTTGCGTGAGGGTGCGCTCGTTGTAGAAGATAGCAACAAACGAAGACCTCCGGCTAATTACCGGTCAGGCAAACGAGATCCTCAACATGTGGGAACAATTACTAGCAGGTAAAAAATACGATCCGCCAGGCGATACATTGATTTCAATGTTGGCAGATACCACTGGACTAGCGGTAAATGGAAACGGTGAAGTCTATGCACCAAACAACCAGCAAACTACGCCAGGTGATGGTAAACGCTATGACTTCAAACCAGATCCGCAAGGCCGCCTGATTAAGAAGCTAACAGCTAATTTCCGTTATGCTGCTAACACAGCCGCTCTTACAGCGGCTTACTTCTATTGGCTACCAGGAACTACATGGGATACTCGCGTTGGTTTATATGACGAATGGAACGGTCAAGCTGGATTCCGTCTAGTTTCCGATCTCCATGATCGAGTGCTGGTGACCGCGGACTTCAATGGTACCTTAACGCGCACTTTCGATCCACCCATCCCACAGAGTGAATTGAGTGTTAAGTTTGGTGGTCGAACAGGACTATCATATTCACCGGCATACATCACAAATATCGTCCTCGAATACGATGAGAACTAAGTTGTTGTTTTATATACAACTATATGTGATTGGACCAGCGCAATAGTGCAATCCAATCACAGTTGTCTTTGCCCCGAAGTAAAATAATACTCGGTGTGTAATAGTATACGAGAGCAGTTGCTGCCTCATGCTTGATGGTGAACGTAGTTCAGTTGGTAGAACCCTGGAATGTGACTCCAGTGGTCGAGAGTTCAATCCTCTCCGTTCACACCAATTCACGATGGCGTTATAAACGACATTGTTTGCTTTAAGGGTTGTTAGGGGAGCGGTCAAACCCATCGGACTGTAAATCCGCGCCTAGGCTACCGTGGTTCGAATCCACGCCAACCCACCAATTTGAATTAGTAGAGGACTTGGGTTCAATACCCTTGACTCGGAAGGCCCGCCTACCCAACAGGGCTGTTAGCTTACAGGTTAGAGCGCTACTAATTCGATGTTTTACGGCTCCATAGCGCAGCGGTTAGCGTACCGGCCTGTCACGCCGGTGGTCAGGGGTTCAAATCCCCTTGGAGTCGCCAATTCGATTACCGGATCAGCTCTTGCACCAAACGGGTAACCGTTAGCTCGTTGCAAGCCTTGGTAATCTTTACTAGCATCGAAGGGTTAAAACCCCATGACCGGGCGGACCGGCGACTGCTAGTCGATCATCTTCTGACAAACACCACTTACCGATTCGTACGGTAGGTAGAGTCCAGGTAACAAGGTGATCACCCTTTTCTCTAAGTGTAGTTCAGTTGGATAGAATGCGTGGTTTGGGACCACGTGGTCGGAGGTTCGAGTCCTCCCACTTAGACCAGTTTCATCACCACCTTAGCTCAGTTGGGAGAGCGCACCCTGTATCAGGGTTGATGTCGCGGGTTCGATCCCCGCAGGTCGGTGTGCCGAACAGAAGGTACTTAGGTACAGAACTAAAACGAGGCGACGCTACGCGCCTACCTAGTAAACGCGACCTGACGCGCAGGGTAATCAATTACTAGGGAACTGTTCGGGTAAAGATTTCAAGCGCCTCCTAGTCCACACAGCGAGCTAGGGTCAAAGGTCATCCAGAGGAAGCCTGGTATCGCAATTCAATTTCATTCGAGATAGCTCAGTAGGTAGAGCAGCGGACTGTTAATCCGTTGGTCCCAGGTTCGAACCCTGGTCTCGGAGCCAAACATTCCCACTTAGCTCAGCGGTAGAGCACACGGCTGTTAACCGTGCGGTCCCTGGTTCGAATCCAGGAGTGGGAGCCATTAGCATTGGGGAGTCTTAGGACTCCTTTTATGCCGCCAATCATAAAAGAGGAAAACAAATGCCAGCGGAAGATCTACTGTTCCACGGGAAACTAACACGAGATGGATGTCGAATATTAGAATTCCCTACATACACGATCGGTAAAGATGGACCTTACTGGAATGTATTGTGCTCGTCATATGGCAACTCAGGGCACCTCAATAGTGAGGCTGAAGCGCTGGACTGGGTAAGACGATATATTAAAAGTTATGTACGGCTATCAGATTACCAAACCCTTCGTTCGGAGAATGAAGAACTGAAACGTAAACTAGCCGAATATGAAATTGACCATACAGGTGACTAATGCTAGAACGTATTGAAGAACAAAAAGTCTATCGTTCCCCTACAGGCAAACCATTCCGTGTTCTGTACTTAGCTCGACATGCACAGGACTGTAGTTGGCCTATGGTTGTCTATACTAACTTAGGTCCTACTGAAGATGCACCAATGGGTACAGTATGGACTATTGCAGAAAGTATCTTCCTCCGTACATTCAGTGAGTCTAAGTCATGATGACACCTGGTTTAGTAGAACGAATAGCTGAGCGGATAGCATCTGCTATGGGAATGACCCAAGACGAGTTCCAAGATCACCAGAAGAAACACATGGAAGAACTCAATCAACGACTATCTACACAACTAGAGAATCAACGAATGACTCCTGAGATCCTAGAGAAAAGGTGTACGTTATGACAGTAGAAAGAGAACCCACTTGCTGGAAAGTCATGGGTTATAAAGATCATGATGAGTTCTTACGAAAGGCACGTGCTCGTACACGTCTAATGACACTGATACTAAAGCGACAAGCTGAAGCACAACGCGTTACTCCAGAGATGCTTAGTCGGGTAATCGACTTATGAAAATAATCGTTGTCATGGTTGGACTAATTATCGGTCTTCTGTGGCTCTTCCGTAAAGATAACCGGAAACCCTATTTGGTTAAAGGTAGAAACAATGGAAAAACATGTAACGTTTGTTCCGGGGACTGTGGGCAATGTGGCTAGCCAAATGAAGGGGATAGACGACCTATGCGCTGCCGCACGTAAACGGATGGGAGCAACTAAAGCTATTCGATTACGGGATGCCAGTGAGCGATCCCGTGTATTCAATGCTAAGGCAGAAGCGGACTTCGAAGCAATGCGAATGACTCCCGAATTATTAGCACGGAGATGCACGCTATGACCTTAGAACGTTTGATCGAGCAGGCCCGTGATCGTAACGGTACTCATGCCGAAAGCTTACGTGCTGCTCAAGCTCGAATGGCTGAGACAAACAAAAGACTGAGCCGGGAGTTCCGTGCTCAGGAAGTATCGGAAGAATTATTGGCTAAGGTTATTTCGTTATGAGTTTGAAAGCATTGATCGACCTCGCTAATGGTAACTACCCACCTATCCCACCAGAAGAACTCGAACGCCGTTTAGCAGAGTCACGTAAACGTGTAGCTGAGTTTGACAAAGAATGCGAAGAACGGATGCGTAATCGTATCCCGACCCAGGAAGCATTGAACCGCGTGATCGATTGGGGTATCCGACATGGTTAGGAGGCATTGCCTCCTTTATGCCGTCCAATAGTCTGTATATAAATGGGTGGACTCACTATGTTTGAACAATTACTATCTGGGACAAAACAATTACCCCCGGACACAGGTGATGTCATTTTCTATATTGACATGGCTACAGTGAAAGAAACGATTAATAACCGTCCGATCACTATTTCTAACGGTGCGGTAGTTAGCACTGCGCAACTGATTGATGGTAAGCCTACGTTGTATATGCCAACAGCAGGTGGTTCAGGTTCTCGACTACTAATGAACCTGAACCCAGCTCTCGATCTCTCGTTGACCAACTGGACAGTAGAGTGGTCTGAGTATAGAACAGCTAACGCCACTACTTGGACAAACGAAGTCTATCTAAGTGACTCGACTTTGTACAAAGGCTTTACAATGCGATTCGGTGATACCGGGTACGACAACTTGCTCATGTTCTCCGATAACAACAACACGAATGGCCGTTCGGAATGTCGGATCAACGTTACAAGAACCGAGCACACTGGTATGGTAGTGCGATACGCAGTTACTTGTGACGAAGCACGACGCCTAAGATTCTATATAAACGGCAACCTAGTCCAGATCCGTAATGGTAATAACAGTAGTTCTTCTGCACCATTACAAGATTATTTCCAGTCGGGTCCCGCCGGTAACTTTGCTGCACTCACCACGTTGTACATGGGTGCACTTAACAACAACGCGAACAACGTAGCTCGTTACCTAGGTAATGTGCGGATCAGTAACTACGTGCGGTATCGCGGTAATTACACGCCTGTACCAATATAGGAAGACGCTATGTTTGAATTATGGTTAAAACCTAAAGCAGATGACTCGTTACCCCCAGGGCAGTATAAAGAGTTTCGGTTGTATATTCTTACGGTTAACGGAGCGTCGTACGCACAGCTAGCTGAATTAGAATTGTATGATGCTACTAATACTAACCGGCTAAGAATGGCTGGTGTGACAGCTAACCAATCAAGTTACTACAGTAGTGGTGGCACCTATGATGCTTATTTAGCGATTGATGGTAATGGTCAGTCAAAATGGACTTCTTCAGCAGGCCAGCAGAATAACTCATGGGTTAGCTTTGTATTACCGGTAGCCATTACGCCAACCAGTTACGTATTGGTAAACGTAGGTTCTCCCTCTAACGAAGGTGTACGTATGCCAAACACATTTAGGTTGGAAGCGAAGAACCAACAAGGTGAGTGGGTAACCTTGGATTCTCGATCAGCCCAAGCTAGTTGGGGTGCAGCAGAAAGACGAACGTACACCATTACACTTCCGTAATAATAAAATACTGATTGTGTAATAGTATACGAGAGGTTGCCGTTAGACCTCCATCAGAGCGTAAGTGAAGGCAGCCTAAAACCTTCACGTTCAGGGGTGAGATACCGGAACCTCACTTAAATAAACCCGGCCAATTTCAGGGTCATTAGTTCAATTGGCAGAACACCGGCCTCCAAAGCCGGGTGTTGGTGGTTCGAGTCCATCATGGCCCGCCAATTTCATCACAGACTTCGGTCTGCAAGTCCTCTGGTCTAACACACCTTAGGCAATCGATTTTGTAAGAGCCCATGACAGGGTGTTGGGTAAGTGCACTCCACCCCACTGCGCTGAAAAGGTCGCCTGAGTCCGAATAGATGAAGGTAGAGGATCGTTTCATCACTCTCTTACAATACGTCTCTCCACTGAGAGATGCAAGACCTTGGACTTAATCCGTCCTAGGCTCTGGACTACACAGGTGTCTGATTAATCCTCAGACTAGGGCGCAGAGTTGCACTTGTGAGTTCTATGAATGATACCCAATGACGACTGATAAAAGACTAGAGTAATCAGTTAACAGGGAAACTCGATGCCCGTACCCTCGATACCCCAAAGGCCAGATAGTCCTGGTTACTAAGGCGCTCATTCCGAAGAAGCGTGATGACTCGGCTACAACGGATTAGTAGATTCCGTCACCGGTCTACATTGAGAACCTAAGGGTTTTAGATGTGAGGCCATCTGCACGACAGTGAGCCTTCGGGTGGTCATAGTCCCAATGAGGAAGGGCGTTTCCTCCGCGCACACGGGTGTACCTCTTGAGTGGTTACTTGGTGTGCACATATTCTCGAATACTTGCCCTCCATCGCATTCTGAAGCTGCTTGTGAGGTGAGTAGTAGATAGACCTAACTTCCGTGCTAGTCTTCATGAACAGCGATGTGTTAGGTTGAAAAGTTCCCCAGTGGCGATCTACAAGTTTGTATAGCTGGGACTAATTAGCCGGAATGGTGGAGTGGAATACACAACGCACTTAAAATGCGTCGCCCATCGGGATCGCGAGTTCGAATCTCGCTTCCGGCACCAAACAACATAGTGCTTCCCCTAGGGGAAGCTTTATGCCGCAATGTTATGTTTAGGAGATAATAGAATGTTCAAACAACTATTAGCAGGTATAACTACAGTTTGGAATTGGTGACTTAAATGATGGAAACATTATTAATGCGTGCTCAGGTGACACCGTCAAATGTACCAGGGCCAGCAACCCTACGTAATGGGGACAGTACATTAGGTTATTATGGACAAGTACCAACGTCTGAATTCATTACTAGTACTGACTTAGCCACCCAAGTTAACTTGACGGCGGGTACAGCGCTTGCAAACAACGAGACATGGTTGAAGTTTGCATATAAAGGAAAGGTGCTCTTTGTTGCTATGCAACCATTCCGTAACTTCATCTCACCAACGCAACTAGAAGCAGCGAATCTAATCAACGGCGCTAAAACAATTACGTTCTTAGGTCGTCTATATAAAGTTCGTTTGATGTTGGGTGGTGCAGCATCGCCAGGTAATGGGAGCGAATGGAACGACCTGATCTACCGTGTACACGCTAGTGATCCTACAGGGTCTAATTGGGAAGCGTTCACAAACGCCGATCTGGTGGTAGGGGTTGGTAACGGGCGTACGTCGTGGTGTCAGGAAATACCATCCGGTACTAACCGTACGTATCGCGGATATGCGTCATTAACAGAGTGGGCATCTGGCGGCACTGGTTCAGCCACAGCTACAACAGGTTGGCGTCCAGTGCTAGAATTGGTCTAGTGGAACGACATAAGGCTTCCCCTAGGGGAAGCCAATATGACATCATTCAATGTAAAGGTGATCGGTACGAACCATAGACGCATCACCTGCCTTACCTAAACCGTTGAAGAAGTGGAACTCTCCATTCTCAACTGCTGAAGCGAAACCACCACGTTTGGTTAGCGTATCGCCAGTAAGGGTAAGATTACGCCAACTGTTTAGTCCAGGGATGTATTCCCAGAAGTCAGCTAAGGAATCTGTAGCGTTACCATCCGTATAACCGCCGAACACATAGAACTTGCCATAAGCTGGAAGCAAACAGGAATAGCATCGAATGGCAGGTTGTGTGGCTGGAGCAACAAATCCGTTGTATACGTTATCGCCGATGGTATAACGAATTATGTCGTTATTCGTTTTAGATCCACCGTTAGTCAACCCACCGAAAATATAAACCCCAGTACCAGAAATTGCGATAGCGTGTCCATGTCTGGATTCTGGCAATTGTGCAATCACACGCCAAGTATTATTTGAAATGGTGTAGACATCGGCTAACCTTAATTGCGGTGTAGCTTGAGTACCGTTCCAGCCACCAAAGAAATAGATCTCTCCTTGGTATACAACTGCACCATGGTAAGTACGTCCCAAGTTCGGAGTAGGGGTAAGAGAAGTCCAAGTGTCTGTAGCAATGTCGTAAGCATGCAACTCTTTGGTATAGGTCGATGAGTTGACCGTATTACCGGAGAATAGATAGATCTTTCCATTCCAGTAAGACAGTGTACCACCTGACCGACCATTTGGTAAGTTAGCTAAGTTCACCCACTGTCGTGTAGTAAGATCAAATCTTCGGAAAGTCGATATTGCACCACCACTACCATCCTGAAGTCGACCACCTCCAAGGTATATACCACCGTTACAGCCAATGGCCATAGCTCCAGAGTTGCCGGGTAATAGGTCACCAACCAACGTTACGCGAGTCTCTAATTTCTTAGGGGGCTTCCCAGGAAATAATAATTGTTCAAACATCAGAATATACCTAAGGCTAAGTCTTATAGGATGTCGGGAAAAAATACTACGAGTATAATAATATACGAGCGGATATGGCGAAATTGGTAGACGCGCTGGATTTAGGTTCCAGTGGGGAAACCCGTGGGAGTTCGAGTCTCCCTATCCGCACCAATTACCAGGAAGTATGGCCGAGTGGTCAATGGCTCGGGCCTTGAAAACCCGCGACCCTTAAGTGGGTCCTAGAGTTCGAATCTCTATGCTTCCGCCAGTTACAAAGCTGAGATGGCAGAGTGGTTGAATGCACGGGATTGCAAATCCTGCATCGAAAGATCTCGGGGGTTCGAATCCCTCTCTCAGCTCCAAGCCGCTATAGCTCAGTTGGTAGAGCAGCTGACTTGTAATCAGCAGGTCCCCGGTTCGAATCCGTGTGGCGGCACCATATTGACCTTAGGGTCCCTTCGCATTAGGTCATCCTTAGGGGTGACTTTTATGCCTTCAATTACCAATAGGAATTTCCAATGACTCCAGAAACACTGCGTCGCCGTATTAACAATCGCCTGCTCTCTGCGGAACAACATCGTGAAATAACACAACGATTAGTAGCAGCGCAAAAGACTAAAGTAGTTCAGGTAGCCTTGCCACCTCCAACCCAAGAATGTGTGGTTGCTTACGGTTCTCGGCTAACTCCATTGCTTACACCACTGCTGGGAGATTGTACTTGGACTGACGCCCAAATGGCGGCTGTAATCGAATCCAAGTTATATGAAGTTCGTAAGCAATTCCATGGGCCGAACAAAAGTTATGCTGACCCAGTACCTTCAGTAGAGATCTGCGATGCTGGCCGCAGTCGATATTTCCGTCTGCTATTAAATGGTTACGAGATCGGGACTATTGGCTAATGGAAAATAAATTGATCTTCCGCGAACATTGGTCTGAACTTGATCGGTCAGTAAACTTCGAACATCGTTTGGAAGATGGACCAGGTATGTTGGAAGCGCGGTATGTCCAACGGACTGACGATTACTTCATCGTTTACCTGTCTTCTCAGACTGGATGTGAACAAGCCTGTCGTATGTGTTGGTTGACTCAAACAGGACAGAACAAATCTCGTGACGTTACTGTGGACGAATATCTGCAACAAGCCGAACGAGTAATGGAACACTACGGACGACGGCTGTCTTACACCGGTAAGTTTGCTAATAAGGTCCACTTCAACTTCATGGCCCGTGGTGAACCATTGGCTAATAAGATCTTCTTGGAGAATGCCGATGAGATCTTGGGCCGCCTGCGGGACCTCGCAAAGAAATGGGCATTGACACCTAAGTTTTTGATCTCTACGATCATGCCTAAGGAGATGGGTGACTTAGCCCTGACAGATATCTTCAAAGACCCCAGCGTGTATCCTGAACTTTACTACTCAATGTATTCCACAGAGGTGAAGTTCCGTAAGCGTTGGTTGCCAAAAGCAATACCGTGTAACAATGCCTTGCGTATGCTCCGACAATGGCAAGAGCAAACAGGCAAAATCCCCAAGATTCATTACGCCTTTATCGATGGAGAAAATGACTCTGTAGACAATGTACTCGACTGCTGTAACATGGTCTATGCCTACGGTCTCACTGTGAACTGGAACATCGTACGTTACAACCCGCCGGAAGGACATGACTCAAAAGAACCACCAGAAGAATACATCTACTTCCTAGCGGATGTAATTCGAAACTTCCCTAACGTAGGAAAGGTTAAAGTGATCCCTCGGGTGGGCACAGATGTAAAAGCTTCATGCGGTACATTCCTGAAATAAAATACTAGGAGTGTAATGTTATGAAATAAACTGGTCTTAGCGGTTTACCAGTTCGGGCGGAAGGCCACTAATAACGGAGTCTGTCAAGCTCCTTACCGCAGCCTGGATTAGAGAGTGACTTCATTAATCTGGGTAAGTCGTGTTGGATATCCGTGAGCATCCGTCGCCAGAGCCTCCCGTATGGGGAGGACAGACTGAGTTGCGAACTACCCCAATGCGGTGACTGGACTTATCAATCTATTAACACGGAGGACGCTCTGTGTGTTAGACGATAATCTCTGGTTCTACTATATGGCATACGGTCTTCCCTGCGGGGAAGGCTTTATGTCGTTAAAAGAATACTCGTCAGGATACAGTATACTGGACTAACCGTTGACAACTACAAGGAAATGCAATGGCATTTTCGCCTGTCAATGGAATCAGTAACATGTTTCACGAAACCTGGAAAGAAAACGGTCTTCAACAAATGCTCGAAGATTTTCGAATCGACGAGTCGGTAATCGCTGGCTGTGACATTGTTCACGCTTATTACCACGATGATTATAGTAACTACTGCGGTAAAGCATACGTGCTATTCGTCAAAGATGGTAAGTACTACGAAGTCTTCGGATCTCATTGTTCATGCATGGGCCTCGAAGATCAGTGGGAGCCGGAAGAAGTCACGCTGGAGTTCTTGTTAAAAGGACAGGCGAGTACTTACGACCGAGGTGATTACCATGAAGACTTACAAACTTACTTGGCCAACCGTTAGTCTAGTTGTAGGGGAGGCTTCGGCCTCCTTTATTTCGCAATCTCAATTCTTACGCGAGGTATCGCAATGAAATGGGAACTTGGGCGTCAAGGAACAGGTTACGAAAAACTGAAGTTGATAAACCGTTGGCGGTACTTCAGTCGTTTCAAATGGGATCTCTACTTATTGCGATATCGGGTAGGTGCAGGGATACCACGGCATCGTGATCCATTGCCAGATCACAGTCACTACAGATTAAACATCTACTTGTGGAATGCACAAGCAGGTGGTGTACCAGAACACGATGATGTGATCATAAGCAATCGCTTCTTCACATTGTTCCGTCCTGATCTACACACTCACAGCGTAAGCCAAGTAACTAAAGGTACTCGTTACGTCCTTAGTTTTGGTTTGTCTAAACGCAATACCCTTTAAACTCTATTCCATCCGCGAGAGCTATATGAAACAGACACGTACATTCGAAATCATCGGCGGTGAACCAGCTCCAGGTTCCAAGCCAATCAAAGGCTGGACCGTTGGTGTTCCAGTTGAACCCGATGCGGTTAAGCAACTCAAGAACATTGCATCGCTACCGTTCATCTATTCCCACATTGCTGTGATGCCCGATGTACATCTGGGTAAAGGTGCAACGGTAGGTTCTGTGGTTGCCACCAAAGGTGCAATCATTCCAGCAGCTGTAGGTGTTGACATCGGCTGTGGAATGGCGGCACAACGTTTGACCTTTAAGTCGACCGCACTACCAGAGTCCTTGGGTCATCTGCGTGCAGCTATCGAAGCAGCCGTTCCACATGGCCGTACTGATAACGGCGGTAAGAATGACCGTGGTGCTTTCGGTACTGTAAAGGTATTCGATCACCCAGTCAAAGCTATTCGTGACGAAGCATTCGAACTTCGTAAGCAACTGGATTGGATCTGTGAGAAACATCCTAAGTTGGCTAAAGCAGCACAGCGTGCATGGAATCACGTAGGTACTCTCGGTACTGGTAACCACTTCATCGAACTGTGTCTGGATGAAACTGATCAAGTGTGGGTAATGCTGCATTCTGGTTCGCGTGGTATTGGTAACGCAATCGGCACTTACTTCATCGCCAAGGCAAAAGAAGAGATGCAACGTTTCTTCATCCATCTGCCAGATGGTGACCTCGCTTACTTGCCAGAAGGCTCGAAGTATTACCAAGACTACATTGGTGCTGTATCGTGGGCACAACGGTTTGCTGCACTGAACCGTTCTTTGATGATGCATGCCACCTTGGGTGCAATCCACAACGTACTGGGTCTGCCGATCGATTCAGATATGGGTGCGATCAACTGTCACCACAACTACGTGTCGGAAGAACGACACATGGGTAACAACGTACTCGTTACTCGTAAGGGTGCCGTAAACGCTTCTCAAGGGGTGTTGGGTATTATCCCTGGGTCGATGGGTGCAAAGTCCTTTATCGTTCGTGGTAAGGGTAACCGTGATTCGTTCTGCTCGTGTTCGCATGGCGCAGGTCGAGTGATGTCTCGTACCCAAGCAGCTAAAACCTTTACGCTCGAAGATCACATCCGTGATACCGCGGGTGTAGAATGCCGTAAGGATATCGACGTGATCGATGAAACTCCAAAGGCATACAAGAACATCGAAGACGTAATGGCTGCACAAGAAGAACTGGTAGAAATCGTTCATACGCTCAAACAGTTCCTTTGTGTAAAGGGGTGACATGGACTACATCAAGTATTGTGCGGCTGTCGATGCAGCCGCCTTGCGGTTCGTGAGTGAGGTAGCTGGACTATGTTATCTCACCCAACAACAAATCGCAGTGTACATCATCGGACGTACTAATGAGGTCATTCGTGAGGCTTACCCACACGCAGAGATCTCTACCGATTACCGAACTTATTATGATCTACATGAGCTCGGTGTTTGGGATCATTACGTCACAACTACAATCCAACAAAATGGCCGCGCCTTCTATTACGAGACATTGATCCGTTACAAAGATGGCGAATACAAACACATCCAAAGAGAGGCACCACTCATCGTGCAATTCCAAGAACGCGCTCAACAATACGCTGTAACTGAATTCCGTGAACTGAGTGGGAATTCGTCCCTCTCTACTTCCGAGTTCCTTAACCAACTGGAAGAACGGATCGCAGGGCGACTGGAAGACTACTACAGTCGTGAAGGTTTCGAAGTGTCCATTACAGCACACATCGGACTGAGTACCAGCTACACCATTCAAATCGAAGATCCAGCAGACGGACAAGAGGTTACCGTGGAAATCAAATCCACTCCATACGTAGAAGATGCACCTGTAACGCTCCCACCATTCATCCTCGAAGTTGAAGGTGAAAAACGCGGTGAGTGTTTCGAACTGAATATCAAAGATACCACCGAAGCACAGGAACGTCTGACCAAAGTACAAGCGATTGTTGAAATCGTTAAACGTACGCAAGACAAACTCAGTGATATCCATTTGGAGCTCGAGGATCGTCTCGACGAAGAAGGTATTGCTGAGCAGATCCGTATAGACATCCATGCTTGGCTCGGCGCTGTCTTTGGGGAAAAGTTCACGTTCACTGTCCGTGTGGAAACTACTGACGAACGTATTACTGTGTACGTCGAAGAAGCGTACAGTGGATGCAAAACTCGTCTCCGTTCAACTCGTAAACTGGAACCACAAGAATGAAAAAGTTTCTCGTAGGTGCATTAGCCCTCGTGATGGTTGGCTGTTCACCTGCCTACGCCGCTAGTGTAGTAGAGCAACATTCCGCTTGGGTAGAAAACGCTAACTGCGTACAAGTGGGTAAGAATGAATCCCTCTCGGGTGGCCTCGTAGGAGGCGCCCTGGGTGGTGCTGGGGGTGCACTGGTAGGTAGTATCTTCGGTAAGAAGGGACGTACCTTAGGTGCTATCGCTGGTGGTCTGGGAGGTGCCGCATATGGTGCCTCTGGCAACAAGATCTACAACTGCACGGTACTAGCTCGTCTGAAAGATGGCGAGAAAGTAATGGTCTCCAAACAAACAGAACAACCGATCGAACCGAACACTACCATGGGTGTGGTGAAGATGTCCGACGGTTCCTATCAAGCTCTCTAAGGTCACAACATGTCTAACTCTGCTGAATTGATTTCAACGCTTACTTACGCCATCACCGAAGTATCGTGTGGTATGGCTCGACTGCCCGACAACTTCGGTCTGTTGGTTGCACGCTTCCTGCAAGCTACTCCACTGAACTACAGTGCCGCTACACAAGTAGTAGCTGCTAATACCCACCGGATCTACATCAGTGACTTCAAGGACAAAGACTGGTTCTTGGATGTCTATATCAAAGACGACTTCAGTTTCCGTATCGACGGGCCTTATGAGATGTCCCGCGATGTCGCTGAGTGCACCGAAGAAGAAATGGGTGAAGCTACTACTGCGCCAGAGCATGATATCGCAGGTGCAATGTCTACGCTGGCAGATGCCTTGCAAGCTGATCCTAGTTACGCATGGAGCTGGCAATCTAACCTGGCAATGGCCATCGTAGACGAACTTGGCGTCAGTCGTCAGGCGGGAAACAAAGCTGCTGCACGTATCATGCAACACGTATTCAAAGTCGATGTCACTCAGATGAAAGAGTACAAAGACATTATTTCTTTCCGCCACATAACGCCACGGTATGTTCCTAACGAGGGAATCAAAGATACCAGTGTTGCACAAGTAGAAGAAATTCCAGACAATGTGATTCATATCACCGTAACTGGTTTCCAACCAAACTCTGGTGCAGAGGCATTGGCACAGCGTCTACCACTGTTCTTGATCGGTGGTGGTTTCACCCATGAGATGAACATTGCCGATACTACCCTGGAACCATCAGAAATCGGTCCACTGCCATCTGATAAGAAAACCCATGTGCTTATCACTGGTGTTGAATCTCGTTACCACACTGACATGGTTGGTGATGGCGAAGAAGCCGTAGATGAGTGCGAACCTGATTACGGCTTTGATCAACCGGATCTTGGTGAAGACTGCGATGGTATCGATGACTCTCCACGTGAACCGTTCGGTTGCGCTGTCCAAGAACGTCCACGGATGACCATGCGTCTGAAGCTGGATGACAACGATCCGGATCCAGTGTCCACCATCGAATACTTCCGTGGTCATTACCCAGAGGCTAACCTCGAAGTGGAATACAAGGTCGATCAGTATCTGACCGATTGCATCCACAAACAAGCTCGTGCACAGGTTGACCAACCCGATGATGGTTCTGATGAACCGGCGGGTCTGGTAATGCAGAAACCAGTTCACCTGCTGAGTGACCCGAGTTCTCGTCGCAATGCTTACCTGTTCAAACGTAACGTAGATGAAGGTGTAACTGTAGCCTTGATGCACGTTGACATCGATGATCCTGAGTTCGATGTAGAACAGGTCTTGGGTGAAGGTTGGCTGATTGTACATGCTGGTAGTTTGGAAGCTTTCCGTAAAGTTCTCGGTAGCATCGAGTCGGCATTGGAATACGCTGATGAGATCTACTGCAACAACGTACGTTGGCTGAACAAGTTTGGTGATGGTGAGAAGATTGAACTCCGTCACCATGAAGGTCCATTCACCTTGTTCCATATTGCCCAGGGCAGTATTCCAAAAGAGATCTACGCTCACGTAGAGGATGCCTGGACTGCATTCCAAGATGTCCGTCGACTGCCATCTCTCGCTGAGGTATTGGGTGATCCATCCATTGTCATTGATGCTAAAGAATACGTCGAGGTAACTCGTGGTGGTTGCATGGTTGTTCGTGAACATCCACGGTTGGAAGAACTGTTCCTGACGTTCCTGAAATTCAAGGCAACTCAGAACCCGTTGATTGATCGTTGGATTAAGTCCTTCGGGAAATAAAAAAAAAATAAGGCACATTGGCTCTCCCGAAGGAGAGCCTTTATGCCGTAACAAAGTTACATGGGGGAAAGTTCTACGCCCAGAGGGATAGCACGGACGAATCTGGATTTGCCATTCGTCATGAACAGGAACCCTGCAAGTGGGTGACCTACTTCATGAATGTTGAATGACACGAAACCGATGATGTCTTCACGCAACAAATTCGGCCAATGTTCAACGACGTGATACGTGCAGTCATCAGCCGATTCCTGAAGCTTATCGAAAACTGCATAGAGCTGTTGTCGCTGCTTCGCGCGGGTCAATGCTTCTTGATCCACGTTAGCTTGTGATACGAGCTCATTGTAATGAACATGTGCATGACGACTCAGGCACCATTCTTGTGGGTTTGCTGCGCCAGCCAAACCCTTCACGTTAATCTTTACACGCATCGGTTCCATCGTACCCGTGACAACGATAGCCACATCGTCATCAAGGCGTTGGATAGCACCGCGCAACAGAGCACCAGTTGCTGCATAAAACTCAACTGGTACTGACAGATCTTTTTCAGCGTATTGTGCAACCAAAGCTTTAAGCTGAGACATATTAAGCACCGAATGGGGTAACCACAAACATTTGCCAGTCGCGCACTTGCTGACCCACGGTCAGGAATGGATACTCGCATTTGAGATCCAGACCAGTTTTGGTAACGGTGGTTACTTCCGAGCCGTTCAGGTCTTTGATTTCGAGCTGATACATCGAAGTGTTTTGCAGTTCCACGATCATTTCCTTTTTACGTTATTTGGGTATTGCACTAATGTGATATAGATCTGAGATTGCTTGGGTTATGCCAGGTTGATTTTGTGTATCCCTGTAATATCCAACCCAACCATTACAGTAGCAGCCAAGAAGAAGACGAGTAAAATGGCTGAACCACCGACCAGAATGGTAGCGTTGATTTTGTTATCCCAGAGCAACCGATTCTTGTGGTTGGTGTACAGTGCACTGCGGATAAGATTGTTAGGATCTTGACCCAAGGCGATAACCGCCGACCAGTCCCTGTCCTTTTTCCACATGCGCATAACTTCTTTGCTTGGGCGGAAAGTGAAGTCAATGTAAAAAGACATGAACATCCACCAAACACATAACGCCACTACGCTTCCTAGGAAGCCGTAAAAGACGATTTTATCTAACAACATACACTGAGTCCCTTAATCAATTCATAAAGCGCTACAGCCATTACAGAGGCTATGAACGCTATCATTGCGTAACGTTGCGCGGTGTCGAGCCGACGATCTTTCTGACGACGCTTCATCCTGTCTTGTAATGGGTTCAACATAAATCAATCCTCGTTGAGGTACTTCAATTCAGCCTCTACCCCAGAAAGGTCAATACGTGATTGCACACGCTTCAAGATGAACTCCATCTGCCGTTCAGACAACCGACGATCATACGTCAGTTTGCCTGTGGCAATTTCGTAAGTGTCAAAGTTGCGCGATACGGTGTCTGTCTTTGCGGCAGCAATAACGAATGCTTCCAACGCCGTCAGTCTGGTAGCCCCCTTCTCTTGGGTCTTCGGTATATTGAAGCGAATACCATTTACAGCGTGAACACCTGAACCCATGTGGGCGAAGTTCTTAAAACGAGCATGTTCAATGCGATCACCGTTATCGGCACTGAGGATATGGTGCGTACCCTCTTCAGTATGAACTAACACCGTTGTCGCCCCACTGAAGATACGCCGTTCAGACTTGGGTTGGATATTAGCTTCAACCTTCATGTAATCCGAAAGATCAACTCCCTGGGTTAGTGCACCAAACATGTCGAGCTCATTACGTGCATCGCCAGCTAAGGCTATTAGCTTGATGGCCTCACCATTGTACTTACCCTTAGGCAGCGTGTAAAGCTTGAGGCAATCATTATGCCACGTAGTCTTACCCGGATGGCGTTTATGGAAATCCATAGAGCCGTCGTCATTAGGTTGCTGTCGTCCGACGATGTTATTGCCTTCGATGGTTTGCACCAAACGGTCAGCAATAATGAAATGGCGGTCAGCTACGATGTATGTCATTTGCGATCAGTCCACTTGCAATATTCATAGAACCCTAGGAAACACAAACCCAGAATAACTTTACCGATAAGTGGTTTCCAACCATCTTCACCATTTATGGGTAGGATCTCTAACCCGTACGTCCATTCCATGCCTAGAGTGAATAGCCAGACACAGAAAATGAATAGTGCTACCTTGGCAATCTCTAAGGCAGCAATCGTCAGGAACTCTCTCATTTACAATCCTTAAGGCGGCATAAAGCCCAGCCTAAGCTGGGCCTTTAAATAGGTGGGATGCGTCGTGGCACCAACACAAGGACGGGTACTTGTTTAGCGCTGGGAGATGTTCCACGGAATCCCGATTCGTTTACATATAATGGTGCATCAAGTACTTTTAGCAACAAAGCACTTAATCGCCACAATGCAACCTTCGAGTCGGGAACCTTCATCTCCCCACACACGTTCCAGGAACCAGCCACCTTTAAGGTAGGTTTCCTTGAGCCAGAACCACAGTTCATCTGAATGGATCTGTGCTGGTGGATCGAAGTCAACCTGGACATAGGAATGATTACGATTGTCTTCCTGCAACGTGTTATAGAGAATACCATTGTTTAGCTTGTCAGTGACAGCGGTGATCTCGTCTTTGTAGCGGGTAGCTATCCGTTCTTGTTTAGTTGGGATTTCGATTTGCATTTACTTTCTCCAGTTATGGGCAGACCAGCGCATACCCATGTAAGCTACTCGGGCAGTGATGACCATAATAGGAACACTGATGAACACTGTCCACCACGGCAAAGCTTTAGCCCCGAAGATAGCGAACAATGAGAAGAAACAAAATACGGCTACCCATGAAGAAAGAATCGCCACCGAAGTGATGGCGATCATTTTCAGTTCCCGTAACACCTTTTTCCGTAAATCAATCATACACCGGTGTACCGAAGAAGTTGAAGGTGTGGAAGTTCTGGATGCGATGGCGGAACTTCTCGATCTGCTCCAAGAAGAATTCCTTGGTGTAGTGCTTACGAGAGCCATAGCGTTCCACGTTCTTGATGTCGCGTTCCGTTACCGTGATCGCTTCATTGCACAGCGTGCGACGCAGATAAGCGATAGCGTCGTTACGGTTCTCCAGAGCTCGTTCTTGCATTACTTGCACATTCAAGCGCAAGATGCTTCCGGAGTCTGGGCAGCTGATCGTCAGGAACGGCGATACCTCACCGCTTTCTGGTACGACCATACGTACAACGGTGTTGTCACCGAAGTTAACGTGCTCGCCTTCTTCATACTGGCGACGGATCACAGTAGCTTTGCAAGCAAAGCGAAGGAACGTTTGGAATTGGAACGGGAGTTCTTGCTCACTGAATGTATAGTTCATAAATATCCTCTTCTGGCCTAGTTAACAACATAAAGCCTACCCGAAGGTAGGCTGTCTATAGCGTCTGGCATTCCAGAACGCAGGTATCAGTCGATGAAAGACACCAGCGGGTGTAAGGAATCTAACCTTACTAGTTGTTCAGCAATAAATTGTTAAAGAGCATCAAGAGAAAGGAAACAACACATGCAGTATCACCACATATATAGTTGTACTCAATTCTCATTATACGGGTTCTCTCTTGGGAGGGTCTTCGAGTGTCCAGTCCAAATTTGTTGGGGATTCCCGATGCTCACCTTTCGGTTTGAATTGACACCGGGTGATCCGTCCCTCGTGGCGCACCAACGAACAAGACGCGTCTAAGACAACCTCATATTGCCTTTGCAATCGCAAGAGTTCAACGCTGAGTACTGTGTGTTCTAAGATCTCACCTAAAGCTGCTTCTCTGCGCTCTGGTAAATTCTCAGCTCGTCCCCAATCAATGATGATCTCAAAGATTGTAGCTCCATACTCAGGATGATAACCGTACTGACGAATGGTGTATAGGTCGGTGACCTTGTCTGCGTAGGACTCCAAACACGTTAACGGTTCATTCGTCACTTGAGTGAACGTCAAAGGTTTGGGCGTAGGTGTAATTTCAACCAACACCAAGTGAGACATTATGCCTCCTTGCGTTTGTTCCGTGTACGATCAGCTGTCCGATCTACTTGGACGAAGTCAGCATCGTCTTCATCAAAGATCTCAGGAAACTGCCGGGTCAACGCTCGCGTAATCATACGCTTTGCAACTTCAGCGTCGATGTAGTTATACAGGATCACACCACGGTGGTAAAGGAAGAAGTGATACCAACGTCCGTTCATTCGGACTTCACCCTCAAAACCACCGTAAGAAAGCGTATCAGCATTGTGATGCTCACGGTACACGTCCAGTTGCACATTACCATCGGTATGTAATTGCAGCAGGTCATTACCCATGCCACCGAAGATAGTCGGACGTTTACGTGAACTTACCACGTCACTAATGGAATCCATCAGACGTGGCATATCTGTAACCAGTTCTTGGATATCGCAGATCTTATCTAGACCATTGCGAATCTCGGCTTCGATTTCATCACGGGTCTCTACAGACCAATGTTGAACAGGTGCCTCCAGGATGTGGACACCAAACCAAGCGAAGCCGTTGTTGTGTTTGACTTTGATGCAAAGGTGGGGAATGTTCCCCTCACCATACTGCCTGTTAACGGTATATTGTTCAATCCGTTTTAGGAGTATCCTGATTGTATCAGGGACCTCCACGATGTGTGCTGACATGATAATAAAACCTTTTGGAAACTTGAGAATTCTTTAAAGCAAACATTTTGCTCACCAGATAATAAACGGCAGTAGATTAATCTACTGCCTTGAAGTTGAGGTTAACTCCGTATTTGGAGTTGTCGATATATTCTTGCCGCTTCTTCCACTCGTCTTCACGATCAGTGAAGTTGCAGATGAAGTGGATCTCGAAACCACGTTGGTTCAGGATATCCGAAGCCTGATCCGTAACGAAGTCGTTCAGCTTTTCATTGCGGCTACCACCGGCCATGTTTACCAGCCGGACGTAGAAGTTGTTCAGCAGGGTCGATTCAGCAATCCCTACTTGACGATTCGTCAGCACGAAATAGGCATGGGTGCTATTGTGACGCACCACGTACAGCGAACCAGCGCCAGTCTTGTCGATCTGTTTACGGGAAGCCAGCAGCTCCGCCTCGTACAGTTCGTTTTCCAGCTCTTGTGCAGAGAAGCGCAGCGGTTGGGTCAGGAACCACAGTTCCAGTTCGGCACCACGTTGTTTAGCTTTCTTCACGCAATCAGCACCAGCCCCCGACTTGCTGTGGAAGTTGTTGATGATCGACGCGTAGTTGCTGGTCTCACCCAGCCACACTTCACCGGTATCGCCAATGATGATACCGAAGAAACCACCCTTTGCAGATTTCGGTGCAGTGCGTTGTTTGGTGTAATCCGCCATGTAACGACGCAGGATACCACGGCTGATTTCACGGTTAGTCTTAACTTCTGCCACTTTTATTTACTCCTAATGTGGTGTATCTACAGCTGTTATATAGCTGTTAATTGTTTTTCAATTCTTCTTTGCGTGCTTCTTCTACACGCTTAGCCAAGTCTTTACGCCATTCTTCAAACGGCATGTACTTTACTTGTTGCACACTGGTTTGATGGCAACGTTCCATTACGCCATACGGAACAACAGCTTCACCAGTACGGTTTTGTTCGTAAAGCCATTTGTCCATGCAGTTACTGAGCATCGCATGACGCTCCGCGAGTCTCGGGGTTACTTCGAAGTTTACCCACAAGGCCAGGTCTTGGTCAAGAGCCGTATTAGAAGAAGCTTGGAAGAGATCTTTTGGATTGGTCACGATCTTTGCTACACACAGCAGGCAGATGATTACCAACGCGCCAAAGCCAGCCCAACGAATATGTCCACGCATGTTAAATCCCTAAACGAAATAAAGCAGCCCCGTAGGGCTGCATTTATGCCACGACTTCAGTAAAGTGAATCACAGACATTGGTGGGCAATTGTCATTGCTGCCACGCATGTAGTAATACCCAGCCAAAGTTTCGTGTGGTTTGATTACACGGAATGAATCACCCTTTTCACCGAGAACGATGTGCGAACGCCCTTTAAGCGCTTTGACTGCCAACCGCTCACGCAGAGTGACTACTTGATTCTTTTCTAGCATTGAATATACCTGATGTTGTTTACATCAGATGATGTTACCAGGTATATTTTTCGTCCCAGAACATTTTCTTCGTAATGGCATGGAACTCGCGCCACTCTTCATTCCACACGCCGGTACGCGCATTTGGCAAACGCCACATGGTATCGTCATGCTTAAGGTCGAGTGTCAGCATTACTTTCTTCCACCCATTGCGAATCTTACGAAGCTGAGTAGCTACCGAGTAACGTACGGCACGGTTGTTACTGGCGGATTCTTTTGTAATACCAGGGCCACCGTCAATACGGATACCCAGGCGAATAGCTTCAGCTACCAACTCAGCAGTTGCACGTTCCCAGCGTACGACACGTTCAGCAATCGTCATGTGTACATCCATGCGATAGTTCTGACCACCTGGAGTCATTGACATCCAATCTGGAAAACGGACGCTAACAAAATGCATGTAATCCGGATTGTCTTTATGCTTATTCAGGTGTTGGATCAAGCATTCACTAGTTTCTTTTGGTTCAGGTTCTGGTGCATCTGCCAGAGTTTTCATCTTGTTAGATGCTCTGTTGTGAATAGAATTACCTACGATGAAAGCTTTAAGTGCTACGCGGAATTCTTCCCACAAGCGCATATCTTCTTTGGTTTCAGGGACAGCCCACTCTTCAACTGCAGACCAGACCTTTTGAATTTTGCAGACGTTCTTCCACGACTTACGATCTTCGCGGAAGGTACCATGTTCAAGATAACGTTGCAGCAAACTGATCGCGCTATAACGCCGATGCTTCTTACCAGCCAACCCAACATGGTTTACATCTAGCTCCTTCGCTTCATACAACAGAGCGAAAGCAGCTGCGTGAACCATTTTGATCCGATATTCCATCGGCTTGGTCAGGTCGTAGTTAATACCACCTGGGAAGTGCGATTGAAAAGTTGGTTGAGAAACAGTCAGGAACGATACGAGTGTCATGTTAAGCCTTATTTTGAAATGCTGAGAGACCGGCGATAATGCGTACAACAGATTCCTTTACAACAGGGCGTTCCCGATGATAGATCGGGAGTTGTTGGTTACTAAGGTACTCAATCAACAGTTCCTTATTTACCTTACCCAAGTGCTTGACACGAATGATGTCTTCTACCAGTTCACCCTTCTTGTTCAAAGAACGGTAGACAGTAAGAACGAAGCAGTAGCCGTCTACTTCATCAAACATGTCTTCTTCAGCCACGAACGTGTTATTCGCAGCTTTATACCACGGGATATAAACTTTACCTTGCATCAGTACTTGATCCCTAGATTATCAAAAGCAACAATCAAAAGAACGATCACCACGACGATGTAGTTACACGTCACGAGAGTTTTCTTTAAGTAGGTCATGGCATCGCTGGTAGGATCTATACCGGAGATGAATCCACATCCCCACATGACCCAACCCGCACCCACCAGAATAAAGAATGCACTTACTACTGTGATGAACATGCTACTACTCCTAACGTCATAAGCGAGCCCGAAGGCTCGCCGTTTATGCAGCTTGGGTATCCAGCAGATATTGGTCGCGAACAGTGCGCCATTGATCTGCAAGATTAACTCGGTTGTAATTCGACTTCAGGTGGTTCAGGAAGTCCTTAGCTGGACGACGCTCCAGGTACTCGAGATCGTTTGGATCCCATGGACTTCCGGTAACCGATACTTGTGCGGCTTTACCCAGTTCCAGCATCTCCAACGCTTTCTGTTGGAATGGACCTTCCCCAGCATAGCCAGCCATGCCAGGGAATTTATCCAGGAACTTAGGCCAATGCTCCAGAATGTACTCACGACGCAGACGTGCCAGCTTTGCGTCTTTGGTTTCTACTACTACGGATTGGACTGTTTGATTACTCACTGTGATATCCTTGTTTGATTGCACCAACAAATGGTTCACCCACCAAATGGAAGGTCTGACACACCATTGGTTTGAAACGTAAATTTAAACTGGCACGCATGTCGACTTTGTACATCGTCATGACGTGTGGTTCACCTTTAAGTTTCCGATGGTTGCCATCAACAGGATATACTTCATTCAGCTTAGTGAGTTGCGGTACAACGAAATCCACAATCCACTTGTTGTGATCGATGTGGCTACCGATCTGAGTTGTGGTAGGCAAACGAGACCACTCGGTCAAACCACCGGCACCACGAATATCGAAGTACCAGGAGTCTTGAGGATCTTCCGAGTAGAACCCTTGCAGCATGAAAGCTACACCGTCGGCCTTACGAACGACTTCAATGACGTAGAACGATTCATTTACCATCTTCGAGTACCTTTGATAGTTCCCAACTGATGTCAGGGATTACATAGGAAGGACCGACGTAACGGACATGTGCTTCACCGTTAGCATCGATATGTACGCGGACCATATCCGATTCATCGAACTGTTCCAGGTTATCTAGCGAACGATGCATCACAGGGCGACACACTTGAGAATAACCGTATTTCTCGTTTTCAGTCTGATCCGTGTCTTCCAGATCAATCCAGAACGTGGTGTTGCGTGCAGGTACTCGCCACTCAATGTCATCGAAGATAAAGTCTTCACGATAACTATCGACTGGGAAGTGTTGGCGATGAGTCAGACGAACTGAGCGGAGTTTAAACATCCGCCAGCTTGGTACTACACGCCAACTCCATAGCGCTACGGCAACCCACGCACACAGCAGCATCAGCGCTAAACCAATCAAAACAACAGTGTGCCAATTACTACTGGTGTCAGGAACGATCCAGCGAGCGACGTCACCCATGTAGTAAAGACCAGGGAAGTAAAGTGCGTAAGCGATCCATTGACCATACTTCTTAAGAAACTTGTACATTTTGATTCCTAATGTCGGCATAAAAGTGAGCCCGAAGGCTCACCCTTTAAAGTCAAACTCAAACACAGCGTCAGAGCTACGGCGTTGTACGTTCCACAGCAGCACGTAGTATTCACCTGCCGGTTGTTTCAGCTTGGCGAGGAACTTCGACAATGCTTCTGGTTCATTCACAAACCCAGAAGCGATCATCATACCTACGTGGTAGTCCGCTGTATCAGCAATGGTGTTGCTGGTGTTCTTAGGGCACCAGATCAACTTCTTGACACGGGACGCTTCACACACTTGACCGATTGGATCTGCACCCAACCGATCACGAGCTACACGGATTACGTGCATTAGGCTTTGCCTCGCAGCTGTCCCAGACCTTCTTCCAGTTTGCGCTCTACCAGGTCACCGTTGACGGCGAAGTAGATGCCTTCACTGGTGGTAATCAACAGATCCCCGATAGTGAACATCGAGTACTCTTTCAGGGTTTGCTTATCCCACTTGGCCACGCGCATCATATCGCGCACAACAGCTTGTGGGTGTTGGTTACCCAGGCAAGCGATACCAGTGATCGGGTTACCTTCCATGGTACGTACTTCTTCAGCACGGAAAGGCACGTAAGCGTTGAAGTCCTGGGACTCTTCGTTCGACGTGATGGTCACGTCATTACCCTGCACTTTCAGGTGATAGTGGTGGGTCGAACCATTGAACAGTTTCACGTCCAGGGTTTTTGCTTCAGCAGCTTGGGTCATGCTTGATTTCCTTTTTAACGTAATGCGGAAGAACAGCAACAGGTTCATCCGAATTGGTTTCACGAATTTGAATGTTGTAATGTCCAACAGGAACATTACTAACAGCAGTTGAACCGATCTCGATCATAGCGTACCGTGCAGCTTGATACTGATCGAAATAGATTCGTTCATGCTCTACTTCCGTAGGCATAAATAAAGCCTTGCGAGTAGACTTAACACGCGAATAGAACTTTCCCACCATACGAGAGTATTCGTAGGGAACTTCCATTTTGTCATTCACCAAGACGATGTAATACCGCCTTGGTGGAATAACACCGCGCCGTTGGTCGTTTCTATAGTCCCACGGGCTGGGCATAGGTGGTAGCCTCTGACAGCTTAGCGATAACTTCTTCCTTTACCGGAGCATTCCGATAAGGCTCATCGCTTTTACGAACACCCCAGACTTCAGGAGCCTTGGATGGATCGTAAGACATGATCTGAACAATCGTACCCTTGCCAGCATACAGCACTTGACCAACACCAGGTTTGGTAATGAACACGTCTTCTTTCAAGACGACGAATTCACGGACCTCAAAGTTCTTTTGCGACATTGTTACCTCAGTTCAAATACTTAGCACGTGCAGTTTGCAACGGTGTGCGTTCAAACCCGATGTGAGCACCAAACGGTTCCTTATCCAGAACCAATTGATAGTCTTCATCGTAACCCTGTTCCCATGGTAGTCGACCAGCAGCATCCGACACTACCAGTTGATACACCATAGCTTTCTTGCGCTCGTCTTCGTTGTAGAACACAGCGTGTTGCCAGCCGTATCCTGCAAACCAGCGATCAACGTCAATCCGACGCAGGTGAAGACGATCTGTCGGCAGTGCCGTGATCCCTTCGTATCCCCGTTGCCTCATGAGGAACTCGAAGAAGTCTTCAGTAACTAGATCCCCATCGATTGGTTCTTTCGCCCAGTCCAGATACGCCAGCATGTCACCGATGTGATTGCGCATTGCACCGAGTTCCATGTCCGTAAGACTGAAACCCAGTACCAGATCAGGACGCCCATAACGAGCGTTGCCAATAGTAGCAAGCACAGGTGGTGCGTCTGGATCAGGAGACGAACTGATGAACTCCCATTCAGAGTCACCCAGAGCTTCACGAATCATCTCTACCGTGGCCAGGCGTGCTTCTTGAATGCCTTCTTTCGTGTGATGCGATGGAAACGCCAGCATTTCATTTCCTCAATTCAAGAGACAGTAGTCAGTTGTGTTAGATGCTCTAATCGTTGCTTCAACCCTTTTGCAGTCTTTTGCAGAATGAATCGGTATTTCGATAAACTTCAGATCCATGTTGGAGAAATGGCTAGGGCTCGAATACTGTGCTTGCAGTTTCCGATTAGGATGCCGTCCAGCCTGCAACAAGGCAAGTTGTTTATCTACTTCAGCGCTCACCGTACGAGATTGTCCGATGATAAACCAACCACTAGACACATGATCGATTATGTAAACGCCTTGGGTCACCAACGTACTGCGTGCTCCGTTGTTCGGCACAATCGCACCAGACTTCAGTTCACGGTATGTCAATGACCAGGTATATGCTTTTTCTTCAACGGTGTACATCGCGCACTCCTAAATTCACATTAGATTTAGGAGACAAGTACTATTTGCCAAACAGAGGAATCCGACCACCGCTACCAAACCATTCCAGGAAACGAGTCCACAGATTTTGCTGAGGGTATACCTGGACATAGTCGAGGATACGATCTTCATCAGTTGCACGAACGTCGTTGTTTGGCGCACGCTCTGGTTGCTTCGGTTGAGAGTTCTTGAGTTGTTCACAGAACTCGTAACGCAACTCCAGATACTTCGAACGCTTGGCATCTGGTTTCTCCAGAGCCCACAGATACAAAGCAGCCAGGTTATCCCAGGTAGTACCCGATTGGATATTGCTGGTGCGATGAGCTTCCAGTGCTGCGAGTTTGATCAAGCTCTTCTGATCAGCATTTGTGATGATCAGGTGGTGTGGGACCAAATTACGCTTGCAGAGTTCACGGAAACGTTCGTTCAATTCAGAGGCCATTTACTTTGTCCTTGCTGGTGTAGAAATAGGTGCCTTTGGAGTTCTTTACTTCGATGATATCCCCACCAGCATCTATTACCAGTTCGAGGGTATCACCTTTGTGTGCCACGGTAATAGGTGTTTCATTTACCGAGAGCACGATGTCTTCCTTAGCTGTTAATGTCATTCGCCCACTCTTTGTTGTCAAAGCCTTTGGATGGTGCTTGTGCCTTACCCGCTTTGTGGATAAGCATTTCGATATCGGCATGGATATCAGCCAATTGGAACATCAGTTGAATCCGCGCCAGCTTCGTGACTTCGTGATCATACGCACCACGCTCGACACGAGCTGCCTCAGCAAAGAGCGCTTCAGCAGTCATGCCGGTGGTTTCGATGCCCAGTTTGGAAAGCAGGCGTACCAGTTTCAGGTACATCAACGAGTGGACGTTGTCGTTGAGGAACGAAGTGCTCAGCTCAACGCCGTAGACTTGGTCGATGTATTCCTGGATGTTATCAAACTGCATTAGGTGTATTCCTTCAGTACGTCTTCGAGATCATGGGGATTTACAGAACCAACTTCGCCGTAGTTATCGACGTTAGTGCACACAAACAGATCGCCATCGCGCACATCATCCGCGTGCTCGACTTTGAGTTGATCGCCCTCATTCGCATAAGGAATATCATGTTGCTGGCCATTACGATCCAGGACCGTAATGAAGATATCACGCGCGGCGGTCAAGACCATTCCGGGTTCGACTTTCGACGCTGCGATTCCGCGGACTGCCATGGTTAGGATACGTGCGAGCATGAGTGGGCTCCTTAACTTTCACTCGCCAAGTTTGGTCGAGGATGGAATTAATACAAGGACGGTTCATTTATTTTGGCTCTCCTGTCACTAAGGAGTAATGTAGAGCTGTAATTTTTTACAACATAAAAGAGTCCCCGAAGGGACTCCGTTTAGTTGAACTGCAGCTTCAAGCCAACGATCGGTGATTCCCGATCAACATGAATGGTGCAGTAACCAGTTGTTGGGTCCAGCGTAAGGATAAAGCCCCAACGCAGTCCGCACAGTTTGGTTACATGACCGATTTCGATACGAGCCTTACCACGACTTACATAAGCTGGATCACCCAACTCAGTAGGCTTCATGCGGGAGATATCATGAACACACAGGTTATCCCCAGCATCGATATACGCGATCTGCTTAACCGCCAGCGTTACAGACTTGCCGTCGTTCTGACACAGTGCATACAGATCAATCGGATCTTTATCCGTGATCTTGACAAAACCGGTTTCAACAACTTCACCACTCGGCAGGATTACCCGCTGTGGCATGGATTGCGCGTGCTGTACAAACAGCTGCGCGTTGTTATTACGTTGCAATACTGGGAATTGCCCAGGATTCAATTTTTCAGACATGCGAGATTCCTTACGAACGTTGACGTCACTACGATACCCAGTGTCATTACAACACTTAGGAGGAACGTGATCTCGCTAATGGGCGGTTCACCAACTTTCCTCACTAAGCTTTGCTCCAACGGAGCGTAGCCACAGGCTTGGACAAATTGGTTTGTTCGAATCGAGTGATCCGTTCACCTACCAATTTGATCTGTACCCGGAAGAACAAAACGTCTTCAGAGTTTCGTAGGATTGGGCTCAGCTTCGCCACTTCCTCAGACTTGTGGTAACGTACCTCAGTGCCTGTGATCGTGATATAGAAGTCATTCAGCCCAGCGTGTAGCTTCTTACTCCCATCAGGAGAAACAAGCTTAGAACGCTCTACAACGCGCTGGTTACCGTACATCGTGGTAACGTCTACGCTGTCAAAGTTCATTTCCATTACTGGCTTTCGTGCCCAACTGAGCAACCACCAAACACCAGCCACCATGCCCAGAAAAATCAGGGCCAAATTTCCTGCACTTACATCTACTAACATCTTGCCCCCACAAATGGCTTAGTTGCTTTTATCATGCCAGCCACGGAATGACGCTTAGGGATATCTAGTTCAGATATCTCTTCCCCCGTATAAATAGAACGCACACTGGTAAGGGAACCGTCAGGATCAACATTGAACTCGACGGCCCCGGAAGGATGAATACCCAATGAACGCCAAGAGACCAAATCGGTTTCAATAATGAAATGCCGCAACTTACCCAAAAACTCAGTAACCCACACATTGTCTTGTTTGATCAGCTTGACGTCCATTTTAGTTATCCTTGTTTAGCCATGGCTTCCCGCAAAAGATCACCCATGGTCGAGGTGGGTTTCTTTTTGATGCGTTCACCGAAACCGTGTTCTTTTGCTAATCGTTCGATCATATCGAGGTTTTCGATGATCTTATCGATCTGCAAACCAGCGCTCAATACTCGGGCCTGTGCATACTGTCCAGCCTCGGCCTTGATCAGAATGTCATGAGCTTGCATGTACTCGGCGCGACGTTCTGCCAGTTGTTTGCTATCGAACCCAGCGTAAGGACGGAAGCGGATATGCATGAACCCGACTTCCATACCTGCGAAAGCTTCACTTACAGCGATTTGTTTTTCTTTCGGTACATGAAACCCGAAGGATTGGAACAACGCAATCGGAGACCGAACTTCGGTCTTTGCTGGTGCAACGTAATTCGAGAGATCCATTATACTTCCTTAGGTACAAATGCTTCGTAGTGTTTCATGGCATAAAGCATCGGAGTAACTTTACGCTTGGAATTATGATGCACGTATGGCTGGTTACGCAGATCACGGTTAATCCGAAACCATTCAATCGCTTGCTCTTGAATCTTTTGCACCGAGTCACCCAAGAACAACACATGGGCTGGCTCGTATTTGAAAGTCCCATCATGCCAACGACTAGCATGCACGCAAACCCGAACTTCAAAGATACCGAACCCAGCAAAACCATTATACTGACAATTCTGCCAGATCAGGTCTTCAGGCTTGACTACCAACAGATCACTGTGACAGTATTTAACCGAAAGGATGAGTTGCTCAATCGTGGTGTCTTTGGAGATGTCGTAGAATTTGTAGGACTGGTTTGTAGTACATTGCCGAATATCAGTACACTCAAGCATGTTCACACTCGAACTGTTGACTGATAGAGGCACGCATTGCAGCGATGTCTTCAGCAGTGATGAGATTGAATGCCACCAGCTGCACAGAGTGATGGTAGGTTTTATCCCCATCAATCAATGTGAAGTGAACAATTGCGCTACCTTCGTATTTGTCGATAGCTGTACAGCGCCAGTCGAAGTTAAGGAAAGAGAACAGCACGCGATGTGCGCGTTCCAGTTCTTCATCAACCATGTTTGCCAACAGATAGTCGATCTCACCAAGGACTTCATCACGGTCGAAATCACCATCACGTCCTACGGTCACATGCCCCACGTCAGCAGAGATTGGCATCCCCAGTTGGTCATAAGCTGCCATGGTGGCGCTCCAGGTTTGCAAGAAGGTACGTGCAGCATGCAGTTCCGATTTAGTGGGTTGTTTAGGACCCAGCTTACGGAATGGAGCACATGGATTACCAGCTTCGGTGATACCATGATAACCTATAACATCACGACCAGCAATCAAGGCGATACCAGCATTACGTTGAACAAAATTCTGCACGAACGTTTCAGCTTCTTTTTGATTCTTGAAGATAGCGCAACGAGAGTCCAACGTGAACAAACGCTTGGAGTGTTCGTATTCATCCCAGAACGGCATATGCATGCCGAGCGAACCATGTTCGTTCAGATAGGTACGCTGTGAATGCTGACCACGAATTTGGGTTTCAATGTAAACTACACATTTAGTCATCTTAAATGGACCTATTGTTTTCTTTGTCAAAGAGACGGTTAACAGCGAAGAAGAACTGTACGTTAAACCGATAAGGCCAACCAAACGGTTTAGGGTCTGGTGGATTAGCTTCATCATGGATTAAACGCACAGAGTTATTTACAACTTTGATGCGGCGGTCAGGCATGTAGACTTGTGGCCCATAAGTAGGACACGTATCATACTCGCCATCGGGTAATTCGGTTATAGGCATACGTCATTCTACCCCCGCTATTGTGTAAATGATAGGGGTGGACAGATACAGCAGAAACAACACGGCGACCGTACAAGTAAACCACTTGTAGAGCTGACGATCAATCTTTCCATTCCCTGCCAATAAAGCTACGGAACTGGAAAGCCATACCCACAAGACACCACCCATGAGAAAAGTAAGTGCCCACATCATGCCTTTGAACATGTTAGTACCCGAACTTCTCATTTACGAATGGAACTTTGAACAACTGGAGCAGATCCATGACTTTGTACTTCTCTTCGTCATTGGTCGGCATGAAACGCAGCTCATCGCCCGGTAACCAGATGTAAGGAACCTGTGTTTCGTCTTCGATCATTTCAACCAGATCGAGGATACCTTTCTCAGCCCACTCATAAGGATCGAGTTTGATGTCGGTACGACGCCACACCAACAAATCTTTGTGGTGTTCGATCATCTCGATCACGTACAGTGCATCAGCGCCATCTTTAGGAATATAGGTCATGAGACCTTCATCCCGACGATCTGGTTGGTACCAGCCTTCCATGAAGTTGTGGATACCATCAGCAGCTTCCACAGCCTTAGTGCTCAATGGGTCAAACTTGACTGTGATCTCCAGTGGCTTACCGTCGTTATCCAACAAGTTAAGCCGACGCTTCAACAGGGTACGGAACTCAGTCCAATCAGAGCCCCAGAACTCGATGAACACCCATTCACCATCAGGTGCATCGAAACCACCCTGGAAGAAGGCATTGCATTTCTGCCGTGCCTTGTAGTATTCGCAGGTGTAGTACTGGGAACGCATGAAGCGAGAAAAGATCTGGTGCACAGATTCGGTAACGTGCTTACCGTAAATGTTGATACCTGGACCTTTACCGGGTTGTGGCTTTACTGGAATCTTGATCATTACGCAATCCTTACGTGTGGTTCGTTAGCCCGAGGTTTGTGATCTACACGAGCGATTTCTTTTACATCTTGCTCATGGAGATTAGTAGCCCGGTAGAACGAGTCGAGCGCTGCTTCCAGCGACATCGAATTCTTAGCGGTCCACTGAGTGCCATTGAAGGCAGTAACTTGCCAGATCATGCGGCTTCCTTAAAGAGGTAGGTGCGTTGAGAAGTTGCTGTTTGAATCAAACCGTTGTTGTCATCCTGTCGACGGATGAATATTCGGACAGGCTGATCGAAATCTTTGTCTACCTTGAGTAGCTTTCGCATTGCAGCTGGCGATAGCTCCATCATGCTTGCCAGGAAACCACGGGCTTCCTTGTACGTGTCAATAACCAACGCATTACGTTCCTGGGAACACAGCCCTGCTTTCACCACGGGTTTAAACAGCGTGCTCTCAGGTTGCTTTTCAGCGGTAATGAAAAGCTTGGAATCACCTTTGCGTACTTCAAAAATATACTTCGACATCATTTCATCTCCACGGAATGCAGTGTATACCATGACTTGAAGAAACCGAAATAGGTACGTTCTTCTAGAAGTTCTACTATGATGGGTCCTTTCTTCCAGTTATGGACTGTTTCCATCTTTAGGATGGAACCATCTTCATAGAAACTGTAGACCCCCTTCGCATCTGCATATGAATCATACTTGGCCGCAAAGCGTAGATATTCGTTCATTCCCCACACACTACCGGGCTCACGTATACCTACCTTACCATTGGCATCGGCAAAGCATTGATACTCATGTTTCCACCGGACTTCAAGTCCTTTGAAGTACTTGTAGCGAAAGCGAATAACATAACGGCCACCCAGCCCACGAGTAGACGAATTGTTATATCGGCAGTCTTGCCAGTAACCGACAATACCAATCGATCCCAACAGTGCAGAAAGTCCCAGTGCACCGATAGCAAACCAACCATAGATACCAATTTCCATCGTACTTCCTTAGTTTCACACAAAAAGAAAATGGGCCCCGAAGGGCCCATCTTTTAAGGCTGGGCGTCCACCACTAGCTTCCGGAAACCAACGGAGGCTTTGTGATGAACGGCATCGGCCTTAAAGATGATTTTGATGAAGCGTTGCAGCGCAAACTGCTTAAGCTCGGTGTCCGGGGTGTAGATGAGGTTTTCGAAACCAACACCTACCCAAACAACCAGAAACTTTACGTGATCTTCTTTAACATCCATACGGATGCTGGTAACCTTACGATCTGGATTTACAACAAACAGATCGAAAAGTGGAGATTCGGGGCCAAGGTGCTCATGGTACTGGCGCAGCGTTTCAGTCAGTGCATCATTGTGTTTTGCAACGTGCTTCGGGAGAGCTGCAGCAATTTGTTCTTTAGTAGGCATATCGTGTTGCTCCATAGTTTTCTTAATCCACGAAAGTAATATAGGCTTTTAAAATGTTTAAATCAAGTCTTTTCTTCAAAAAAAAAATACGGCATAAAGCTTCCCCGAAGGGAAGCAGTATGATTAAGCAGTAACGGTAACAGTCTTGGTGACGCTGTACTTGCCAGCTTCAGCAATGGTGATAACCGAGGTACCGGCTTCAACACCAGTAACCAGACCAGTCGAATTAACGGTGGCCTTAGCGGTGCTACCAGAAGTGAAGGTCGGCGATGCGGTGTATGGCTGGCCGTTCTTGGTGACGGTTACAACCAGTTGTACGGTAGCGCCAACAGCAGCGCTAGGCGAGGCTGGAGTTACAGTAGCAACGTAGACGTCAGGTACGACTGGAGCAGCTTTGTCAGCGAAAGAAACAACTACACGAGTAGCTTCTTGGGTGACAACTACTTGTTCCCAGCCAGCAGCTTCAACAGCTTCTTTCAAAGCGGCTTGAGCAGCAACGGTCAGAACAGTCTTATCGACAATCACTTTCAGGTTGTGAGTTTCGATTTCATCGTTGCCGAGGTAATCGATAACACGTTGGGTAGTCAGGTGCGCATTGATCGCTTCTTCGAGTGGAGCATTGTCCAGTTCGATACGTTGTGCAACAGCAGCAGCTTGAGTTAGAATAGCCATAGTGGGCTCCTTTGTGATCTCAGAGGAATCTACATAGGTAGATACATAAGATCACACACCCTCAGCTATTAATGTAACTTGCCCACATGTCGGCAATAGGAACGATGTCTGGTTCATCACCAGACAGATCAACGTTCAGCATGCGCTCACGACCATCGGTCATTACTACCGAGCAGTTATCGATACTGACCAACGTAGCTTCTACGCCAGCGTCCATACCCATTCGGTAAGCTTGGGACATGGTAGCCCCTTTAGCAAACGCCGGAATGTTACGGTCATTTACTTGAGTTTGGATTTCAGAGAAGAAAGCTACACGAGCAACACGTGAGCTTTCAACCATCTTCCGTTCCAGGTCTTTAAGAACAGCATGCGCGTGTTCGAGTTCTTGCCGTGTTACGGCTGGTGCATTAATCGTGTCGCTCACAAGCGGAGTCCTCGATGATTGGTTCGATTTCGGTGATAGAGATTTTCTTGAACTTCTCGGTAATAGCCAATTGACCACCAACGAGTTGTTCGATTTCTACACCGAAGTCATAAGCACATTGTTCTTTATCACGGATATTCCAAGCGTGCTGGTCAGCTGCACCGAAAGCACCCAGACGACCAGACTCGTCATACTCAAGGAACAGCGGTTGTTCCAACATGGCAATAGCATCAACACCATGTCGTTTGAAACGGAACCCGGTGAACCATGTTCTTTTGGGCGTGTGTACGACTTCAGGGAAATCGTTATCAACCCATTCTTTCAATCCGCCACCTTGGATGTTGATGAGATACACCCAGGTGTAGTATGCCACAAGTGCAACAATGACGATACATACGGCAGTAACGGTGACGGTAGGCGAAGGCAGCGTAAACATTTCGGATTCCTGTTAGGTCATTTTGGTGTAGAGGACAAAAGAGATGTAAAGCAAGCCTACCGCTGCGAGCCCGATAGGTGCACGATAAGCATAGACAAACGAGAGCAGTTTTTGTTTCATTGCAAAGTTCCTGGTTGTGGTACATACCAGAAAGCAGTGCGTATTTATTAATCGAAAAACAACCCAACGTATTCGTAAAACTTGCTGGTCATTGGTGCAAAGTTCTCATGCTCTTTAGGCACACGCACAATGTCGATGTAATCCATCACTTGTGCAGCCCCTTCAACCCTTAGGCGATCTGCACCAGCTTCACCATCGGACTGGGCAGACATGTGTTTGGCTAAGCCTTCTAAGAAAGCTTCCTGATCGTTGATGACAATCATGGGTTGTTTGACAGTGCTCATGTTACTCTCGCTCCGAACGTTCTTTAATAACGGTATCCCGATACACCCGTGGGTCTTCCATTGCTTTAGAATACACGAATTCGTGCCACCCTTCATAAATAGCTTGCGGTAGATGGCCAGCTTCAGCCATCGTACGGAAACCTAGGGTAATACCGTGGAGTATCCCATGTCGTTGACCATTGTAATAGCCAAGCATGATAGGACATGGATCTTGATGGTTCTCTGCGTACGACTTACCCTGAGACTCTACGATCATGTCATGGAATAGTTCTCTGTAATCTGTCACACTGCGGTTTCCTCAGGGTTAGCGTAGAATATATCAACGTGCTTTTGGAACTCTTCTGAGATCATACTTGTGTTAGATTCACCAGACGAGATGGTGAGCTCAAAGTAATCCAGAGCAAGCTTAGTCCCTAGGTGAACAGACCTAAGCTCAGATTCATCCACATGGGGGAGTGCATCATGAATGTATGCCACCAAACCAGAAAAGAATTTATCATTATTACCAAACATAAGAAACCTCGAAAAAAGAAACGGCAGAAAGCCTCCCCGAAGGGAGGCATCTGTATTACTTGCCGAACATGCGGTTAGACATGCCCGAGGTACCGATAGCTTCGTATGGCACGAAGATAGCAGCGTTGTTCTTAGCCATTTCGCCTTGAACTTCCAGGGCTTTGTATTGCAGCAGGCGATCACTCAGGCCATCAGCAGTGATGGCGTTGGAGTCACGCAGGGTCTTGGCTTTAGTTAGCTCGATATCGCGATCCAGTTGGGCCAGCGCCAGAGCGTTGGTACGCTTGGCAGTTTCGATGGCTTGCTGGTTGGTTTCGGTTTCGATAGCCAGCTTACGCTCGGATTGTTTCTCGATGGCATCGGTAATAACTTTAGGGTATTGCAGGTTACCCAGAGTTACGTTGGAAACTTCCAGAGGAGAAGAGGCCATTGCTTTAACCAGACGATCGCCGAGGTCTTTGGTGATGTTGTCGAAGTTGGCAGCTACGTCTTCGGTTTTGTACTTGCCTACAACCGAACGGGAAACCGACTGCACTACGTCCAGACCGTAGACACCGTAGACTTGCTGCAGAGTAACGCGTTTGTCTTTGACCTGGATGTCGTTGAACATCTGGTTAAGAATTTTCTCGTTACCACCGATACGAGTACGGAACTTGACGTCGAAAGTCAGGTCCAGTTTGTCTTCCATCTTCACGGTGATGGTTTCGGCAACGGTGCGAGTACCGGTTTCCAGCAAGACCAGTTCATCACGGCCCCACAGAGTTTCTTTACCTGGTTCCAGGATCTCTGGGTTGTAGCCTGAGGTGGTCAGGACCTTACCTTTGTAAGCAGGTGGGATGACTTCGAACGAGCAGCCTTGCAGTGCAACGACAGCAACCATGGCGAGTGCAGCAGATTTGATAACAGACAGCAGTTTCATGCAGCTATTCCTTTTGAATTTGAGAGGTGCAGCAGACAGCCCGACTTATCGGGCTATCGAATTATTTGTCGAGATTGCCAGCGTCAATTTCTTTACGCAGTTCAGCAGCAGCTTTCTTTGTCGACTCAGGAGAAGCGGATTCAGGACGAACCACTTCACGCTTTTCGGTCAGTGTACCAACCTGATCGAAGCGAGCACGATCGCCTTGGACTTGATGGACGCCGACGTTGATGAAGCTACCAGTCCAAAGCACGAGGACTGCGATGCTCAGCAGCCAACGCCATTTGGCGGTAATACCAGCGACCAGTTCGGCTTTCGAACGGATCAGCCAGATACCCAGGGTGACGATCAAGGCAATGCCCATGACCGCACCGATAACACTACCTTGCCAGTAAACAGGGAAGTCCATCATTGTTCCTTACGAGTTAACGGTCTCAGCCCAGGAAGCATTCAGCGATTCGCTCAGACCTTGAACAGTGGAGATGCCACCCGATGCAAAGGCTTCTTCCAGAACGACAACGGTGCCGGTGATGGCGGTGTTGACAGCCAGGGTCTTGTCTTCAACAGCCAGTGCTTCGGTGCGCATGACGTTGATTGCGGCAACTACAGCAGCGTTGTTTTCGGTGGTGGTGTTGCCAGCTTGAGTATCGGACATTACAGAGTTCCTTGTTTGAGTGTTCCAGAGGTTTAGATGTAAACCCCAGAGTTCGGTATGGCCACAGTCGACCATTCTGACTTGATTGTTGATGGTGCACGCTGTGTCTGTGATCGCATCTTGTAACGCGGCACTGATCACTGCATGGTATTGCATTGGCAAGTGATTTTTTGCACGAGCCAATACATCGTCACGAACATCACGAAGTTGTGGGCGTAGATACTCCAGTGCAAATGACGGAGTTTCATACGCTGTCCATGACATGTCGTCATCTGTAGACGGGTGAGGGATACCTAGGGCATGTAGTTCTGAAGCTGTCTCGTATGTGAGACTACTCTGATCGTACTTATCCTCCCACTCGTCTTGTGTAGGTAGGGGATCAAGAACCAAAGAAATCCTCCAGTGCCTGTTCTTCTTCTGCCGTGGAAATCGCTTTCATCGATTCCAATACGCGCGATTGGAAATCAGGTTCGAGGATACCAGCAGCAGTAAGGGCGTTCAGAGCTCCCTCAAGCCCCGGAGCGTGGCGTTCGAAGTCTTCGCCATGTTGGTCACGGGCCCAGTTGATGAACTGCTGTGCAGCGATATCTACAGCTTCATCAGTGATCTGGCTCATGAGTTGACTTCTTCGATGAAACGATCGGCTGCCCCCATGAACTCAGTAGCGCAACCTTCAGCCGATACTTCCAGGCAGAAAGCATTTTCATACACACGCGCCGTTTCAGCAATGGCGTGGACAATGCCTTGTTCTTGCGGCAATGCGCTGGCTTCGATACGAATACCTACCAACGAATCCAGGATTTCTTTTTGCTTTGCATCGTTAGCATCTGCAACCGAAGCAGCTACCGCGTCAATGTTTTCTTGTGTGAGGGCCATCTCAGTTCTCTACGAGTTAATGGTTTCGATGTACGCTTCGACTAGTTCATCTTCATCGAAGAATGGGGTGCTACCCAGGTTGTAACCAGCTGGGCAAATTTGTGCTGCACTATCGATGACACGCAACGTACCGATAGTTGTGTTTTGAATCGCTTGCTGCACTGCTACGGATTGATCAATAGTAAAACCGAGGTCTTGGCTATCGAGTTCATCCTGAACAGTTTTGTTCATTTCCAACAGACCAGTGAGAATGTGATCTCGTGCCGCAGTCATGCTGTTGAAGGGTTTGCTCATACGTGTACATCCACGAGGTATTCTGGGTTAGGTTTCAATACCAGTTTGTCAGCTCCTTCTTGGGGCTCTGGACTAGTGGTTTTTGCCTCTTCGCGTTTATGTCGAATCAACAATGCGCCACCAGCCACAGAAGCCAAAACTTCTTCAAACGACAGGTTTTCTGGGAAAGGTTCTTTTGCCATTTCTTAGTCCTCCATGGAATTAGATAACCTGCGTAAAAAGTTTCTTACGAAGCCAGGTGGGCTATGCCTTTATCACTAGGCCAACCTTCGAGATTGTAGGCGGTATGCTCGATGATCGCATCACCGATTTGAGCCGGTGGAGGGATGATACCCGCCAGCGAGTTCTGATCAGAAGCCAAGGCTACTGCACGACGCGCTTCAGCATCTGGTACGAACAGATACTGGTAGTATTCGCCACGATCCGAATACGCCCAGATTTCCATACCCTGTTGTTGCATGACTTCCGCAAATTTCTTCACGGTTTCATTGTCATCCTTACGGAACGAACATACCACATCACCCGGACGGAAGATATCCACAGCGGCGAGATCAAACACGGCATCCATCCTCTTGGTTATATTCGTCAATTTGAGCCCAGTATTCCTCGTAGCGTTCTACGGTCGGAAGGGCGTATTCAATAGCTGTACCCAGATCACGACTAGGGGCATCGTAGAATTCGATAGCGATGAAGCCAAGAGAACGGAGTTCTTGGATGATCTTCTTACCAGCCAGCGATTCACTGCGGATGTCTACTGGGTGGTGAATAATGAATACCAGACCGTTGTGGGTAACACGAGCGGGACCTGGGATTGGTTTCTCGTAGTGCTTTTCCATCACGGCATCGATAACAGCTTTAGCGATGCTTTCCTGGATTTCTACGACATGCTTGTCAGCATCTTGGTACATATGGCACATTACTTTGGATCGCTCTTCAGGACAGTAAGGGACATACGGGTGAACCCGTCTTCGAAAGCATTGTAGTCATTGAAATGCACAATGCTGAATTCTTTATCTGCAAGCTTGTCACGCACAGCATGCTGCACGTATTCAGAAACATGGAATGGCAATTCAATATACCACTTCCATGCGTTCTGGTTATCTTGAACGTTCAGGAAAGGGTCGTAACCCTGATCGCCGCAGAATACAGCAACGACGAGTTCCAGGATTTGTTTCACTTCATGAGCGGTACCACGTTCGATGAGTTCATTCCGATTAGGAATGTTACTCAACAACTGTTCAATGACATTTGCCAACTTTCATTCGCCTCAATATCTCGATGATCTGCCCATCGAATTGATTAGTTTCAATTGCGTCTGTAATACATACCAGACCTGGTTCCATTTGTTGCACATGCCACTTGATTGCTGCATTTAAAACGATTAACGCCATAATCGGAGAACTGTTGTTACACAATTCTCCAAGTACGTGAAAATTCTGATCCGGTGTTAGCGGTTCCAACCACTGTCGGTACGCTGGTATTGCGGCTTGCCCATAGCCTCGCCCAACCGCGTCACAGGCTTGGGTGGAGGTGCAAACGAAAGTACTCGACGGTTTGCTGCATGTTGAGTTTGATCGTCTGCCAGTTGCTGCGAATGCTGATACATGTTGCGTGTCCCCGTTGCGGTCTATTAGTTCAAGAGTAGGGCGAACATAGAGACGGATGACCCCATCAGGATCAAGTTGCCATTCTCCACGAACAATAGCCAACCGTGCATAAGCCATTGCTGCTCCTATATCAAATACACGCAAGTAGTTTACTACAAGCTTTTGCCTTGCTCCTATAACAGATGCATCACGAGAGTAATATAGATTTGAGATTTTTTGGAGTCAAAAAAAAAATAGCATAGAAGCCTCCCCGAAGGGAGGCATTCTATTTAGCGCTTAGGAACTTCGTATAACGAGTTCTCCGATGTAGCGCACAGTTGTTTCATTCGCACGCCAAACAATTGCATCTGGTTATAGCGTGGAAGGATCTTCTTCAGGTCCTTTACTTCTTTGGAATCATATTTAGCCAACGTGGTGGGGATAGCTGACCGAACCATGTACGTAGCCAAATACAGATCTGGTTCATCCGTACTACGTTCGAGTTCGCCGTCAAACCATGCTGTAGCTTGATTGTCCCCGAGAGCCTTTTGTAAGACCACTGCAGACTGTGACAACGTTTCCACGTAGTTACAAGCCTTAGGAGTGATACGTAGGAACTCGGTTTCTTCTGCGTGTGCAGGCCAACATGCAATACCGGCAAACACCAGTGACATGTATATCAGCATCACACGGAAAGCACCAGCGGTCATTCGCTGATACCATCGATCTTCAGTGGATCCATGGTTTCATCTGGCATAACTCGATTGTCCAGGTTATAGCACACAGCTTGGACGTCGTAATGTTTGGCTTGCATCTCACGATGCTTGAGCATTACGTACTGTTCCTTCTTATCGAAGTCTGGCGGCAATACGGTCAGTTCCAGCTTGTAGCCTTGCTGGATCAAACGGGTAGCCAGTTCACGAGGACCGTTGTACGGATCGATTGGCTTTTCGATGCCATCGATCTCAGCATCATAGCGGAGCATCGATTCGTAGTGGCGACGTACAATGTCCTCGCCACGAGCGTTGTCAACAATGATCCACAACACCGCGTGGTCATGGCCCATGGCTGGAGTTGCAACGGTGTTCAGTGACTTGCGGAAAAGATCTTCAGCGGATACATAGCGATCGCCGAAGTTATCACGCAGTGCACGAATCAGGGAGAGTTCCATAGCTTATTTCCTTACTACCATAAATTCTTGGTTTACAGAGTCCAGACAATTGTTCATGGACTTCTGGCGGATGACACCTTCTTTATACGCTTTGCTCAAGGCAACACGTAGATTTGAAACATTCAGCTTTGTCCACAAAACCCCGAGGTATCCTTGTGGTTCTACATTTACATCCGGTGTAACAGAATCCAACCACGACATGATTTCGATGTTCGATTTACCATCCTGAATCAGATGGATGGTATCACGTGCGTATTGATCAGCGACTTGACAACTGGTTGCCGTAAGTGCTACCTTATTATCCTGCATAGCCATGACGGGATGACACGTAGTCATCCCCAACATAGCGACAGTACCCAACAGCAACTTGAGAAATCGCATCAGTCTCTCCAGAAATGATTCTTCGGATCGAACAGCCAACCTGTGAAACTTTCGGCGTGTAGATCTTTACCTTCAGGAGTTGTGAAGGCTGGAGTTTCAATGGTAAGCTTCACCATGTCCACTTCATTAACCGGACCGATCTTCAGAAGTTCCATGTGGCGCTTCAGAGGGATCTTTTTATCAGGTAGAGAATCTGCGATCCATGTCCACCCATCGGCAACTGAGTGGATCGAATAACCACGGCGCACACGATCATTGATCGGGCGCTTATCGTTGAAATCGCTATGGCGTTTCCATACGAAACCATCTACCGACGTGTTGTCAGTAGACTGAGCAAAGTCTAGACGATACGCCATAGACTTCTGCCATGCTTCCAATACAGCCGTAGTCATTTTGTAACGTTTGAGTTGCCCACCCGTCAGAATACCGGTGAGCATTTTCATACACTGTGTATCAAGGTGATCCATGTACTGCCCCGAAATAAGTAATAATCGAAACTGCTGTGAATGCACACCACGTGAAACAGGTGTATCCACAGGCAAAGTAATATTGGTCGAACTTACGCCGCCAACGTTCCCGGTAATCCTCACCGTGATAACTAGGCTTGTAGTTCAGAGAGAACCGCGCGTGTTCACGATAGAGCCGAACTGTTCGCGCCAGCGTCCATGCAGCTAGGATCGCCAGCGGAATCAGTAGCACCATCATTTCAGAAGTGCTATACCGAAGCATTAGTTAGCCGTCGCCAGTGGTGCATTATTACGGAAGTTCTGGAAAGAGTTTGCAGCTACGTCGCCTTCCAGACGGGAGTAACCTTTGCCAGCTGGTTGATCTGGTACGACTTCACCATCAACGGTCAAGCGTCCCAGTACACCACCTACCGCCTTAGCAATATACACCGCCAGCTTAAGGTAGTCGATGCGTTGTTGGTTGGAGATGTTCTCTTCAACCATGATTTCACTTACACCCATTGCTGCTTGGGTGTACATGACTTTCTCACTGGTGCCGCTACGTTTGTTCCGCACAGTAACGTGCAGTTCATAACGCTTGCCTTCACGTGGAATCTTTTCGAAGATCACATCGGTATCAACCGTCACGTTCACGACACGGGCAGACGGATCTTTGTCGAACATATCCATGAACCCAGCCATGACGAAGTTCACGATTGGAACTTCCAGCATTTGCATACCGATACGTTTTTCGAAAGTGTTGGTCATCATTTCTTACTATTTCCTAAGTCTAGTTATTGTGCAGCTGGCAGACGCATTTTAGCCAAAGCGGTTTCGCGTTCTTTCCCCGTAACACGAGTGCAGTAACGGCATTTCTTGCGAAGCGAATAAACGTAAGGCGATTTGCTATCAGCCTGACATTTATATACAGCGAGTTCTTCTGGTTCTTCTACAACAGGTGCGACAGCAGCAGGGTTCATACGGAGTCCTTAGAGGTTGTTGCAGACACGCATATCAGAGATTTCTTGCATCGAACGGCGTTCACCATTCCAGTGATAGCCACAACGTGCGCTGGTGAATACACGATGCAGGTTAGTAGCGATCTCCAAAGCCGTATGGCTAGGCGATTCAACTTCCAGTCCCTTCACTTGGAAATGGAAGTCTAGACGAACGTGTACCTTGTACCACGAATTTGCATCGTGATCACGACGAATAATACGGAAGACGTAACCATCAACCTCTGGATTGAACTCATCGAATTCAATCGTTACATGATCTTCACCTGCCTGATGACACCGGCGATAGATCGGGCGTCCTTCTTTAGCAAACACATGGAATGCCGTGAAGTAACCGAGTTCTAGCACATGGTCCAACAAACCACGAATCATGTGCACAGCGAAGTCTTTCGAAGTGTTCGGTTCGTTGGGTTCAATAAAGCTCATGTTAATCCTTTTTGTAATGGGTCAGCATTTCCGCAGCTACGAAGTCACCGAAGATTTCAGGCAGGATGCACAGGTCACTGAACTGTGGACCACTCAAACTGTTAACCCCTTCAGCTTCCAGATAGATAGCTGGGAAGTAACAGTTCTTGCATTGGTTGGAACCCAACACATCGATAGAGAACCGATAATGTTCTTCCCCAGGTTCACTGTGCCAAATCTCAACTTCCAGCGAATGACGGATCTGTAGGCCGATGCCTTTAGTAGCACTAACACGCACGTTCCAGCCATCGTTTACTACGGCAACTGGAACTTCATTGATCTGTTCTGCGTTCATGAAACCCAGACGAGCGGCCAATGCGATCAGCTGATCTTTAACCAGAATGAAACGGGCTTCACGCCAAGACTTGATGTTCATTACTTGCCTTCCATTTCTTGCAGTTGACGCTGAATGTCATCCAGCTGTTCTTTTTCGTAGTTATCGTTGTGCTGCTTAGCGAGAATCCGTTTCTCTTCTTGGTTCGGGCTTACCACTTCATTGACTTTGAAGTTGAATACCCGGTTATCACAGAACCCTTTCTTTTTTGGGTAATCTTTTTCTAGTCCTAGTGATTCAGCCAGATAATCGGCATCCCAGTCTTTCGGGTGCTCGGAAGAAATTGCTGGGTCGTCAATGTCAAGGGACATAGCGCGTTCCCAACAATAGCTTACACCTTGACGAGAATGAACCAGTGTATCGCTAGGATCAACCCAGTAGATATAGTCACAGGCGTCGAATTCTTCGTAACAGGTACGTGCCAGAATTTCACCTTCACGCATGTCAATCCATGGATAGATCTCATGCAGGAAGAATGCAAGTTTGTTATTATCATGTTTCCAGCAACCATTTACTTTAAGGCGCCAGTAATCACCAAACTGTTGGTCGCCTTCGACATAACGGAGACCACCACCTTTCCAGTTTTTGAAGTACTCAGGACCAGCAGTGAACATCGAGTTCATGTCTTTCAGGTCGCCTTCGCCTTGAGTGTGCTTGGCCAACCATACAACGATTTGTGGGGGCAGACTTTTCTTCAACCGAAGATCAATCTGAACACCAGTATACATACCCATATTAGTTCCTTAATGTTGCAGCAATGTTTTCAAGTTGATTTGCTGTGTTTGAATACAGTGTATCGTAGAACTGATCCACGGTCAACACTTTCCGGCTGATGACATCTTCAGGACGAAATCGAATTTGATTACGACCCTTCGTCAATTCAGACACTTCAACTTCCACGATGTGTCCTTGTTTTTCGTAGATGTCTTCTGGGTTGATATCATCCATCCAGCGGATCAATTGATCTGGATTAGCGAAACCGTATTGCTCGGTAGGGGCAAGCATGCCATCACACAAACCGTCTGCCGATGGGGCTGGACGAACAGGACAGTTATCTTGCGTCATCCCCAACCGCTTGGCTAGAGACCACTGGAACTCACCAACCCGATACAAGCCTTCGCCATCGGTGTCTTCAATCCTTAGGATTTTGTGGGTCATCATTCCACTCCTGCTGTTCCATTTCCAAGGCTTCCATGTACTGCTGCTTTTCGTACTTCACTTCAGCGCTGTGAACCATACCACTCGTAAAGAACCACAATTGCAAGCAGAAGCACAAGAGATGCACAGTGCCGTTAAAGAGATCAACTTTAGTCAGCACTTCCTTTGGCTGCAGCATAGCGAGCCCGATTGCTGCCCACAACATGAAGCCTACTGACCAGTACATCCAAACCGAGATACCTGACAACATTTTCTTTCCCCAAAAGAGAAGGGCCTCCGAAGAGGCCCAACTTGTTACGCTACAGTGCGGAGGCGTTCAATTGCTTCGCGTTGAAGAGCAGCACGCTCTTTGTCCGAGAGGCTGAACACCGCCAGCGTTTCTGCTACAGCAATCCCCACCGGTTTATGGGTTTCACGGCCTTCTGCGACAGCAGCTCGCAGAACATCGTGAAGGTAACCACAGCGCAGCTGGGTGGAAATGTGCAGCAGGTCTTCATAACGCATTTGTTGCTTCCTTAATGTGTGTTTTTAGTTTGCTTCTTTGCAGCTACCTAGTATCGCTACCAGGTGTTTGTATAATAGCTAAACCCGATGCAGGCGTCAAGCTATTTCTACAAAAATCTTTTTACAGCGTAATCTGGGCACAGCTGGATTCACGGCGGACCATATCGTTGCCATACTTGTCAACCGAAATCTTTACTTCCCCTGAGGCCGTTGGTACACCCATGTGGAAATTACTTTCCAGCCGACGACATACCGCCATTGCATTGCTGCCTTGCAACACAACAGTTTCTTTTTCAACGACAGGTGGTCGAGAGCTTGAGTTGCCGATACCTACCATCACAGTCATGAAAACTACAGCGATTGACGATGCCATCTTTTAAATCCTTTTGATGTGTGAATACACCGTAGTAATATAGGCTTGTAAAACGTTTAAATAAAAATTGGCATAAGGCTACCCCGAAGGGTAGCCGTTATGTCATTCGATGGCGTAGAACGCCGATACTTCATGGCGCAACATTTGGAGTTCCTGTGCACGCTCGATACGGTGGCACAGAACTTTGTTCATCTTGGTGGATGGTTGGAAACGCATTGGTCTTGGCGACCACAGATCTTTCCAACCACTTTTGCTACGCCTGCTGTACGATTTTGCCATGGTCTTCCCTCCGAACGGGTTACGGTAATAAGACCCGGACGGAGTTGGTTATAAGTTGGCATTATGGTTCCTTAGATATCAGGACGTTCGTCTTGTTTCATACCCATTCCTCTTCCTGAGTAACCAGATCATCGTGTTCGTCGAACAGATCCCAATCGATTTCACGCATGTTACAGGCCCTCGTATTCTTCTGACCATTCTTTGGTCAAACGCCCGCCAGCCAAACGACGGCGGAGTTGATGTTTCTCGCACATACCTTGTTTCTCCAACTGCAGGTTAAAGCGGAATTGCTTTGCAACCCGATCCCAACCACGGCAAGTACGGCAGCTGCAGTTCATAGCCTTACGCTTACGGAACCCTGGTTGCTTATTAGCAGCCAACCATTCCGTACCGTTATACAACAAATAGATAGCGGTCTGATTACGGGTTACACGGAAGTCATGGTAACGATTAAGGGCACGGGTTTGCTTATCTGCGGACATAGCGAATTCTCTCACTGCGACGCCCGCCTCGGAGATGAGACGGGCTATCGTGTGATTAAATTAACCATACTTATTCCCCTTTGTTTAGTCGACGTGATTGTTCAAGCTGTTTCATAAGGAGATCACGAATGAATTCCTTACGTTCGGCTCTAGTCATACCATTCGGTATTTGAGTAGATCCTACTTGGTCCTGTAATCGAACGATCTCTAGGATCTCAGGCCTTACGATTTCAGGAGGGCTTGATTCCATGGGATTCTTCCTTCAAGCATCTGCTCACGTTCGGTGAGTTCATCAGCGGGTTTGCGGCCCTCTGCATCACGCCAATCGGTGTCAAGCTGTTTCATGTGCTTGTCGAGTTCTTTAGTTTTACCATCTGCTTTCAGTTGTGCAGCGGTGGTGTTAGCAGCTACACGTGTACCATCACGATAACGAAATGCTTTTGGATCAGCCATCTACTTCACCCTTCTTACCAAAGATACCTTCGTACCACTGAGGGACTTGTTTCTGCCACGCATGATCGAGTTCATACGGCAGCATGATTGGGCCATGTTCTTTAGCAACAACCATTGCAGCATTGCAAGCCGTGGCTGGATGATTTTCCCAATAGGTCATGATCTCGATTACATCTGGATAACGCTGCTTGGTTTCATCCGGCAGATATAGCCAAATATCGTAATAGGTAGCAAACCGAATCGATGCTCCCACACGCGGCCCATTACCATTCGTGGTGAATACCCGATGGAAATCCCGTAACAGAGCAATGTACTGCTCCAGGATAGGTCCATCTATTTCACCTAGGAACCAACGCACCATTGGATGTTGATGCATTGCATTATCAATGGTGGCTTTGTTCTTAGGATCGGTTAAGGCTTTCCGCCACTCCGTCATCCACTTCTTGTTTTCTATCGCCCGTTCTTCCAGGGTCGGTAACAGTGTTTCGCCCATCACGCATCATCCTTTTACGATATTTAGGGGACATACCCAACATGGAATCCATTTGTAATCCCACTTGGGGATTCGCATGGATTGTCGCTAGCATGTCAACGTAGTGTTCCTGGCCCGCCATGTTTGATAATCTCGAATTGTTCTTGCAATTGCTCAGGTGATCCACTATCATAGCCATCACTGTCATCCCAGATGTAGTATCCGGGTTTGAGATGCAGGCTACCATAACCGACAGTTACGATAGCATCGCCATTACGGTGGAATCGGTACTGTGCATACGGACCTACGAAGCTTTCCAGTGCAGTGCGACTGAAGCCATCCCAACGGAAAGCTAGTCGACCGCTGTTGTTGCAGCGTTCACGAATAACCGAGTGTTCAAGTGTTTGGTTCTGGAGGAAGCTCTCGAGTTTCTTTCGTGACATTAAAGCCAAGCTTAACTTGTTCGCCGATGTACGGTACAAACGAGCCATCGATGAACAGAAGGAGATCGCCCGGATAAAGAGTGGTGACGTATTGGTCGTTATCGCCATGTGTAACTTCCCAGATAATGTAATCGACAGGTGCACGGTGAGAGATGAAAACTTGTTTGCTAAGAGCGGCTTTCTTTTCAGGCGACCATTCCTCGTACGCTTTGGTGACGTAAATCATCTCACCGTCGTAACCAGGTTTACCGCCACACTTTTCAGCCAGGCCGAGTTGCAGACCGTCATAGACAATACCGTGTTTATCGGTAATGGTTACAAAGGTCTTCAGTCGTCGTATAACTTTAGGTTGTTCAGTCATTTGGTAATCTCCAGGATTCGGAATTCACCTTCCTTCACGTTAACGACAGTTACAGGTTTACCCAGCAACTTATCGTACTCTGCTTCAACAGGGAAAGCCTGTGTCTTACCTTCCTCGGATTCAACCACAGCTAAGCAATCCATTACGGCTGGGTAAGGTTCGCCGTAACGTGGAACAACTTTGTAATGCTTGCAGGTAGATCCTGTCAACGTACCGTTAACAACGAATTCTGCTTTGCGTACATCACAACCCGCTATTGACAACAGTACTGCTAAAGCGATAAGATATTTCAACGACGTTGCTCCAGCTGGAATCGTTCAACCACAGTGTAGTTCAACGCAAAGTATGTGCACCCTGCCAGCATTGCACCAATCACAATTGCTGTTACCCACTTCCATGGGCTATACTTGCGGTTCTTCTTTTGTTCTTGGCGATACTCGTATACCGCTCGATTAGTCAGGCCATCACAGCTCATCTTCATTTTCCTCTATTGGCATAAAGCCACCCGAAGGTGGCTCGATGTTATTCGTCAGCTTTCTTCAGCAGGTAGGAGTTCGAGATCGACTTCCACGACATGATCTTGTTACGTGCTTTGAATACCAGACCTTCACGGTAGGTACCTTTCTTCTGGTTAAAGGCACGTTGGCCCTCAGCCATTTCCAGGATATCCTTGACGGTAGTTTCAGCACCGATGACGAAGTTCTCATCGAATACCGGAACGTAGGTCAGACCGATTTCAGCTACGATGCGACGAGCTTCATCCGGCAGGACTTCTTCGCTACCATTGCGGTATACCGAGAAGACGTAGTATTCGTGTTTCTCGACACCCTCGAAGTTCGATTGGATGTCAGGACCGATCAGCTCACCTTGGAGAGTGATGAACTCACCAGTACGAGCTTGGTAGGCTTTCAGCTTCTGGATGACTTCGTGTTCTTTCACGTAACGGGTGAAGTTGTTCTCAGTTACCAGTGCAGCCTTCCGCCATTCAGGCCAGTGTATGCGTTTAACTTTGAACATCTTACGGTTACGAGCCAGGAACGAACCAGTCCAATAACGGACTTGATCAAACAGCGACCAAGGAGCATCGTCACCCAGCGACAGCTCGTAGTTACGCGAGCAGACACCAGTACGTACACCATCGTCGTTGATGCAGAACACAGTCATCGAAGAACCATCCAGCTTGTAGGTTACTTCAAACGAGGTCTGATCTGCTTTTGCAGTAGCGAAAGCAACAGTCTTGTTCTGTACACGATCTTGATCCGACTTGGTCAGTTGGGCAGGCCATGGCATCAGAGAACCATCCAGACCTTTCAGGATACGGCGAACGAGATTACCATACCAGTCCGAGGCTACTTCGCCACCCGAACCATCACGCTCACGTTGAGGCTTAGGTTCGTACTTCAGGATACCGAGTTCCAGGGTCACGTTAGTGTCAACCGGAGTATCCTTGAACTTCTCAGGTACTGGCACCAGCAGACCTTGCGACAGTTCCTTACGCAGCTTGATGGTTTTCAGACGGTGGTAGTTCTCACCGTTAACCCGACGGTTATCGGAACGACGAGCTTCCAGGAAACCAAACAGTTCTACGTTGGACAGCGGGAGCAGAGAGTCAATCTCGCAGTAAATAGCGCGATCACCTTTCTTGTATTCGCCCAGCTTAACACACAGTTGCCAGCCACCAATTACAGCCAGCTCCAGTGCATCGGCATTGGGGTGCGGAACCACATCGTCAATTTCAACAATGCGGGCCAGCTTGCGATCTTTTTCTACAACACCAAAACCTTCACGGATTGGCTTTTCTTCTACAACCACTTCGGTCATTGCATTTTCCTCGTGAGATATTGAAAGCAGATTCCTCTGCAATCAATAATCAACACGAGTACTTTTTAGCAGCTCACGCGGAACGTATGGGCTTTGTCGTTACTAACACCACCATAGACTTTAAACTTCCACACGTCATGGCCGATACTAAAACTTGGGTAACGAGCAATGGTTAGTTCAGTATCATCGGGATAAGATTCCTTGATGTGCTTGATAATCTTGTCAACCGAGTAAGGATGATCCTTCTTATCGATCTCAAGTTTACCCACGGTAGAGCGTTCCCACGACCAACCACGCCAAGGCCACGAACACACCCACCATACCCACACGATGGATACGATCAGAAAGTTCGAGAATCCGTTACTCAGGAACCAGAACCACGGGGTGTCTTTAGGCTTACGGCGTTTTGCTTCACCGCCCACCATAGACAGAAACATCAACAGCTTTTCCATTACTTCACTTTCTCCAATTCAAAATCAACGTGCTGGTGTTCTGGGATCATGTCGAAGTTACAGATCTCGATGACCTTTCCTTTTGTGTCTTTCATCAAGCGTGCAGCCAGTACGAACTTGACACCACGATTAGTGTCGAACTCGTAACGATCACGACAAGGACCATAAGCCCGTACATCGAATGTTACAGTGTTATCTTCAAACACCGGGTTATGCAGGTCAGCGCACGCTAACGCTGGATTGATTTGACGCATCCGCCACAACACCCGCTTAGGGTCAGTATAGATACGCAGATTAGGAGTACCGAGTTCACAGATCAACCCATGTACGCCGCGTTTCTCCAGGAGCTTCTCCAGCGCTTGACGGAAGCCTTCAGGTTTATCCGTGAAATCAATGGTTGTCTTAGTGAAGTATTCCATGCTTATAGCACCTTGCAGATTTTAGAACGGGTATCATTACTTACCCAAGCGGCGTAGACCTTATAAACGTCGGATTGAACAAACAACATATCACCGTCTTTCAATTCACGCTCAACCTTGTCATCACTGAAAGTATGAATCAGTTCCTTGCCATCAGAAACCATAGCAATGTGATCACGTTTCAAAGCGCCGTCCAACGCCATATTCAAAACACGTTCCCGCATTTCGTTAGACGTGAATCGCATCTTACGATCATGGGTAAGACGCATCAGATCTAGACGCGGTTTACCTGTGGCTACCCATTCACCGATGAAATACAATGAGTAAGGGGAGTTAGTTGTGTCGGGGATACCCTCACGGTCTAACTTATTCATCAGAGCATCGATGGTTCGATCCGAACTGACAACCAGCATGCTGTCATAGTCCGCCACCGTACGGATAACTGGAGTATCGCGAGAACCTGAGAATACAGGATGCTTGGTCAGGTTGAAAAGGGTGATGCGTTCTTCAAGCGAAAGTTTGCGAGTCATTGCCAGATCCATTTAAGAGGGGTTGAGCTGAATAAGCTAACCAGGTACAATGTGCACCAAGCGCTTATTGCGACAAGTGGGGGAACATACCACCAGCTAAATATTTCTTTGTACTTCTTTTTGTCGGATTGCAGTATTGCCACCAGTACGATTACAATCATACCCAGTGTACCTATGGATGCTAACGCGATTCCTGCTTCGGCTAGTACAGACATGTTACCTCCAGACATAAAGCTCTCCCGAAGGAGAGCCTTTTTGACGTTAAACAGCTACGGGGGCTTCGATAGCAGGATCAGGATCGTAACCGATTACTTCCAGGTCACGCCACGTCAGATCCAGCACCGATGTACCTACAGGTTGGTTGATCTTCAGTCGAGGCATCTCACGAGGTGTACGATAGAGCTGGGTAGTTACTTGGGCTTGATGGTTGTTGTAGATATGTGCATCACCTACAACGTGAATCAGTTCCTCACCCCAGTAGTTCAGTTCATGGGCGATCTTGTGGGTCAGCGAAGAATAGAACGTAAGATTATACGGCGCACCCAGGAATGCATCGTTACTACGCATGTACACCAGACACTTCAATGCACGGCGTGGGATCAGGCGACTATCCATGTAACTGTGCATTTTATCTTCATCCAAATGCACACACTCGTCACGCTTTCTCACAAACGCTTCATGCGGTAGGGGTTCAGTGATTGGGTAGTCTGGAGTTTCACTTTGCTCAGGACCATGCTTCAACATCTGGATGTGTTGACTTAGAGCTTCGTTATACTGTACCTTCATGATCATCCAGCGCTCATTCACACTCAGTTCACGAGTCCAGAACTGGATGAACGAATGGCATGGTGGTAACGCTTGCTCATCGAGATAAGCTGGGTTCCATGGACACAGAATGTGACGACGAGAATCCGGATTCTCACGTAACCCATCGATCAGATCAGTGAATTGGTCAATACGACGAGTAATAACCGCTAGTGGTTTACCAGTGACTTCACCAACCATCACAAAGCCGCGATCCAAATACGGTTGTAGTTCATCAGTATCCGCAATCAGACGAGTGTCTTCGATGCTACGGAACATCTGTCCGTATACTGCACCGAGTTCGCCTTCCACTACGGTCTGCGTTGGGACACCAACCATCTCATAGAAAATCGACCAAGCACTATGGGAATAGTCACATTCCATTCGACCGGTTTCTGCTGGATGCTTATGGTAGATAGCGTACGCCTGACCGGGGAACACATAAACAACGAAGTGATCGTTGTCCCCTACCAATTCACCTTCTGGCTGGGCCTGTGGGTTATAGGCGCTGTGGTATGGATCTTTCCATCCGAAGTGTGTACGGCGGTAATTGCGTTCCATCTCCTTCTGAGTAGCTGGACGATACACACCTGTACCAGCTTTAACCCATTCGTCCCAAATGCTAACATTGTTCTCTTTCAAGAACTTAACGTTAGTATCGCCAGACAACATCCAGTCTTCTTCAACGAAGCCAGTCTTCAGGTGCAGCTTTTTGGATTGCACAGCAGCCAAGCGATTGTTGCTGATATCGTAACGACGTACTACCCCAAACTTAGATGTAGTGCCAGTGCCTGTACGATCACCTTTAGGAACGCCGTCTTGCAGGATTTCTTCAAGGTAAGAATGATATTGTTCCATTGTAGTCCCCTGTTAATAACACACTATTGCCACAGTGCGTCATTTTTCCAGGTATCGTGGGTTGGGTTGAACAACACACAGAGGGCTTGATCATGGTGTAGTAGCAACACTGGCCATTCCGTGTTCTCACGAAAGCCCCGTTGCACAGCTACCAACGTACTGTCCCAGATATCCAGGTCATTGCTCAGATGGATACCTGCGAGGTAATCCGGTACGCGATAAACACCATCGCCTAGTTCCAGGTATGGTTTCTTTTCAATGTGCTTTTTCGTAAAGGTCAAACGAACTTTCGCGAATTCAACCAGCGAAAATTTCTCAACCTTCAACCCACCAGTCGAGGAGTTGAACTGGATGGTAGCCATGAGTTCATCGAAAGGCAACCGATTACGGTAGATGTTGATGTGCTTTCGATCACCATAACTGTGGAACTGAATCTGGAACCCACCTTTCGGCATAGCGCCATCAGCAGTCAACAAAATACCGCTAACGAAGTCGACGTCTTCACCAATGATATCCCGCTCAGTAATAGTAGTAGAGATATCGAAGTGAACATCCACGTCGAATTCAACCCGGTTACTTACATCCTTCTTGCAATCTTCACAGCAGCTCATTTCAGCTCCTAACGACATAAAAGAAAAATAGAGGTTGGGGACCCGAAGGTCCCCTTCCAATTAGGCTTCGACTACCAGTTCATCCAGATCGAATTCTTCCATCTCATCAGCGATGGATTCTTCGATGTAGTTGCGCATGTTAGCCAGAGTAGTGGTGTGAACGAATTGACCACCCATCCACAGAGGTTTCAGTTCGCCAGACTTGGTAGCCAGATCCAGCCAATCCATGTCGACGCCTTGTGCCAGCTTGAAGTCGAAGCAATCTTCATCTACCCGCAGGAAACCACGAGCCGATTTCTTCGATGCAGCAGTCTTCGGATCTTTGTACAGTTCCACCAGACGTTCACGCACTTCACACGCGGTAGCTTTCATAGCCATACCGAAGGTGTCGCGAGTGTTATACTGATAGGTATACGAACCGATACCCAACACGACGTTCGACGAAGCGAAACCTTTGTTAGCCAGGCGCTGGAAGATCTGTTCGGTGCGTTCTACAGTGATCGAGTCACCATAGATCAGGCCGATGTATTCGTTCAGGACTTTGTAGCCCTTTCCGTTTACGTGACCACCGAAGGATTCCCACAGCGATTCAATTGCACCGATCGCTTCCGCACGAGACATCTCACGACCAATGTAACTATCAGGATCATTCCCAATATAGTCTTGGTTGTCCAACTCGAAATAGCGATCACCGATGCGAATAGCTTCGCCATTGACTGCACACCAACCGATGTTGTACAATGCCTGTTGGAATGCTGACATCGACTCGTATTCGACCAAGGTAAAGCCAGTGATGACTTTAACAGGATCACCCGAGTCAGGACGCACTACGACTTTCGCCAGACCCAGAGCGTTCTTCTTACGTGCTTCAATCTCTACCCGCAGAGAAGGCAGTACGTTTGCAATCACACCCCAGAAGTCGAACGAGTCACATACCAGCGACACGATACCTTCGTTGACTTTCTTGCTGATGATCTCCAGGATGAACTCACGTTCACACTGTAGTTTCAGACGATCGATCAAACCAACGTATTGCTCGTGTGGCATTGCTGCCAGTTCAGCTGGATCAATAGCTTCCAACATGTCTTGCAGGCGCGACAGGATATTCGCAGTAGCTACGGCGTGCTCAGTAGCAGTAACCGAAGCACCTACCAGTTCCTTATCGGAATCAGCACCGTACAGCGCTTCGAGGTAGTCGATCGACGGGATGGTATCGGTACCAGCGAATGCCAGCAGGTGACCACCGTTAGAACGACCAGCAGCTTCTGGACCAGGCATACCACGGAACGAGAAGTCGTGACCTTGGAACAGGATGTGGTCACGGTTATCACAGGTCTTGGCTGCCCAACGTTCCATCACACGACGATATTCGTAGGCGATAGTGGCGTTGGTAATTTGCTGCCAGTTGTACGACGACAGGATGGTTTCCAGGTAGTTAACCAACCAGTAGTGTTCTTTGTGCTCTTCTTCGTTGTACAGTACCCACAGCGGAATACCGATGTTAACGCGTTTGCCTTCTTCCAGAGCCAGCACGGTTACAGGCAGGTAGCCTACGTCATGCAGTGCAGCGATCTGTTTGACCGAGATGACATCAACACCACAAGCATTGTCGAAGCGACGCTTGATCTTCTTGATGGCCTTCTCTTTTTCGACCTTGAAGAAGGTACGATCCCACAGCTCAACCAGTTCTTGCCAGGTACCGTAGATACCGAAGTTTACGACTTTGTTGTCGTAGTACGACGAAGCCGATTTCGAGCGCATGAAGTTCTTGGCCGAACGCGGGGTGAAGTTCGAATACTTACGGGTGGTGCCTTCCGGGTACAGAGGACCGTGGCCTGGTTTGTAGAAGTCAGTACCGGTACCAGCTTGAAGCCAAAGTGCAGACATGTTGAATCCTTAGAGGTGCTTGAATGCGATCAGGTTTTCAGGATTGTTCTCACGGGAAGGCAGATCCACGTGATAGGTATTCATGGTGTAAACTTTGTCGAAGACATCGGTCAACACATTGATGCCAGCCGAGAAGATGCCGTGAGTGACGTAGAGCGACAACGAACCCAGGTCATATTGCTTCAGGACCTTAGCGAGCTCAGTGAAGGTACGGCCACCATCACAGATGTCATCAACGATCAACAGTTCTTCGCCGCGGAGTTCATCGAGTTCCAGAACTTCTTCACCGCAAACAAAGCTGTCTACAGTAGTGCGCAGGATCTTGCCGTCACGAGTGTTACGTACCTTGTTAGCGTACACAACACCTTTGAAGCCGAATTCCTTTGCCAGCGATTCGACTTTCTTACGTGCACCAGCATCTGGAGCAACCAAGATGGTCTTAGCTGGGTTGATTCGATCGACACTGCCGATATCTAGCATGTGCTTGCGGAACAGATCATTCAGCGAGAACACACGAGCATTGTTCAGCACCGAACCAATCACGTCAGAGTGAGGGTCTGTCAGAACAACACGCTCAACATTCAAACTGTTGATGACGTGGGCAAACGCCTTAGCTGAATTCGCTTCACCTGGATTGCACACACGGTCTTGACGAGCGTATGGCATGTAGCCGATGTCCAGAGTAATCTGTGGGTTAGCTACGGTCGCGTTTTCACGGATAGCGTTAACAGCCATGATCAAAGACCAAGCAGCAGCTGCGTCAGGTAGAGCAGCTACAATGCGATAAGTCTCGCCTTTATACCAGACACCCTTGCGACCATGTACATCCTCACGTGGGATAGATACGTTCACTTCACCCGCAGGGAACATTCGCCCATCGCGGATTTCGGTAGGGAAGGACTGGGAGTGACCCAATCCCTCCTGAGTAACGATCAACTTCAGATTCTGTGTCATGCAGCTTCCTTTTGTTCCATTGCAAAGTCGGCATCGAAAAGCAACTCGACATCACCGAGCTTCGTTTTGATGTTGCTATCAGCTTCGTACCGGCAAGTCTCCAGATCCATAACCAGATCTGTTTCCTGATCACCACAGCGTACCAGGAAACGTGCAACCTTGCCAAGTTCAACACCACGAGCGATAACTTCAACTTCGTTCGTGAGTACATGTTCGCCATGATAAGCAGCAACGAACTTAACCGAAACCACTTTCGCTCCTTCAGTAACAAAGAAGCGATCTTTGTGGTAAGTCATTTCATCAGGCAGTACGCGGAAAAAGTGATGCAGTTTTGGTTCCATGATATCCTCTTACACAGCTGGTTCGCCCACAGCTTCAATTGGTACCGCACCACGTTTAGCGGGTGCTTTCTTTACTGGGGCAGGTTCTGGTCTCAATGCGTAGTTCTCAGCGATATAGCTGTCGCTGAGAGTACCGAGATGTTCGATGAACGCACTGGCGTCATGTGGATGTTCCGTAAACAGGCCGGACAATACTGCAGCCGCCGTATCCGGGAACATTACATTACGGTCGTAAGTAGGATTATCATACATCGCATCGATGTAGCGCTTAACTTCAGCGTCTTTCAAGAATGGTACGTGGATGTTTTTATCCACACGAGAAGGACGATATACAGCTGGGTCGATCTTCTCGATGTGGTTGGTGGTCATCACGATGATCAGGTCTTCGAGTTCCACTACACCCTGCAAGATGTTGAGGAACGTGGACAGCTGAATATCACAGTCCATGAAGGCCAGTTCTTTAGCGATGCCATCATCACCCATTTCGAGACGCTTCTCAGTCGGTTCAGCTGCTACACGACGGTGCAGCGACTTAACGTCATCGAAGTCTTCAATGCAGAGCATGTCCCCAGGCGAAAGCTGGGAGATCAGTTTCTGCAATGCACGACCATCGGTAGCCAAGTTAATGAAGTGTACGTCTCGTTTGAATCTACGAGCCGCAGCTTTAATTAACGAGGTTTTACCCGTACCAGGTGGACCTTCGAGAATCACGGTGTGTTTGTACGCACGACCACGCTTACGGTACCACTGTTCGTTGTCGATGAATCGCTGAATCGAACCGAAGAACTCTTCCTCAACGGTTGGATCGATTACGAGAATCTCACCTTGGTTCAGCTTGAGCTTACCCGTGATAGACCAACGACCTTCTTCTGGAGCATAGATCCGCACAGCATTTTTATCTTTCTTGATGCGGAACTCTTCTACCAGTCGTTCGAATGGTTCTGTACTACGACCGAACGTATAAAGAGTGAACTCTTCTTTTTCAATGTCCGTACCTGAAGATGCCAGGCGTTGTACATTGAACCAGAAGTAACGCCCTTCAAAGAAGAACCAGTGGAATCCCATACCCGGACCGAATGCAGGATCGTCACGATCAAACGTTACACGCCGGTTACGATCGTACTTCGCCCACTTGGTGCGAGCAAACCACTTCATAAACTCAGCGTAGTTATGCAGGTCCATCGAGTACGACCCAGCACGGGTAAACGTCATCGATGCCACGGTGTTACGACGAATGAAGTTCCAGATGGTCTGCGGGATAGTTCGACCGAACCAACCTAATACGCCCATCAGACCCAAGGTCATAAAACCTTTAACCGTCGAATCGCCAGAACTCAGCAATTCGAGGGTATTATGGAAGAACGACAAAACCTCATTAACAATCATCAGTTAAGCCCAGGTTGGATTGTAACGACACTGTCCCAGTTTTCACCGGCAGCTTGTACGTATTCGTAGAATGCATCAATTGCTTCGGGAGAAGATATGTGGTTCACCCCTTCTTTGGTTGGTTCCAGCTTCTGGTCTGTAAGAGTCCAGTGGAACTCTTCGTTGTCGTACATCAGGGCGAAAACGTCATAACGAACATTTAGTACAACAGTTACTTCGAGCAGGTTAGTGAAGCCAACCTTGTTCGTATTAACACCCACGACAGTCGCATCGACATATGGCTGGAGCTGCTCGTAGCTGTATGCACCAGCGAGTTTGGAAAGGCGGAGACCCCAATCCATAACTTGGTCCATTAGTCCACGTTCAACCATGTCCACAAACGGTACCATGTCGTTACCAACTTGCTCCATATTCGGAGCATGTGTATATTGACGAGTACTAACATCCATGTGGTATAGGTGTCCGTTATTCTGGCGGTGCACCGGAAGGAAGTTGAAGACGATTCGATGGAGCTCTTCCGAGTGTACCAGAGTTTCCTCAGGGCACCAGATCAAGTCCTTATAGAACATGTCGTTAAGGGCGTAAAGATCCACGGGTGTGAACCGTGGAGTCTTTGCCATGAAATCGAATACCGCTGTCTTACGTACAGCAGGAACCAGACGATCCAGGTTCACGCTTTACCCCCTTGGATAACACGCAGGTGTGGCGGACATACACGACGTTTACGTGGAGTAGGCAGCGAGAAGCCACCAACGTCGCCGAAGTCGAGGAGTGGTTTGGGTTGTTCTTTTGGTGCAGGTGCAGCAGGACGTTGTGCCAGAGGCTTGCGTTTCATCAACTCTTGAAGCGTCGGCAGTTGATTGCCGTCTTCATCATGCGTCAGTGGTTCTACGCCATGCACTGCGTAAGCACCATCGGGCAGTGTGTCACCTTCCATATCACCCATCGGACCTTGCATACCACTTTGGGCCAGAAGGTCTTGCAGTTCTTCACGGAGTTGAATACCCAGCAGTTCACGCTCGACATTCGGGATAGGCAGGAAGCTTTGAGTCGAATCGGAAGTCGGAACGATGAAACCCAGTACAGCAGCGTACGGAACTTCTACGAAAACGTCTTGACGATTGTAGCCACAGTTGAAGCTGAAGTTTTCTTCATTGTAGCTGAAATTCTTGGTTGCGTTTGCAGCGATGTTCAGTTTGATCTGATACAGCCCGTTTACTTCAGGTTCCATGATACCGACATCAAACATGCGGGCATCAGCAACCAACAGGATACGACGTGGCATATCCATGTCGATGAACCACTGGATCATGGTGTTCATTACGGCACGGGTCATGTTCAGCTCAGGTGCGGCTTGCAGCATTGTCTTACTCCAATTTTAGCGTTAGAATTCAAAGTAGTGATATAGATTTCAAACTTTTTGCACTTCACACCCAGATGCAGATTAAAATAGCCACCAGCATCATTACCAAACCAGGGAACTTCTCGTCTTTGTGAGAACGACCGATGTCATCAGCATCCAGGTATTCTTCACGTGGACCGAAGAAGATCAACGCACCAAATACGAATATAACAAAGGCAACTAGATAAGCAGCCCACATCTCTTTTGCTCCAATGGGACATAAGGCCCTCCCGAAGGAAGGCCAAACATCAATAGTTGAGTACGACTGTTTTGCCGTAGTCATTCGCCATACAGCTGACGTATGAAGTTTGATACGTATCCATCGGAGTTTTACGTTCCTGATAAACACGATCTACTTCTGTTACCGCTTTAGGAAGAATGCTGTAAAGAACGTTATCTTTATTCTTCACAACGTATCCCTTTAGGGAGAGAAGGTTAGAGCGCCATTGTTGCTGGGACTCCCCGCGCGATTTTGCTTCTGCTCCAGCTTTAGCCATCAAGGCCAAACTATCACAGTAGTTATTATCCGCGACAACCGTCTCTGTTGCCATCGCATTGCCTGAAACCGCAAGTGCGGTTACAAGAACCAACGACCTCAGTACGTGTGTTAAACATTGCATCACGTTGCCTCATGTTGAAGGATCAGAATATAATGGCACTCAAGCCATTATTCGTGCAGCCCTCGCAGGCGCAATACACGATATCCTTCTTCCTCTGTCATGAGCTGCCAGCCCAAAGCAGTGGTCTTTTTGGGACGCAGTGCAGGGGCTACCAGATAGTTAGCCAGCCCGTACATTTGCCCGATAATCGAACGCAATGGAGTTTCGTATTCCTTGTGTGGGGCGAACAGATCACAGTCCATGCTTTTGAATTCACCGTCGTCACGCCAAGCGCAGGTGACACCCATCAACATCTTACCAGCTGGGGCAATGACCTTTTCACAATCGATCGGTTGATCGTGTTCAATGCGTTCCAGGTGTTTATCCAGGAAATCGTAAAGCGGACATTCAGGTCCAATGCCAGTGCACCAACGTGGTGACTCTGGTGGTGTACTGACCAGCGGTAAGTGGGCAGCAATTGCATCAAAGTGCTGTTCATCCAACACGTAAAGAATAGTAGACATTTGTTTCCTTAAAGGTTACGTTCGATGTGTGTGACACTGGCTACGTGATTACGGCAGAGGGCAATGACATCACCTTCAGGTGAAGAACCCATACCCCAGCCACGCAAGGCTTCACCCAACATGATGAAGCCGTGTGTTTCGCGAGCTTTAGCGACAGTTGTATCGTGGCCCGTGGTTACCAGTTCTGTGAGAGAGGTTGATTCATCGCCATGTAGGTTAGACCAGAACACATCGGTGGCTTGGACAGTACCGTTTTGATTCAATACCAAACGGGAACCGATCTGGAGGTCTTCTTTAGGATCGAAGCCTACCAGTACACCAGCTTTGTTACGTGATAGCCATCGGGCTTCACGCATCAAGATCTTTTCCACCAGATGTGCGTTAACCGAACCTTCTGGGATGTACGTGTTAGATCGGATATCGATTCCTACATCTGCGAAATGTTTTCGTGCTACTACAGGATGCAACATCTTACCTCCGAGGGACTCCCACTTTACGTGTGTGCCCATTAACTTTTTCCAGCAATCGTTCGTACTTTCGACCCAACGTATCTAAACGCTTTTCCATCTCGGTCTCACGTTTAAGCAACGCTGACATTTGCTTTACCAGATCCTCGTTAGTTTGGATCAGCAAATCAATATCTTCACGTTGCTTTTCAATCAACTCTGTTTTAGTAGGCATAATCAGATCGTGTTATCGAATACCCAATCGCCGTGATGGGTTTTGTTATGGAATGCCACAGGAGCAGGAGGTCGGTTATACTCGCCATGTACATGGAAAGTCATGTTCAACCTACGACGTTGGTAATAAGGTTCCAGTTTAACATGATACTGGTCCTTAGCTGTATCTACCGTAATCGTAGCCACTAGTTTCCTATTGGACTGACTCCGCTTATCCCAAATCTGGAATTGTTTGATTCCTTCATACGAGTGTAACGTGGGTACTGTTTTAAATGCATGTACCGGTTGACCATCTGTTTCGAAAGTCAATCCCGGTGTAATCCAAAAAGGTTTCCCTAAGGTTTTGTCTTCAGTGCCTCGAACACAACTCCCTAGATCACCAATGCAGTCGTCGTACAAACCAATGGTTAGTTCTATCATACCGCTATACTCCATAGATGCGATGGAATAGCTGGATCTTGCGATAGTTCCAACACGGTTTGGAAAGGCGTTAACCGACGCATGCTAACAGGTTTAATCCAACGCATTCGCTTGAGCTGTAATTCAACTTCCAGCTCAGCAATCATCTCGTTTTGGATGCGATCAAAGAAAATAAACACAATCCGATTGGGGAACTCAAGCTGGGGTTCTTTATAAACACCCAGCTCAGATTCATAGTTCTGTGGCCCTTGTGTGATCGACAGTACATTAGCATCAATGAACGTGTGATCTGGTGAACCTATGTGTACCAGGGAATTAGACCGTCCCGATACAACGCCCCGATTGGAGTAATCCAGGGTTATCGACGTCTTCATGGGTATCCTCGATTTGTACGAGGAAAGCAATAGTACAACGTTCGATAGCCGCACCCAGTTCTACTGGAATAATAGCATCGAGAGCAGCATTGTCAGTAACGATCCGTTTGTGTGGACCACCGAACATTACAGACGAAACTTTCTGTAGGTTGTAGACAACAGTAACGACCTGGGCTGTACCGCGCTCAGTCCAATTTGGTTGGAGGCAGAAAGTAAACCCTTTTGCTGGGATACCTGTGTATTGCTCCGACACTTGGACTGGTGTAATCCACTGAATCTTACTGGCATCAACCCCAAGCATCTCCGGCAGTTGATAGCATTCAGATCCCATGATTGGAACTTGAACGATAACTTGCTTCACGCCGCTGCTATCGTCGACTGGCAATCTGCGGATTGACATTTCGTACATTTGCTTTCCTTCGGTTGGATGATGAGATGAAGATCGACACCGGCAGGACGATCCATTGGGTTCTCGAGCTTCAGAAAATAATGCCCAGTACCGATGTCTAGCATCAGGCTACCCAGCTTTACAGATTCTTCACGACCCTTACGATAGATCGTTCGTTGGTACACGCCAGGGATAATGGCCTCGTTGCAGATGAGGTAATCCTTGACTTCTTCGCCATGTGCATCCAATAGCTTGCAGCTGATAACCTTTTCAATTTCAGTGCCATCTTTGAAAAGGAGTTTGGACTCTTTGCCAGCGTCCAATACGGGAATACGTGCAACTAGGTTCAACTTAGTTACTCCAGGTTGTTGTTAGTTTTAAGGATAAGGATGTTGCTATGCAACCATGTTACGATAAAAAGCCCCACTCCTTTGCTCTTAGTGTAGTCGTTCACCTATACTAAGGGGGAGCTGAGTATAAAAAATAAAAAGAGTAGTGGATGGACTCCCCTAACCCGAAGGCCAGAGGAGTCCATCCTGAATAGGAAGAACTATACGGGTTCAACTTTCAACGCATAGTTCACTACGTGCTTAGGGTTACCCTTTACACGGATATCCACTTTAGCACTGTCGATGTGATACCACTCGAGTTCGATCTCATGGATCTCACACTTGTGCCACCAGTCGTACAGAGCTTGCAGAGTGGAATCATTTTCACCATGCATTACCACCGACGATACTTCAACGCCTTCATGGCGCTTGTCAGTAGCGGTAATGGTCATGGAGCGATCGATAGGTTTACGAGAGAACCGATCAACCAGGGTGAACTTGAGCTTCTCAGCATCTTGTCCAACTGGGATCAGGTCTTCATAAACAACAGTGCTATCGGTCAGGTTAAGATAAAGTGCTTTGCACATGGGAACCTCCTTGGAATGAGTTATTATTCCGGCTCCCGTATTGTTACGGTCGTCGGATAGTTTTGAGTTGTAGCTGGATGAGATTTAAGCGTTGTGCGGAGGGCAAGATGTCTCTGTCTCCGTGATGGTCAAACGAGGCATGTATCTGGAACGTTATGGCTTCCAGCAATGCCATAGCTCGACTGACAGCAGGATCAAACACCAACTCAGTGTTGAGTATGATGTTCAGGTGTTTTACAACTTTTCGTAGTTCTTGTTCTTCAGCTCCTTGTAGGAAGAGACGCGCAGTCTCTAGCACGCAGAGCTTCCACAGCTCTAGTACATCCATTATAGCGATCTCTGGCGGCATAAAGGCTTACCTTGTGGGTAAGCCTAAGCCATGGGTTTCATACTACGTAATCGTCAAGACGAGGCATCTGGATCGGACGCCCTTCCGAGCTTTGATCCTTCAGGCAGTCTTGTACGAACACGTAGAAGTCTTTGTTGCTCGAATCCCGAATCCATTGCAGGATTTCTGGGTGTTCACCTTGCTTAGTCCGACGGTCAAGAACTTGACGACGGATTTCAGCCAACTTGGCTGGGAAAGTCAGACCAGTGTTGATTGTGATGTCCATCACACCGTAAGAGACTTTCTGAACAATGCGTTCACGGGAAGTGTGCTGCGAAACAGGGAATTCCATGGCGTAATCCTTACTATTAAAAGGGCTATATTCACGATTGTAATATAGCCTTTTAATTAGTTTAAATCATGCCATTAGTAAGTAGGTTCCACCGGATACAATTCGTTTGTGATGATGTATGGACCACTGTAGTACCAGACATGCGTATGCTGACAACGGTCACGTGTAGTGCGTTCCCATTTCGGAAGATATGGCTCAGCACCAATCGTAGCAAAGCCTGCTGTGTTAGGTGAGTGCTCCGAACCATCCAAACGCTTGTAACGAATGTTGTCCACAAATAGTCGCCCATCCAGTTCACACCCTTCTAACTTAAGCCGTTCTGCAACAGCCGCGTACAACGTGGTCAGATCCACGATGACGTCTCGATAGAGCATCTCTGAGTCGACTTCGACGCGATACCGTTGACGAGTGAAGGTATTTGCCAACTTGCCTTCTAACAGCGCTACGTAGGCTTCCTGGCCCTGGTCTTCATCAGCTGCAAGCTTCGACACACGGATAGGATCAAATAGTTCAACATAGTCACCGAGTGCTACATCGAACAAACGGAATTTCTTGTAACGGTCAATTAACGGCAACATGACCCACACGTGTTGTCCAGCTTCACCGATGATTTTCTTTTCTTCGGTATCGTAGACATAGTACCGTACATTCATGTTGAATGTACGATTTTTTATCTGTCCCCGATCCTCGAATGACACCAGCAATAACCGGGTGGGGGACAGTTCACCAATAACGATGTATTTTTCCAGATTCCAACGGTTAGCCAGTTCCCATCTTGCGTAGGTATCTCTTAGCCCCTTATACATCCAAGAATCGCTTGAGTCAGGGAGGGCGCGGTAAGGATAGTAGTCGTGCCGCCCCCTGCGTTTACGATAAGTACATTTGTTCTCGAATCGAGGGATTACTTCGAAAGTAGCCGGATCTTTCTCTTCCGTCGAATTCCGTTCTAACGAAGTCAGTTCTAAGTGGCTATATTTACTACCCCACTCAATAAGACTAGTTGAGTAATACGCGCCGCTGGAGATACCTTTCTCGTAGATATCCGACAGCGTGACTTGTTCTAGTGTATCACAGTTGAACAAGTGCATATTGTGTTCGAGATTATTTTCCCCTTGGATCAAACCACGATACCGTGCCGGGTCGTCAAAGCAATGGATCTCAACCAGATCAGCTTTTGTATTCTTGATATCCTTCGACATCGCATCCAACCACTCTTGGTAGCGGTTGGTACGGCAGAAAGTTTCTGGTGGTTTCTTCGCAGGCGCAGCTGGAGTTACAGGTTCTTTCTTGCCCCAGAACAGTTCAGAAACGAAACTACAGATCGACATATGAATCCTTACGGGAATTTGGTTGGCAGCTTGTTAGTATAGGTGTATAGACCGGTTCCGAAACCGGGACTATTCGATTCTTTCAAGAAGAACCGATGACCAGGAAGATCTACGTCTAGTTTACCGATTGCGATGGGTTCCGGCATCATACCCACACGCAATTTGATCTCATCAATATTCAAAGACCATTCTTTACAATCGTGGTCGTAATTGTTGTGAATTGCAGTCATGAACGGAGCCAGATCAACTACTGGAATGCCAGAGTTATCTAACGTATTGATATTGATGATTACGTCATAGGACAGATAATCATAAACACCTGGGCAATTGGGGACTTCTACTAAACGCGTGTATGCACCAATCGGATCGAGTCGTTCATTGGTGATCTCGATGATCGGACGATAACTGGAATCACCTTCACAGCAAAGATCTTCAATCTTGGCAGTATATGGGTGGACATCATTGAACCAGCCATATTGGAATTCACGAAGCATAACCGAGGGGATGCTAACTGCCTGCCCCCCTCGGGTATACAACACGATCCAATCACCTTTGATGCTATCACGCTTCAGGTAATACTTGACATCATTCTTTGGCCAAGTAATAAAGTGAATACCGCAATGATCACTTACATTGCGCATTTCCATATGGCTAACAAGAGCTACAGCATGATTGTGCCAACTCGAGTGGGTACGCTGATCTCGAAGAATCCAGTTGAACCTGTCCTTCTTTGGAATATCCAAAGTACATGCAGGAACTGGATACAACGAGTTCTTATGGAAGAAGACGAGTTCTCCGTTCTTCATTACCAGGTACATGTCGCGATACTCTGGATGTCTGAAGAATGGAACATAATCTTTGAAGCTTTCGTCTTCTACCAGACTGGCCAATCGACTCTTGTTGATATACGACCTGAACATCTTATTTCCTTATGCGAAAGTACGAGGGAACAATCCATCATTACGGATTTGGAATGAAGCGGACTTCGATCCATTAGGGAAATGGAAGAAGTATTTGTTTTCATAAAGCGAATGCATAACCATACCGTGACTGAGTACACCGTCAATGATAAAGTCAATGCGATCCAGATCGATCAATACAGCTCGTCCATGGAACTCAGCTGCCACAATGTGGTTGATCAGGTAGTAGACGTTCAAGACTTGATTGTCTCCAGCCATACCCGACAGATCGATAGCCAGTCGATAAGAGTGCTTATCGGACAAACCTTCGCCTGCACCCTTCAATGCAATGACCGAATCATCCTTGTCCATCTCGGTTAAGGTGTAACGCTCACGCAGTGTCTTGCGGATAGGCAGATTAGATACATCTGTAACTGCCATGCTGTTGTCGATGACTACTCGATTTTTATACGAGAGGTTATCGAGATGCCACGTTCCACCATATTGGTCCAATAGAAAAAACATGAACCAACCAGTTCGACGAACCGACAATGCATCCGGCATGGTATACAGATTCAACCTGGGACCCCGGCTGGAATCACAAGCTGCATACCACTTAATACCTCTTGCATCGGTGTAGACATGTATTCCTTCATGAGCTGCGAGTTGACGCACAATAGCAATGCGGTCATTCATGAAGTTCACAACGCTATCGGCATCAGGGCGATGCGACAGATGCTTTACATGGGTGGAGTCATTACGCGTACAGAACTCAAACGTATACTGACTGGCGTCATTACCGGTCAGATGCATGCGTCCAAGTTCTGGTCCTTCCCCGATACGATGGAACCCAACTTTCCCTTCGTAGTCATCTTCGACGAAGACAAGCCAGCGCTTCTGATTCTCATCAGTAGCAATTGCAAAGTGCACGTCATGCAAGTGCATTACACGTGCAAGCCATGCCTCCTTGCTTTCTAGCAAGCGTCTACGGATACCCATCTTTATTTTTCCTTTTGGTGAATTAAGCCAAAGTAGTAATATAGATCTCAAACTTTTTGTGATGAAAAAAAAAACATAACGCCTCCCCGAAGGGAGGCTATATGCTGTTACGACAATTGCATTATCTGGTCGTTGATAGCGTCCAGTTGTTCCTGGGCACGAATAACGGCAGGGATCTTTGAGCGATTGTGTTTACGTCCACAGATTCGCTGTAGGCAGCAAGGACACAGGAACCGAGAGGTTGATGTATCGTAAGCTATACCATCGGCACAAGATCTATTAATCAAGCGCAGACGCTCATTACGGAGCTGACGAATTTTCTTACGGACTAGATATCGTTTCCAGATACCAGATAAAAGGGGTATTTCCATTTTGTTTACGGCTTCCTCAAGCCAGCACGAATACGGGTTCTTTTTACGTACTCTTGTGCTTTGTCAAATTTGTCATAGAACGCATTCACGCGGTTCTGTAAAGTGTTGTCACCAACCATGATATCGGGGTCAAAACTACCAACAACATTCCGACTGTACAACATCGCACTGGTATTGTATTTGACCCAGTCCTGAAGCTTACGTTCCTTACGCAACCAACGACGTTCGATCCAATTGCATTTTATTGCATTCCAGTATCGACCGACAGGGAAAGCAGATCTATTAATGATCTCTTTCTTGTCCTCAAAGAACTCACGGTCTATTCGAGCATAGGCTAACTTTCTATAATCGTAGCTATCATCACCATCGGCGATTGTAGCTTTTTCAGCCAGGTACTGTTTATACCGCTTGGATATCCGGTATCGCCGAATAAGTCGATTCAACATGTCCGTTTCCGTCGTAGACAATGTAAGGTACGTTAGAAGCTTTCGCTTCCTCTAGTTTACGAGCAGTGTACGAAGTGCCACACATTACGAGATGTGTGTTCTTCGAAACATCTTTGGCAACTTTAGCTCCCTGTGCTTTCAACCAGGCTTCAACAGTCTTACGTTTGAATGCACCGAAGTTAGAACCCGTCACTACCACAGACTTGTTAGTGAATTCGGATTCCACAATCGGATCAGGGTTGATTATTGTGGTGACCGCTTCATACACACGAGCCAGAATGCCGAGGTTGTCATACCGCCACTTCATGATAGAAGCTACGGTTTTCTCACCGACATCTGCGATCTGCATGAGTTGTTCTTTGTCAGCGTTCCAGAACTCTTCCAAGCTACCCAGAGCACGCGCAATCTTCTCGGCGGTAGACTCGGCTACCAGTTCAATACCAAACGCTGTAATGATCCGGTGGAGCGGTTGAGTCCGGGCTGCATCAATAGCGCGCTTCATCTTCAGTCGCATAACTGCAGACGATTCGATCCATGCCAGTTGTCGATCGTCCCATTGCATAACATCCCAGATCGTCATCATCGAATCGATCGCCATGATGTTGGCTGCGGCAGCTTCACCGAAGTCTTCGAGGTTCAGTACATCACGACTGACCTGATACTCAATGAGTTTCTGTGCTCGACCGATACAACCGGGATTCGAACAATACAGCTTCGAGCCATCTTTCTCCGACGTAACAACTTCCGTTTGGAAATTGCAGCATGGACATACAGCTGGCCAATAGATCGAACGAGCTCCTGGTTCACGCAGAGTTTGTACGACACCTGTGATCTTAGGAATCACATCGCCCGAACGAATCAGGGTAATGTAATCGTTGTTACGCAGATCCAGACGACGAAGTTCATCGAGGTTATGGAGAGTCAGGTTCGATACCGTCACACCACACACGTTGATTGGTTCTAGTCGAGCGACTGGTGTAAGTACACCTGTGCGGCCAATCTGGAATTCTACCGCGTGCATCTTAGTGACAACTTCTTCAGCTGGGAACTTGTATGCAATAGCCCAACGTGGAGATGCAGTACGTGCACCCAGCTCACGTTGTACTTGATACGAGTTCACCTTGAAGACCATGCCATCGATGTCGTAAGGATAAGTACCGCGCTGAGCACCGAAGTCTTTGAACAGAGCTTCGATATAAGCGTCATCCAACACGTCACTCTTATTGATCTCCATTGAAGGAGCTGGGATAAACCCATACAGTGTCAGTTGTTCCATGTCATCGAGATGACTGGTAGATTCTCCACCATGGAATTCAGAGCTGTAAGCATAGAACCGAAGCTTACGTTGTTCTAGTTCTCGGGCATCCTGTACACGCAGAGAACCAGAAGCCATATTGCGTGGATTCTTGAACTGCTTACGTTTACCCGCTTCAGCATTACGGTTGAATGTCAAGAAGTCTTCATGATGAACTACAACTTCACCACGAATAGTAACAACGCCCCGATAGACAACATCTGTATTACTGTAACTAAGCACCATAGGGATGCCAGCAATAACCCATACTTGAGCTGTGACATCTTCACCGGTTTCACCATCGCCGCGCGTTACAGCTTTGTTCAGACGACCATCGATATACGTTAGGCTTAGGCTAACCCCATCGAGCTTCGTTTCGACGACAATCTGTAACGGGAGTGGGAGTTGAGCCAACCACTTTTGGAGGTCTGGAACCGTGAACGCATTTCCCAGGGAGAGCATTGGGAACGCATGCTTGAGCTTTGCAAAGCGCCCACCAACAGGTGTATAACCCACCAAGTCATTAGGGGATGTGACATTGAGGATCTGAGGTAAGTCGGGATGAAGGGTTTCGATTTCATTGAGCTGTTTCCTTAGCCCGTTGTACACGTCGTCAGTTACCTTAGGTTCACTGAGTACGTGATAGTGATAGTCGAGGTCACGAATGTACTCGATGAGTTTCAAGTACAAACTAGTAGCTTCTGCTCTGGTCATTAGACACCTTGGATCATAGTAACGCGATGCTGGTTGTTGATCAAACCATTCGAAATCAAATGGTCAATCGAACTAGCTATTTCGTAGGGTTGCCCGATTTGTCCACGAACCCACCTGTCTTTGTCCATAGCTCGCTGCATCAGCACGGGATCAATAGAATCATCCACACGGATGATAGCTACGTCATTAGGAACACGACGGTGTTCGTGTTGCGTGGCATACACTACTCGGCGATCACCGTTCTCTTCTTTTTCGACGTAGATTACTTCGGTGCCACGACGAGTAAGGTAATCAATGAATCGAGCCATACGGCCAACGCTACCGGTGTGCTCCCGCATCATGTCACGATAGAACGCGCCATCGCGAGTAGTGCATTTGATAACCATTGCCTTGTAGACATCATTGTCCAATAGCTTCAGTACCAGATAGTCAGAGTCATGTTTTTCTTGAACTTCATGGATCTCGGTGGTACTTAGGATGACAACAGCCATAGAAACTCCCAAAAAGAAAATAAAGAGTGAGCCCGAAGGCTCACTGATTATACACGTGGCAGAACGATCTTGGCTTCCTGGTTGTTGTACTTGCCTTTACGGTCAGAGTACGACGTCTCAGGGTCTTGATCGAGTTTGTGGAATACCAGCTGCAGACAACCTTCTTCAGCGTAGAAGATATTCGGTCGGTCTGTAGTGTTCTGGAACTCCAACGTAATGTAACCATCCCAACCTGGTTCGATCGGGGTACACAAACAGTTCCAACCTGCACGGGCAATGGTAGACTTACCAATACAAATCGCGACAACATCGCGAGGCATATTGACGTACTCCATACTACGTGCCAGCAAGAAACCACCCGGTGGTACTACAACCTGACGACCGTTGACTTTGTCAAACATGTCGGGGGTGATTTCTTTATAGCTCAATGGACTTACCGGTTTCGGCTTGCCAGTGAACAGATGTTTGAGGCGTTCCCACAACGAGTACTTGATCGGTTTAAAGATCATGAACTCTTGGGCTGCTCGGATATCGTATCCGGCAGTGGACAGACCATAGCTTGCAACTTTTTCACCCCGCACTTCTTTTACGGAACGACCGTAGAAAGGCGAGATCATTGGAACTTCAGCATCTTGACAGAGGCTGCGAATTGATTTGTCAGAAAGAACAGACATTGAAATACTCCTGGGTAGACATTACATTGACTACCGGCGTAGAATTTTGTCTAGTTCTTTATCGAAGTCTGGATGACTGATTTCGTACATAGGTCCGATTGCAGTCTGAGCCGTGCTATTTGCAATCTTCACGCATTCTTCGATCTTGCTGTGTATACCACTGATGGTTTGCGCTTTCCAGAAGTTCGGAACAGGTGCAATGTCATTGCTATTGACACCCCCGTATACCGCAGAGTTGATCCGATTCGAACGACGGTTCAGTGCCAGCTTACGGAACAACTTAGATTGACCAGTTTTCATTTCTATCCTTAACGACAAAATGGCTACCCGAAGGTAGCCGTCTTTATTCAGTCAGACCAGTTCGAGCTACCAGAATCATCCCAGGAACTCGAACGAGAGCCGGAGTCATCGAACGAACTGGAGCGAGTATCGTCGAAGCGAGTAGACGACTCCGGTTCAGCTGGTTGAGAAGCTTGTTCACGTGCAGTGTTGTAAGCATTCTCAGAACGTACGCGTTCTTCATGATCGCCCCAACCAACCGTACGCGCAGGCTCTGGTTGGGGATCAGTCTTTAGCAGATCGCTAATGATGTCGGTGACAGCATCGACGGCCAGTACTGTGGTGACCGTATCCAGTAGACTATCGCTCCGATCAACTACTGGAGAACTTACAGCTGCACGGGATGGACGATGTACTTGTTGCTGTGCCACGTAAGCAGGTTGCCGAGAGACACTGGCTACACCTGTACTGAATGCAGCAATATTGCGATCACGGATTTCCGATTCCCCTGCAGAGCGAACCGGAGTAGAGCGTCCCAGACTGATAACAATATCAGTACGTGGTGGTCGTGCAGGCGTTACTTGTTTTGGTTTGAAACCGAACCAGCTTTTGATGCGTTGCCACAGAGTCATTCGAATTCCTTTAAACGGGGATCAGTCGGTTTATGAATTTGGTGCCAATCAATATCGATGTACGGGTAATCGAGTTCATGCTCCTCCAGCCATGCTTCGACTTCCTCAACGACTTTGGCATCGTACAGATTCTTAATGATCGGTACGTTTGCTTTCTTTGCTAATTGCAGGGCAGTGTTAGTACCACCATGTACTTTCGATTTACCATTAGGTTCAGCATAAAAGTAAATCGCCGATACAAGTGAAGCTAGATCAGCTCCATGGATTTGATACACGTTCCGCGTATGGAGTTGTACACCACCAGGGTTCAATCCCCATAAACCACCACGAGCCAATGTAGCCAGGTTCAATGCGGTAGTTTGCGTGTTTGCATCAAACAATGAAGCATCGTAGTAAAATGGATTATCTTTAACCCATCTACCGTTGGTTCCGTCTTTATGTAGAAAGACTCTCGCGCCAATCTCTTGGTATCGTTTCGACTGTGCAGCGCCATAAAGGAACGCACGGTCTGAATCCCATGCGTCCCCTGATGACATTTGATACCCTAGATCCGTATAGGTTCGACCCAACCGGATCATGAGCTCTAATGCCCACTCTGGAACTTCACGTGAACCGACTCCCGCGATATAGCCTTTAATCAGTACAACCACCTGATGACAGAGGGAATTCAAGGTAATAAAGATGGCGACGATTTACGGGTTCAAACACAACTTCCTTGACGATCCAACCAACTTTCGACAAAGCTTTCTTGGTTTGTTCCACTTCCTCGTCAGTCAGATAACGGCAAGCGGGTATACGAATACAACCACTGCTCAACATGAATGCACGTACTTGCTCAGCTTCACTGAGTAGCTCTGTCATCACGTTAAGCACGATGACAACGTTGTCTGTATATGCCTCAAGTGCTCGACGAACTTGGTGCGGTGCCGGAATTGATTTCAGTACTGGCGTAACGCGCTCACCGAGAATTTCAGCAGCCGGTGTACCATATTCACTGTGATTCCACCAACGCTTCAACCAATCAGGAACCATCGAGAATACCTCGAGTCATGTCACGTTCACGGTCTACGGTAGTGAAGCCATAGGCCACGAGCAACCCATGAATGAAACCCATCCATCGATGTTTCTTGGTGATGGATTGTTCGAAGTTGGTTTTGATTTCTTCAAGCATCCATTTCAGATGTCCTAGAGAGGTCTTTGGACCGAAGCGATCTTCGTTCCAATCACGATCATGGTCAACACGCAACATTGCAAGATAACGTGGAACCATCACTTGGGCTAGTTTGATGTATTCACAAAAGTCTTCATCACAGGTGTAGACTTCACGAGCGCGTGCTAATCGAACGTTCTGTTCTTCGTGTAGGGAAGAAATCAAGGGAAGATTACCTTCAGCGTAGTAGTGGTAGGGCTACCCTGAGTAAAGGTAACGGTTTTCCAACCAGCGTCCAGATACTTCTGCTTGACGATATCAGTAACACGACCACTCAATACCGCGGCGATGGTTACTTCCAAGAAACTACCCAGTGCAGAAGCAACAGGTTTTGCTTTGATCAGTTCAGCTTCGAACTTCATTACAGCATCAAAAGCAGCTTGATGAGTAAAGCGGTCCATAAATACTTCGGGGGTTACAACATCAGGTAGGTCATGATTACCTACGCCATGTGGCTCGTGCGCACATGGGATTTCAGTTCCACTCATTGCTCTTTCCTCGCGTTTCTCACGCAGTGCTTTCAATACAGGATCTTCGATTAGAGGTAATTCCCGTATCGCTTTCATAAATTGTTCTTCTGCTTCTCGTTCAGCAGGAGATCGGATGATACCTGGACCGATACGACCAACAAAGCAATTGCCTGGGCGTTCGTATCGATTCGAGTGAATGATGCTTGACATGGTTGCTCCCTTTAAATAGCTCGTGGGGCACGATGTACCCCACAAACTATTGTTCCGATAGTATTTACTTCGGACTTAACGGGTCATCAACGCGCTATCAACAGCACGGATGGTGCCACTCAATTTAGCTTGAGCAGCCTCGCTAAGTTGCTGCGGTACTGCAACGATTGGATACATACGGGCCAGTTCATCGCAGTCTGCTTTGTGCAGTTCTGCGTTATACGAACCATCCGCATTCAACCAAACGGGACGCTGTGCTTCTACTTCTTCAGGAGTAGGCAACCAATCCAACCCCGCTCGAGCAAGGTGTTTCAGTTGTTCATCCTTTTCTACTTCCAGCTCATCCGGTACCGACTGGACGAGATCTGGATTGCTTCCGAAGAATTCAATACCTGCAAGAGTGTCTTCGATGTGCACATCCGCACTGGTGGATGCAACTTCGATGAGGTCAACACTCTTTTCCAACATGCACATATTGAATACCTTCAGTTCTTGGTTATGATCCACGATGTTCCACCCAAAGCCTTCCACGCCGAAATCACGGCATGTAAACCAAGGGTATTCCAAAAAGCGTTCGGTCCACGACAAATGTGTGACGTAGAACCGACCTTGCTTTGTTGCCTTCACGTAATAGGTACTGTTTATCAGAAACCCTTTTCCTTCCTTGAAACTTACAACTCCTTCATTAAACCACTTGGCGATCTGTGCCGCCTCCCCTGTAGTCGCCCGGTCAATCTGAAAGCTACGTTTCTCCCGATCGTAGATAACAGTTGCCGAGTGTAGTTGAAGGTCAATTCCATCCATTGTGGAAATCATAACATCCCCGTAGTAAATAAAATGCCGGTTTCATACCAGCGCTCCAGTGCTTGTATTGCTATTTTTATTACAGCTCCTGCTTGCACGCAGGCTTACAACCCTCTAGTTTTTGATCTTAGCCACAAAGATGCGGTTCAGATCTTGATGCAGCGGGGCTTTCTCAGAGCTAACTATCATTATCCGATTTTGAACATCCGGATTGAAGAAGTTAGTACTGTGGGTCAACCGGAACGTATTGTCCGGTAGTTCATCGAAGTGATAAAACGGCTCGATGTTCATTGGCGTCAGTACAGTGTACCTCGTTACAATGAGTGGTCGTCCATCACCTAGGATAAAGTGGGGGAAATAACGCTTACCTTCTTCATGGCGAATTACCTGGATATCGGTTTCATCCGGGATATCGCCATCGAAGAATGTCCCTTCGGTATGCAGCAGAATCCATTGGTTGCCTTTGCGCTCTAGGTGACAAAACTTCTTGTTACCTGGTTGCAGAGGAATGGATTTGTAGATCACGTTGTCACACAGAATCGTTTCGCCAGTGTCCAATACGAAGAACACTTTTAGCTTAACGGGTGGTTGCTTCTTTGCCATCAGTACAGATGCTCCGAGAACAGAGTTCCGTCAGGACCTCCATCAGGTAATAGTTTGCGCCCTTGTGCAGCGCACAGATCCCATGCTTCTTTACGGGTGTAGTACGTACCGAACTGATCGATGAAGCCTTGATCATATTCGTTACCAGCGTAAGCACGCAATGCGTCCATGCCTACGAGTTTGATAGTCATCGTCATCGATACAGAATAGTGACGACTACCGGTGACAATGAAATCGCCGTAGCGATTAGCAGCACAGACGATCACACGGGTGGACTTATACTTGTCCCAACGCCATCCCGTGAAACCATCCTCATCTTTCTCAATCCAGCAGCGATCCATGTATTCTTTATTCGCATAAGCAGCAGCTTCACGAATGAGATCAACACGGGTTTCTAGTGGGATCTTCTTGAGGGTAGGGTTACGCTCCACACAGTGCCTCGTAGTTAGGGATCAGCGTGAAGATGGTGTAGGTGTTGCCTTCGCTACTGACTTGCATTTTCGGTAGCATCATGTGGCCTGCATCTTGAGCGAAAATATACAATGCCATCATCTGGTCAGCTGGAATCATACCAGCCAACGAGATCGAGATACCTTTGAAGACTTTGTCGCTTTCTGGATTCGGATCATCCACATTACCGTATCGACGTTGACCAGAACCGAAGATCGCTTCACATGCTTGCAGTGCATGGAACGTGTCTTCATCAGTGAAAGCTTTGTGCACGTCCAGATACGTCAGCGTGGTGATCGACTGGATCGAGAAGAACTGGCGAGGGAATGCTGGGTATTGCGCATCGTTGTCAACATCGACGCTGAACTCAACTGTACCGCAACCAACTTGTGCCATGACGGGAATGTTTTTGCCGTCAGCTGTTTTCAGCGACATGCGTGGAATAGGCTGTAACTCTTGAGACATTTAAAAACTCCAGTTGGAATGCAATAACGTAATATAGATTTGAGATTTCTTAGAAACGACATAATGGTTACCCGAAGGTAACCACCAGAGGTCAGGCTCTAATAGACAAGGTACGTGTATGAGCATTCGTTGCTTCTCAGCAATAATGGTCACGCTCATGGGTGCAACTAGGCTGGATCACCTCCTCATGGACTGCGCTTAAGCGCGGGCCTCGTCTATACTATCATGCATAAAGTATTTTATTTCTGATCGGGGCTAATCTTATGACTTCTAATAAAGAACAAGGGCTCAACCATGCAAAGCTATTTCCGACGTTTGATGGGCGTCGTAGTTGCTAAAGAACAAGGCAACGAAATCATCCTCTCCGGTGTAAACGGGAATCATCTCGTTCGGGACATTTCCAAGTATTGGAAGACTTCACGTATTGCGGCCAACATCTTCAACCACGCTTCATCTACAGAACTTCGGTTCTATAAGTTCTTTGCTCCTGACTTCTTGTACATCCTCAACAGCGTGATGAACTACCGTTCCCGATTCATCTCGGTACGAACGGCAGCTGCTATCCGTGAAGCAATGCTGACATCTACATGGGTTGGTAAAGCGTTTGCTAAACCTGAGCCTAACGCGGTAGGTCGCCTGGACTTCTCCAAACTAAACAACCTGAAGTTCTCGGCTAAGCAACCACAGATGGAATACTTCCAGTCGTACAATACTCGACTGGATCAATGGAACCTTGTGGGCGATCTGCTACACGCGGAACCTGGTACTGGCAAGACCTACATGTGTACAGCTATCGGTGAGATGCTCGGTGCTGACAAGATGGTATTCTTCTGTGAGAAACGAGCAGTTGAAGTTGTGTGGGAAGCCTCGATGGATGAGATGTACCATCAGAAGCAAACTGTGTGGTCCTCAGCAATGGGCAGACCTTACAATGGTGAGCGGATTATCATTGTTCACTATCAATGGCTATCGAACTTCCTCGACCTAGTACAGACCGGTGTGTTTAAAGGCCAGAAGATCTTCACTGCGCTTGATGAATGTCACAACATGAACGACCCTAAGTCCATGCAAACGCAGCTCTATATCGCGTGCGTTAAGGCCCTAGGCTCACAAGACAACATCTTGGCTTCTGGTACTCCAGTTAAAGCACTGGGTGCTGAATTGATCACGTTGATGACTGTATCCGATCCATTGTTCACTCCTGAAGTGGAAGCTAGGTTCCGGTTGATCTACGGGAAAGAAGGTGGTAAGGGTCTGGACATTATCCGACATCGAATGGGCTTCATGTCATTCTTCATCGCTAAGACTGAGAAAGACACTGGTCTCAAACCACCGATCAACAAACCCTACAAGATCCAGATCCCGAATGGTAACGACTTCACACTCCCGGCTATTAAGGTAGTGATGGAAGCGTTCATTAAAGAGCGTGTCAAGTACTACAAAGATCGGAAACCACAGGATGAGAAATACTGGGCCGAATGCTTACGGTTACACGAAGCTACCCTCCGTACAAAAGAACAGACTGCTGCTTATAACGAATATCGTCGTGTACTGAAGATCGTTATCGCTAACCCAGATCCACGATTCACGGGTGAAGAGATCAAGGCTACTAACAAATACGAGAAGCTCGTGTTCGGTCCATCGTTACCACAGTCGATGATTCATGAGTTCCGTGATGTTAAGTCGGCTATCAAATACGTGATGCTGAAGATCCAAGGTGAAACCCTCGGACGTATCCTGGGTGGTAAGCGTATTGAATGTCACGTAGCTATGGTTCCACATGTTGACTGGGTTGGTATCGTGGAATCCACTCAGAAGAAGACGATCATGTTTACTTCGTTCGTGGAAGCACTAGAAGCCTCGGATTCCCATACCCGTAAACTCGGTATGACTCCAATTGCTGTCTACGGCAAAACGTCTAACGAGCTGTCTTCGATTGTAGGTCGTTTCGATAAAGATCCTAAGCTGAACCCGCTACTCGCTACTTACGCGTCCCTTGCAACTGCTGTGCGCCTAACCATGGCTGACACCATGTTGATTCTGAACTCGCCATTCCGTAGCTATATCCTAGAACAGGCTATTGCCCGTATCTGGCGTATTGGTCAGGATTCTCAGTGTGTGGTTTACACCGCTGTGTTGGATACTGGTGACGTACCTAACATCTCGACCCGTTCGGCTGACATCTTGGCTTGGTCTCAAGCAATGGTTGAAGAGATCACTGGCGTCAAATCTCCATTCGAACAGAAGGAAGCATTTGAATCCTACCTGGCTAACCAACCAAAAGAGTTTGATGAAAACAAGATGTTCTATGCGGTACTACAGAAATCAATGGAAGCCTACGATCTAACCGTAGACCAAAAAGAATTCGAAGTACCTAAATACACAGCCAACCGAGTCCCTGGATGGATGAGATAAAATGAGTCTTAACTTCAATACCGAAAACTCGATTGCTTTCGAACTCCTGGATATGAATGGTTCAGAGACTGTGCGTGCTGCGCAGTCTTTTGCTTTCGATGAACGGGCGAAGATCTGCTATGCCACACTAGACGGGGCTATTAACCGATACGAACTGAAAGGTGGTGTTGGTCTACGTAGCCTAGATCGATCATTGATCAACGGTACAGCCGTAGGTCACCAAGGCTTAGCGATCGAATACCTACCAACAGGTATCCGTCTATGGACTACGTCGAACGTAGACCGGCGTGCTGCTACCCGTATCGAATACCAAGCAGGTGTGGCAATTAACACAGGGGAAGAGTATCGACTGTTCCCTAACACCACGCACAAGAACTCCATTCAAACCACCCCGACAGTTAGCCTTGATAACAAATGGCTGGTTGCTCAGGGCATGAAAGCAGATTCAACTACAACACTTGTACGTGTGTTCAACCTAGCTACATTAGTAGCAGGCGGACCTGGTAACTATACCAACGCATGGACCTATGAATTCGAAGTACCTGGCTTAACGGATGAAAACAATCCGATGCAGGGTATGGCGTGTTGTGGTAGTTATGTTTATCTGGTAGCTGGTGGTACTGGCGTTGATGCAACGGTAAACAAACGACTACACGTTTACACGATCGATGGTTTGATGGTGGAGCAAGAGAACAACTTGCTTATTGGTAAAGACAAAGCTATGTCTGTACCTAACTACCGAGCCTGGGAACCAGAAGGCATGTCAATGCGTATTGGTGATGACGGTAAGTATTATCTCTACGTAGGGATCATGTATGCTTACCCAGATCGTCGGTATGACATCTATCGATTGAACGCGCATCGTCCATACCCTTTACCAAAAGTGAGTATTCCAATGCCCGACAAACATTTAGGTGGATCTAAGTCCACACTCCGTTACGACTTACAAGCTGTTAACGGTTCTACCATTACTCGGGGTGCTCAGGCATTCACGTTTGATGAAAGACAACGACACCTCTACATTTCTGAAGCAGGGGCGATCAACCGCTATCCGATGGATGGTGGTATCAAAGTCAATCCAATCGATCAGACTTTGATTAATGGTGCAGCTATTGGCCACCAAGGACTAAGTACTGAATACCTAGCGTCAACGATTAAGCTCTGGACTACTTCTAGTGTTGTTGGTCGATCAGCAGCTCGATTTAGTTATACTCCGGGTGTTGCGATTGATACGGCAGAAGTATTTGAACTGTTCCCTACGGGTACGTTTGCGAATAGCACGTCATGTACACCAACCGTCAGTTCGGATGGCAAGTATCTGATTGCCCATGGCATGCGCTTTGGTACAACTCGATCGGTAGTACGGGTATTCGATCTGGCTACATTAGTAGCAGGTGGTGCAGGTAATTACACGACACGTCATCTGTACGAATGGGAAACCGATGATCTTTATGATCCATCTAACCCATTACAAGGTCTGGCTAGCGATGGTCGTTACGTGTACATGGTTGCTGGTGGTACTGGTTTCACACCAGACGTAAACAAACGATTCCATATCTACGATCTGATCACTGGCGAACCTGTCTATAAAGACAACAACCTAAATGCTGGTCGTATTGCCGCTGCTATGGAAGCCACTGCTGTTCGGTATGAACCAGAAGGCTTAGCCATTGCTATCGGTCAAGATGGTCATCCGGAGTTGTTGGTAGGTATCCTATCAGGAGATCCTTCTAACCGTCGATTCCGTATGTATCAGCTGAATGAAGATCTGCCAGCGTATGTACCGAACCGTAAGACACAGATGACCTCTGGGCTAAACACATTTGCTGAGACTGTGAGTAAGAGCATTACTGTGCCGGTCAACAAAATGAACACGGTGTTGGTAACTGATGCTGACGGTAAGTTCGATGGTCGTCATATCTTCATGCCTTGCTCGATCGTAGAAAACGATACCGATCTGGAAACACAGAAAGGTGCAAGTGAAACGTTTGAATCCGTATTCAAATGGTGGAAACGAATCAGTCGTGGGGGTAGTACTTACACTGACGAATTCAACCTAACTGAGTTGGATACATGGGCATACGACGCTAATACGGATTCCATTCGAAGCACGATCAACTCTGCATCGGTATTAGGTTTCGTGTCTCCTGAGAAATATGAAGACTACGTGTTTGAAGTACAGGTGTCTTCTACGGGTAACGACGATGACTTTGCTGGTGTCATTGCAGCTTATGCCTTGGACAAATCGGATAACACCACACACATCCTCACCGTACAACGTGCGGGTAATGGTCGTGCTCCATTAGTGATCGATAAAGACTTCAATGGATACAACATTGCTCGTTATCCAATCGATGCTGTTCTTGATGGATTGACGTGGACGAACGGTACAGTTGCTACTGGTCCTGGCGTTAACGGTGCGAACGGTTTGTGGCCTGCTGCTAACCCACTGGGTGCACGGATTAAAGTAACACGTCAGAAGAACATCCTCACCGTAGAGACTTCTCAATTCGGTAGCGATGTTTACTTCGAACCAGCTAAGCGTGTCATTGACTTGGCAGCTGATCCACAACTGGCGGTGTTCCTTGGACCACAGTCGTTTGGTTACACAGCTACCTCTCAGCCGAATGCTACATGGAAAGTATTCCAACGACCAGAATCTCGTTTACCAATCATTGATGTTCGTGATTGGTCTAAATGGGTATTCGCTAATAACGCTTGGACGAAAGTCGCAAGTACTAAAGCTAACCTAATCGCTGAAGGACTACTGGCATTGGAGTGGACACACCACAACATGACAACCGGTAAGTTCTACTATGTCGATTCTGAATCGCGGGTATATCGACTGTGAGCATGACTAAACAAGAGATGATCGATTACTCGGTAGCGTGGTTAAAACGCGTTACCGATTTGATCTTAGCTGTTCCTAAAAGGACTGCTGTGTTCTCCACGGATACGAATCCAAAAGGCATGCAGTTCTATGCTGGGATGCCAATGAGTATCTTCAACCTCGCTACTACTGCCGCTGAAGCTACAACGCTTCAGGCAGGCACTGTGGACTACCTAGATACGCGTACGTCTACGTATTGGACCAAAGCTAGTGGTTCGTGGGTATCGACCCCATACGTGGGCGGAAGGGCCTTCCTGCGTAAATACACATTGGTACTTGGACGCAACAACGGTAAAGTCTTTCTGCATGGGGAACCTGGAGCATTACATGCAGTGGATACCACTATTCCAACTCCATAGGTGATTTATGGCTACTAAGGCTTCAATGCTTTCATACATCAACGCTTTCATTACTCGGACGATTAACGCTTTCGCTAGATCGAAGGCGTATCGAGATCAAGTATTGTTCATTGATAACAATGAAGGCGTGTTTTCATTCAAACCGGAGTCTGCTGTTAGTATTCTCCAAATTGCAACAACTGCAAACGAAGTGGCAATAGCGAAACAATCATTAATCAACAACTACCCTAACGGTGGTAATGAACTGATTAATGCTTTCACTCGCCAAATCGAAACGTATGATCCAGATGCAGGGACATGGACAGCTACATCTACTGGATACTTTGATAAAATCCGTCAACGTCGAGTCTACTTCAGTTCGTGGAGCGGACGGGTTCATGTAGCTGACGGTTATGGGGATCTGAAAAGATTCATGACCACAGGACTCACGCAAATTGGCTAAGGTGATAAAATGGCTGCTATGACAAAAGAACAAATGCTTGGTTACATCCAGGCATGGTTCGATAAAATTGAAGAGGGAGGTGTCGGTGCTGGTGGACGATTCCGTTACATTACTGGCAGCGTGCCTGCTAACGGTAGCGTGGTTTATGATGCCCCTGGTATTATTGGATACACGTCAACTACTCACAACATCTATTCCGTAGGGGTTGAACTACGAATGGTTGATCCATTTGTTACCCCTAACCCACCTGTGATTCTTGCAACTGCGGTATTGGACTTTGCTATTGCTGCGGATGGTAAGATCACTATCCGTAATAACCACACGGCTGCTGTAACGTACCACGCACGTATTACAGAACCTGTTAAGAAGTGAGTGAACAATGGCTGAGATTATTACAAGTCTAGATCCAGGGCAATACACTGGTGCACAGACTCTAACCGTTACATTCCCAGCCAATACCCGGAAGGCGATCATTACTCGTGATGATCGTTCTCCTGTGTTGACTGAGATCTTGGCATACGACCGAGGTTATATCCAACCCATTCCGTCTAACCCTGATCCAGCTATTGGTGAAGGACCGATTGTAGATCGTCCATTCCTAGCAGTAACGCAAGACGGTCGTGGCAACGTTATCTACGATGGTGGTTTCCCTAAGTTCTATAACTCACACATCCGCGTAGCGAATGGTGGCACATACCCAGCTACATTGCCAACTACTTTAGCAGGTTTGGCTCCGGCTTGTCGGTATCTGTTAAACGCACTGTCATTTATCGCTAACCCACGGAAAGTTGCTCAAGGTAACCGTAAGATCTTGTTCCTGAACAACACCACACGAACAGGGCAATACAACATCTTAAAGTCGCATTACAATCCTGATCCACAGCAGAACAATGCTGGCGATGATGGATTCCGCGATACGTTTGATGCGGTATGTAATATCGGTGGTTGGATTCCAACATACTTCGATGCTACTCACCAAGGGAATGCACCTATTGATGTTTCCCTGGCGACCATGGAACAATACAGTGCTATTGTTTTCCTAGCTAGCCGTGGCGAGAACCAGGCAGGTCAGCATTGGATCACCGCTAACTGTACTTCTAACATTGCTCAGTTCCGTGCAGCCGGTAGCGGTGTAGCCATCATTACTGACCACTGTAGCGATAACTACAATAACCTACAAGATGCTATTGATCGCGGTGCTATTTTCGGTGGTGATGCAACTCAAGTAGCCCAGCATTTCGGTGCTTACTTTTCTGGTGACGTTGGACGAAGTTCTGTGTTGGTTAGTGAGATCCGTAGACAGATCGGTTTGCCAGGTCCACCTGCAGACCACCCACTATTGGCTGGCATGGCTGATTCGGATTACATCTTTGCTGGTGGGTCGGAATCTTTGATCGTACCAGAACTTTACCCAGCTGACCAAGTCAATCCAGATCAACCCTACACGCTCAACATGTCTACTGCTGGCACTTACCGAGTTAACGTTTTGATTCAGTTGGATGACGGTACAATCATTACCCGTCCATTGAAGTACATCATCATTAACCCTAGTGACGTAAACCTACGGGACAGTTTCAATAACATCGTAGGTAATTCGTATAGCACGTACATGGGTAGCGTTGAATACAATGTGGATGGGACGTCGTCAACCCAAACGTTGTTAGGTAAGATCGAAGTAAATGGTGTATTGGCTGCTTTCTTCCGAGCTACTCCAAATGGCTCAGGTGGTTGGTCAACCGTGTACTATCCATTCGGTGGTGTAGGTTCAGCTGTTCCTATCAAATCGGGGCAGACCATGAAATTCACCATTACTGATCCGTTTGAATACACGATCAGTCGAGTGGTAACGATTCCTGATCCTGCACCATACTTGGCTGAGTCGGGTAGTATTCCGATGTTTGCTAAGAAACTCATTACTCATCCGTACTTCTCAGGTAAAACAGCTACTGTTGCTATTGCTGATATTCTGAACTTTGTTAGCAAGTACTACGCCAAAGCTAAAGACTTAGGTCTGGCTGCACAATCGCATTGGTGGCGAACGATGGGTAAAGCACGGATTCCATTTACGACTGCTGAATTGAATCCGGCTAACCTACGTGTATACACCAACAACGCTGCTTGGGTTGCGGGTAAGCCTACATTCGGCAACATCGGTGATGCAGTAGTTATTGCTGATACCAACATCGTTCATTATTGGGATGACATTCCCATGGTGTGGCGACAACACACGGCTAAGGCAGATGTTATCCTTACCCTAGGTCGTAAAGTGAATAACACACTTGATGGCACTAAGTGGGTAGTTAACGCTACAAACACTACCAAGGTATAACGGCATATTGCCTCTCCCTAGGGAGAGGTATTTATGTCATTTCAAACTGCGCTGTTGATCGAACAACAGAATCGTATTGTGGGTAAGCACAACATGGAACCGAGTCTTAGCTAGCGATGCCGTTAGCATGGCTACAGCAGTACGATGATCGATAATCTCTTCCGTAGCAGGTACTTCCGTATTACCGAGCTTAGCATTACCTTTCGAAGTAGGTCGTTGCCGCAGTCGCCACTTACGATCCGTACGAATGTTGTCTTGCTGTGCCTTACGGAACATCAATACTAATTCTTCAGCTAGTGAATCAATGTTCTCCAGCATAGCGTCAGCAGAGGTCAGGTGGAAAGCAACACGAGCTAATTCTACATGGGTAGAGTTATTGTCGATGACTTCACGCACAGATGGATCGAAGTCTAATGCACGCAGTACGATTGTAACTTGATCTTTGTTACGGAGAATCTCAACGGTACGGATAAAGTCAGTCATACCAAACTGACGTTCTACTGCTGTCATCTCATCAGCAATAGTGTCGAGTTCTTCTTGATCTGCTGGTCCCGAATGTCGAGAGAAAGCGAACATCAAATCAGCTAAGGTGGAATGTGGGTACGAGGTAGACATCAGTAACCGTAGCAAAGTCTCAGGACGATTCTTTCGGTTAGGTCGAGAGGTCATGCGGTTGTAGTTGTTAGACATGGTAAGGTTCCATAGTGGTTAGTCCAACCCTTCCTTTTTCAGGAATGAGTCACGAATAGCACGCGCATCAAAAAGGGCGTTGTGTAAAATCTTTGACTTCTTAGCGGATAGATCTCGGTCGACAATAAATGTCAATGGTTGGATCTTAATCCAATCACCCTCGCCCAAGTCTAGAGCGCGGCTGAAGTATGCTGTGTCATTAATGTGGTCCGAATAGATCGTCATGCCTGGGAACTGATCAACAAAAGTTTTCAGCTTGGCATTGAATTGCTCGGTTGTGATTGGTGCTTTCTGAAGGATTGGAATAACGTTCGCCTTTACCCACTCGTCTGTAACTAGAGAGTGCGGTAAGACTTCGTAGAACTCACGTTGTCCATCTTCACTTACCAGCCCAACAGAAATGAGAGTGCGAGTTGCATCTTCAAACTCGCAATCGAGGAAAAAGTTCATGATTGTTTTCTCTTGATTGAATACATACCTATTGGGCAAAATAAACCCTCCCCGAAGGGAGGGCTATTTCATTGTGCTAACAAATTTTTAAGGATCTGACATCCCGCTAACACCTTGCCTCGAGTGCTACGTGTATAGATATTGTACTTCTCGCCAACTTTCTTAGGGTTGTTGCTGGCTAGCATTTTATCTAAAACGTACTCGTCCATTTTGAGGTTGTTCAATACAAACAACGCTACCTCGTGGTCCCACTTACGACTCACCACCGTACTTGCACGAATGTATCGAACTGCTAGATCGTGATCGAAACCAAGAGCTTTCAGCCAAGTCATTCGTCCTTCCATGTAGATAATGCGAGTCCTAGCATTTGATGGTACGGCAACGATCAAACCACAACCTGGGTGGCGTGAGTCACCGATGGCGCGAAGGTTCCAATCGCCCAACATCCTCGGCATAACCGACATATCGTCTTGCCGACCATAATAACCGATCCCGCAGCCCGTTTTGACCTGCGCATCAATTTCCTGAACCGTGTTATATGAGATTACCATAACCCCCTCCTTATTGGGGATACTACTATGCTACATGAGATTGAACAGGATTAACCAATCATGTAAATAGAAGGAGTCCTGTATGATACCAAAACCCGAGTCATGGTTTAAAAGAAATCTACCTATGGTAGCAGCTACTGTCGCATTAATAGGTGGAGCTTTCGTAGTAAAGAATCTCTCAGATCAAATAGCTGATCTGGAAGAACGACTAAACAATTCTACTGAGTGGTTGTTAGATGAAGTCATTGCTGTCGGAGACGAAGTTAAAGATATTCGTGATGAACTAGACAATCAATGAAAAAAAAAATAAGGTGAATGCCAGCCCCGAAGGGCTGGCTTTATGTTGTTACAGTCGGCATTCTTTGAACCGCTCGAACAACACGTCGAGTTCTTTTGCTACCTCGGCTTTGATGTGATCCGAGTAATGCGATGCATTAAGTTCCACCAGGCACTGGCCGTAAACCACAGCCGAGATGCCTTCTTCCCACAGTTGCTGCTTGTTTTCTTTTTCATGCAGTACATCCATTGTGAGGGTCACAATGGCGTACTCGACCTTCTGATAGTAGCGACCATCCAGAAGGGCGATGATATCTTTTTCTTGCCGCTTAGCATTATTGAGCATCACCACATCTTTTTCCATATCCTTGATGCTTTTGATAGCGATGCCAACCACAACGCCAACAGCCAGGGTGAAACCGGTTTTGATGAACGACATGTGCAGCTCCTTAAATTCAGGGGGATGTATTCACGATTGTTATATAGGGCTTTGATAGTTTTAAATAAAAGAAAATACGGCATAAGGCTCTCCCGAAGGAGAGCCATTATATCGTTACAACGCTCTGCGATGAGATTCGAAGTTATCTCGATGTTTATCGAGCAACTTTATTTGGTGATTAACCCATGGATCCAGTGAAATCGGATTAGGGTCCTTCGCTGTCACGTGTACGCACTCATCAGGGAATACCGGATTCGATGTACTGCCGTCTTCCCAGACAATGTGCAAAGACATTTCGAATTGGCGACCATATGCACGTACGGAAATCTTTTCGATTGTTCCTTTCTTACCGTGCAATCTAGTCACCCAATTTTCTTCGGTCGACAACAACGGGAACGGTACTTCAGACAACTTCATGCTTACTCCTTATTCAGCCAACAAAGGTAGTTCCATTGCCAACAGAACTACCCACAGGACTTTACAACCAATGTGCAGCAATTGATCAGTGTTAAAGCCAATCTTTCCATCGCACTTGAGGTAATCGATTACTGAGTGACACACGAACTCAGCCACGGCCAACACAAAGGAACCTGTTACTACGTACACGGGCAGAGCATGCATCAAGCCGTGTGATGGTAGTACCCACTTCCAGAACACTCGACCCAAATCAGTTGTGTGGTTTTTAGCAGTTGCAATGAAATCGTTTTGCATCGCATAATCCGCAACAGCGTGACCGATGCACAACAAGAAGAAGAGTTCGAAGTAAGGGACTAGCGAGAGGAAGGTTTCCATTGTGGTACTCAGAGAGGGGTCTTTGGATTAATGCCGACGATTTGTTGTTCAGGGTTATAGCAGAAAAACTTATCGCAATTCACAGTCATGACTGTAGAAATGTAACGCTTGAGTTCAGTAAAGGGCATCACACGTCCCATGTATTCGCAGTCCAAAGCTGGATTGCAATGCACGTAGTAAACGCCCTCAGCTTGCTCTTCAGGGATGTATTCGCCATCAGGTACGTCATTGTACTCTGGCAAGATCTTAACGCCACGAATGGGGTAAGAACTCGCTCTAGGGCCATTGCCGTACTTAACCGCGGTAGTCTCACCGGATAACGTAGCCAAGTAAAATCCTTTTGGGATATACCAGTACGAGACTTCGTTGGATTCGGTGTACCCTCGAGATTCCCCATAGTTCGTTTGGCAGATTGTACCTATACAAACTACTTCATCGTAGAGGCGAACGTTAAATGCCTCGGTTACATCACCTGATGTAGTGGTTACACCAACTTCTCCTTCCTCAGGATAATTAGCCCAGCCACAGAAACCATATTGTACCTTTTCGTTGTACGTGCAATGTGCAAGCTTCGGCACGAACTTCGAATAGAACACAGGAACCCCAACATAACGCAGAGGTTCAGCAGCATACGACACTGCGCAGATGAACAGCATTGCAATCAGAGCGAGTACGCGCATCATTCAGCCTTAACCAGTTTAGTGTTACCTTCAACACGGATCACTTGGAATGCCTCGATCCGACCATTCTTACGGCAACCACAAACGTTACCGTCTTCCACACAGAACCAATTGGTAATAGCACTGGCTACTTCCAAATATTCTTCAGCATCATTGATCTTGATGATACCTGGGATGTCTTCATCGAGTGATTGCAGTTCCACTACGATGGTATTTGTTTGCATGCCGTTAGCCAACCGGGCAATGCGACGTTTCTTCCGATCTTTGAATACGAATCCGTGATCACCGATCGTCAGGTCAACGACAGAACCGTTACCGAAGTTACCAGCACCCATCCCCATTGCATTAACACGAAGGATAACTTCTTCCAGTGTCTTCAACCGTTCACATTTGAATACGATCATAATGCCAGTTCCCCAGGGTTAGCTACACCAATAGATTTCTTTTTATGCCGGAAGGTCATCAAGTAGACTTCCTTAGCATGTGAGTTCATTGTCTTGAGAGGTGGAGTGAACAATTTCCACCCAATGCCTTCCATGTAATCGTAGAACGATGCCAATGGTGGATAAGACATCGACAATGACGCGTATCGTCCTCTTAGGTTCATTACATAACCAGCGCCAGTTAAGCCACCACCGACATGGGTATCGCGTTTCAGAATCAAATGTTTCGACATCACAACCTCACGAAATAAAGCAGCCCCGAAGGGCTGCCATTATTCTGTTTCAACTTTGACTGTGCGCAGCAAGCAGTAATACTTACGGAACTTAGCCTGTGAAATAGTAAACCGATCAGCTCGTTCTTCTTTAGCGAAGGCGAGTTGTACATCCCGGTTAGTGACCTTCTCCAGCGTAACTAGAGTTTCACGATTGTTCTTCTTGGTACTGAAGGTACGGTTGAGGAATTCGTTAAGGTCTCCTAGTTCAGTGGCAGGTACGTGAATGGTTTTCTTACTGACTTGCATTGGTTATCCTTGTTATTCGGCTACAGCTTCAGCAGTTTCGGCTGGGGTGTTTTGACGTTCACGGATGAGATCCATCTGGTGACCGTAGTGGAAGATGCTGTGCATGTTGGTACGCAGTTGTGCACGGTTCTGACCGAGGAACAGACCAGGATCTTGGATCTGGTTGAAGATCGACAGTACATAGGATCGTGCGACTGGCAGGTAACGTTCAACTTGTTCTGAGTCATGGTTGAACAGAGCAGGTACTAGGTTCTCAGCCAGGAAACCTTCAACAGCTTCTTCCAGGTTGAAAGGTGCTTCTTCTTTCACTGGCTCAGCGGCAACACCACCATCCAGTTCGCGGAGCTCTTCTGGGATCTCGATCCCTTGTTCAGCAGCCGCAGTAGCTTCTTCACGTTTTGCTTCTTGCTCAGCGAATTCACGGGCTTGTTCTTTTGCTTGTTTCAGTTGAGCTTCGATACGCTCGACGATGTGATCGGCCAGTTCATCTGGAGACTTGGTAGCGTCGAGGGTAATGCTGGCAGGATGTTTCTGGAACATCTTGTAAGCATTCGAAGTTGCTTGCAGTTCTTCTGGAGTACGGGACTCGTAGAAGTCCAGTTCACGGTCAGTCAGACGAGCTTTACGAACAGCTTCGTCTTCGATATCCAGGATTACGCTGACTGGTTCGATGACGGTGCTACCGATGTACGGCATGGTATCCATGAACAGTTGATAGAGTTCAGGATTGGTTTCCATGTACGGCATCACGTTCAGTGCCAGAGTCGACATGAAGAAGCGCTCGCACAGAACAACTTTACCAGCGTACAGTGCTGGGAGAATAACTTTCTCGATGTGTTCTTTGCGGTAAGCTTGGTGCAGCAGGATGTGTGTAACGTGCTCCAGTGGTTGCTCGCGTTTCAGCAGCAGTTGTTGACGCAGAACTTCGCCGAGTTCGGTACCACCTGGTTCACGGGTATGGACGAATTCAATACCTTTGGCAGTCAGCTTTTGAACTACCTTTTTTGCTACGGTGCCTTTGCCAGTACCTTCATCACCTTCCAGGACAAAGAAAGGAGCGACGAATTGAACATCTTGAGTCATCTATTTACAGCCTCTTGAATAAAAAAGAATTGAGCATTGGGTCCCGAAGGACCCAAGCTTTGCAGCGGTGTTCCTATTCCATTATAGGAATCAGTATTTTTCCATAGCGCCACCGACCATGCGGTGACGACCATTCTTGGTTTCAGGCTTCTTGTAGCTCAGCGCCGACTTGTTGTAGTCAGGGAAGGCACGCTTGACGTTGTCACGCAGGAGGTAAAGAACTTGTGCATCTTCGATGCTACGGGACTTACTCAGCATCGAACCAAAACGATCGGTACCGTTGTAGACGAGTTTATCACGTCCGTTGTAGTAAGCGTACAGGGAAGTAGAGCCCAGTTTGATTTCGAGTTCGATAGCACCGCTCTTACGAACTTGTGCACGAATCTCACGACCGTGTACTGCGACGTTACGTACGACGTTACCAGAACTACCAGTGGTAACACGCCACAGGTGTTGACGCAGTTTCAGCAGCAGCTTTTCAACAGACAGGTTTTTGCAAGAACTCATTGTGTTTCCTTACTTAACTAATCCGAACGGGTGGTACCCATTCGGCTCGAGGTTCGGTATAACCAGGAAAATTGTGTTTGAGGGCTTTACGCAGGTACTTCAATACCGCAGGTTGAGACAGCTTTAGGGAACGGGTAATTCCCAAAAAGGTCTCTCGACGCGTACCTTCCATCATAACCTTATCGCCATTGATGCGAACATCCAGGAGATAAGGATCGGTTTCGTAGAACCCACGCCCAGCTACGCATACCCGTACCCAACCACGCTTGGACACTTCAACATGCAGTGTATGGGTATGTCTTTCTAAGTGGCGTGTCACTCGCCCATCGGTGCGGGAGCTCTCATGTCGCAGGTAATTGCGCAAGAGTGTAAGGTTCTTTATGAGTGCCTTTTCCGTCAACGTTAAAGCCTGTGGTGATGTTTTCTTCGCCATCTTTACATCTTCCTACTTGACAAGCGATGTTCCATGGACGACCCGGTGCAGAGATCATCACATGTCCACCATTCCAATGTACGATTACTTCAAGAGGTGCGCCAATCGGCACATGGAAGTGTGCATGGTAAACGTTACCATAGATTCGTTTAAGCGGGAACTGACCAGGCAGCTTAAATGGTTCGTACCCGTCTTTACGCGAATAGATGTAAACATCCCACACATACAACGGTTGTTCTTTATGCGCTACATGAACCTTGGTGATGCCATGAGAACGTCGAGCAAGTATAGCCTGTTTGCGCTTTAACTGTGCCTCAGTCACCAGTGCCAAACATTCAATAGCATCACGTTGGAGCAACAGCTTCTCGCGAAAACCGTTACTCACTTGCTTTTGTACGCTTGGTAACAACAACCTGCACGAGGTTGCCATGGCTGATGCGTTTAGCTACACGCTCGGCTGCATCGATGCTGTGGTTGTCACAGTTCATGATGATTGCACCGTGTTTGTCTACGAACAGCTTAAATGGACGTGCTTCTTGAAACATGGGAAGTTCCTTAGAAATCGAGTTTATTGAATTCTGGATGCTCTTGACGCCAACCGCCGCGTGCTTGCCATGCGCGGTGTTCACGCTCAAGTTTGTCGTGGTATTCTTTATCCTTAGCCTGTTTGTAAGCCAGCGCGTTCCGGTAGACAAAGCTGTTAACAATCGGACCAGTAACACGTACAGCTACAATACAGGTCTTTACCAAACGCGATACAAGATCCAGCTGTGGTTTACGATGACCTTCCGGTAGAGGTGCAAATACTGGTATAAGTCGATCCACCTTGTAACGCACAGGCATGGATGAGTATGACATCTTCAGATCAGGATAACGGTAGAGGTTGTACCAGATACCGTGGCCTTCGGGAAGCATATTCTGTTCTTGCTTGAGGACATGTTGAATATGGAAAGATGCGCGTTGACGATCCATCCCACTGATATCTGGCAACTTCATTACGAATCCTTACGAGTTGATGTTTGCGAACTGGTCACCCAGGTACGACAGCACACGCTTCACGTCTGCGGTCTTGTGTTTGGTTTCAACTGCCACTACGGTGTGGTCTTTTGCATCACGGTTGAACAGCACGCTGACGCTGGTGGAATTGCCTTGCTGATAGTTGAAGCCAACTTCCACTGCATCTGGATTGGCCTTGAAGTGATCGACTGCCAGTTCGCCACCAACATAAATCATACCACCCAGCAGCTTGGCGTCTTCTTTCTCGATCTTACCGTAGGTTTCAGCCGAAACACCCAGCGGATCGAGGACCAGCACTTGACGAATGTCAGCTGGGATCGTGTACAGGCCAGCGTCGTTGATCGAAATCTTGGCGCGCAGGTCGTTCTTCTCGGCGTAAGATACAGCTTGAATCTTGGATACATCGGACATTACAGGTATTTCCCTTTTGTGGATTGCAGTACAGTTATATAGATCTGAGTTTGTTTCTACTTGCCGATGTACGGATAGCCGACAATATCAGCTACCTTATCGATCTTTTCCAACCACTCTGGATCGGTGAGCTGATTGGAGTTTTGGTACACGATGCCATTTTCCAGCTTGATGAGTTCGATACCGATACGGCTACTGTGTGCAGCGTATTTATCGGTGAGTTCATCATAGCCAACGCGATAGCCTCGGTTAATACCGATTACCAGTTCGTCGAGCTCGACAGAAACCCACATGCGGCGTTCGTGTGAAAGCCCATGAGTTTGGATCTTACAATCGCAACCGAAGACTTCTTTGACGACTTGCTTGAAGTAGTTACGGCGTGCTGCGAATGGACCGGTTAGGTTCATGTTGTTCAGCACGTGAATCAACCACGAGGCACGATCGATACGATCGCGTGGATTACCGATCTTTTCATCAGTAATTGCCTGGATTTCCAGGTCGTATTCCTTATGGGATGGATTGATACGCAGATCAGGAATAGACTGTTGCATTTTGATTCCTTAGATAGTGCGGAGGTTAACGGAGATTTCGAGGACAGTGTCGCTGGCTGTTGCTGTGGGGGTAACAGTATACCCTTTATCCACTAACGAATTCTTCAACAACTTGCGAATTACTTGTTGTACACCTTTAGCCAGGTGGCTGTCAGAATAACTGAACGTCATTACTGGATCTTTATTGTCATCGATATCGAAAGTCCAGCTATTGGCATCAACGAGTTTGGCGAAAAGATCCCGGCGAACTTGGTTGTAGTCTGCCACACCTTGTACACCTAAGAGCGTATGCAACAAACCTTCGGCTGTACCGAAGTTAGAACTACGCTGGCCAGTGCCGGAAGAGTATTGGGTTTGCTGACCAAAACCAGGACGAATCATTTGTGGATCATGCCACTGGAACAACCCAGGCATACCAGGGCCAGGATGGAATGGCGAATCCCCAGGCCTCATCCAACCGGGATGGACGTTAATTGGTGTACCACATACATGTTGACGAACCAGTCCACGACCCTGGTTATAGCTGTTCAATACAGCGCCTGCGGGCTGCGCACCACCTGGGAAATGAATTAGACCCATCGGGTCATAGAACACGAAGTCACCATAGCTGCACATCTCGGTAATCGAGAACATGCGATTCATATTGGAACGACGGAGATCATCTGGAGTCCAGTTACGACCTTCCATACCCCAGATGTGCCAGATGCCTTTGTTGGTTTCCACGTCCATACAGACCATGTGGTGCAACGTGGCATGACCATCGAAATACGTATCGTATTTGAAGTTATAACCTTCATAGTTCACGGCACGTTTAGCACGCAAAAGTTGGAAGGCTTCGATAACGTTCATTACATTAAAATTAGATTGCATCTGTATCTGACCATGCTAGTTAATATCAATGTAGTAATATAGATCTGAGATTTTATTAAAACATCATAAGAGTTCCCCGAAGGGAACTCACGTATGTCCGTAAAGTCCTTGCAGTGACATCCAACGTCCGTTAGTCCAAACCCAGTAAACATCCCGTACTTGGTAACCTTCTCCTTCCTTTGGATCCTTTGGTAGATCCGCAGTAGAAATCAAAGTACGCATACCGCCTTTAGCGACTGGTTCGTTGTCTTCCCAAATCGTAGCCCCCTGTGGATCTAACGGTTTGTTTACGAGTTGATCTTTCTCTTCTTCGGTGTAATGTACTTGTTCGTTTGATGCTAGCCATCTAGATAATGATCGGTTCATGTGGTGATCTCCTTAACACATCATAAAGGCTATCCCGAAGGATAGCCGATAAGATTAATCGCGGATCAGTTGAACTGCCAGTTCGATAACCAGTTGTTCTTGGGACTTGCTCAAGCCCAGTTCTTTCTCGCGGATAGCGCGCAGAACTGCAGCCTTCTTCTTCATGAAGCCTTCACCGGATTCTTCAGCTACACGGGCAGCTTCTGTGATGGAGTAGGCAACCTGGTAGTTATCACCGACCAGGCTGAGGAGCAGGGCAGACGTTACTTGGTTAGAGCCAGCACGGGCACGGGCGCGCAGGGTGTCATGGAAGAAAGTTTCCAGGCGGCTAGCGCCAACCATAAGACTCAGTGGTTGTTCACGTAGTGCGGTGGCGTGTTCATCTTCAACGGTTTTACGGGTCAGGTCAACGACTTCACCTTTGATAGCAGCCAGAGCATCGGTGCCCAGCAGTTTCAGACCGAGGTTTTGCAGGAAGGACAGTTTAGACATTGCAGAATTCCACTTGAGGTTTTTGGGAAGGACACGATAGTGTCTACATTAGATCACTACCGCGAGTATTCTTTTCCATTAGAACCGATCAGTAGAAGCCGCGAATGCAGCGATAGTTCGAGCAACATCACCATCCAATACCCATGACATGAAGTTAGACGGACTACGCCAGGATTGGAATGCTTGAACTTGTTTAGCAATGTTCAGGTTCAGTCGTTTGCCAGCGTAATAGAAATCTGCCCAGGATTGAGAAGTCAACGTAGCGGTGTAATCGTTGAACAACGATTGTTCATCCCACACTGCACCGTTGGTTAAAGCAGTAACCGTATTCAGTGTAGATTCACCAACCATCTCAGCAGCCGTAGCAGCTGCACCACGAACAGCTGTACCCAACCACGATGCCGAAGCAAAGCCAGCTTTCAATGGAATGTGCATGATCTTCGACAAGTCTTTCACGGAGATCTGAACTTCACAGTTTAACATTTCGTTATCTGCGTTCCAACCTACGTGACCAGTACCTCGACGGATTGTCAACGAATCGATAATCGCGAGTTGCTTTTGGTTACGACCTTGGTGGAACAACTGACAGATAAATGGAGCAGTGTATGCAGAGCGACCAGCTGAACGCGGTAGCGCCATTGGCAGGATCATAGCCAGCGGTAGATAGATGTTCAAGAACCTCGACATCTTGTTACCATGAGCACACACGAGAGGAATCGTGTAAGATGCCGTTGGCAGAGAAGCCATTGAGGATTCCCAGTATTCCGGTACGTCAACGAATGCAGAGCCTGCCAGTGTTGCAAGACCTGACATGTTCACCATGTCGAGTGCACCACCTACAAAACTCGATACCGCTTGGAATGCACCACCGATAAGATCTGTGACGTTACCTTGCATGAAGTTGAACTGAGCTGCACGACCTTCCGTTACTTTCGTGTTCAGTGTTTGAGCAACACCTACCGACGTAGTGGACGATGTAAAGGATTCCGATTGTTCTCCGTTAAAGTCTGCACGCAATGTGACGAACTGCATGCCATCTCGTTGTGCACCCGTAATGAAGTTGTAGACCTTCGACAGATCACCCCATTCACTAAACTTCTCAGAGTCGATGACTGCTGATTCCCCTACTGGGTCAGCTTCCAGGTATTTAAGGAAGTATTCACGAGTCGACATGTTTGGTGTCGGGTCTTTGTAATACTTCGATAGCTCCGTGTTCATACCTGCACGGAGTTCTTGAATGTTCCGTGCTTTCTCAGCCATAGCTTCCCAAGCCTTACGAGCTTCGTCAGCTTTACGTTGAGCACGACCCGCTAGAGCCATTACGTCAACACCCCCATTCGGAGTAAACAAACCTGGCATCAATGTGTGCCAACGCTTCATGTCTTCTACTGTTACGGTCTGACCAGGATCTGCCATCTGGGATTGGGAATCTGGATCAGTATATAGCCGAGGTTGTAGACCCATGTTAATAGCGAACTCGTTAGCGAGTGTATTAACAGCAGACCAATACGCATGCATCGTTGGTTTGAAATAGAACCACTTCGATGGAGATGATTTCGATAGGAACGACAGTACACGAGATACTGCAGTGATACCAATAATGAATGGCTGTACTGGTAAGGACACTACGAACGACAATGTGTTACCCAGGTTGTACCACAGGTCAGTAGTCTTACCTGAGTTAGCAAAGGTAGCTGCAGAACGGTCGTAGAAGTTAGTGAAGAAAGATGCCCAGCTAGAGAATCGGGGAACACCAAACGACATGTGTAGCTTTTGTGCTAAGTCGTCATGTGCTTCCGAATAGTATCGTCCCATACCGAGACGTTTGTTTTCCGCAGTACGACCACGACCAGGCTGACGAATATCAGCATGACGGGTATACTGAGGTAAGTTGTTAATGGTAAAGTTACCACCGGGTGTAGTGTTTGTAAATTTGAAAGCTGCAGAGTTTGCAAAGCGACGACGGGTTTCAGAACCGAACGATACTTGGTTAGTAGACGTTGGTAACAGGAATGCTTGTCGTAGCCAAATTGGTGTATCAACTGTTGGAGTTGCCATATTGGAACCTTTAGACAAAATAAAGCCTACCCGAAGGTAGGCCCTAGATTTAGACTGGAACAGGGTAAGCAGACTTGTTGGCCTGACGACTCTGTTGCTGGGGCATACTATTGCCCTGGCTCGGAGTGCCCTTACCCACCAGTGTATGCAGTGCCGCCAACATTTGCTTCTGTACTTCAAGTTGTTCTTGTTGTACAGACATGATAGCAGCGTCCTGTTTAGTGGACTGTTGTACTTGCTGTGCCCGTTGCTGATCGCGTGCAGCTGAAGCTGCTGCCGCGGCATCCGCCACTGGGTTATTACTCGCGTTAGCCTGACCACTCGAAGGTGCGGCTTCAGCTGGAGCATTAGCGCTAGGAGCCATCACACCCACAGGAGCAGTAGATGCGCCTGCTGGGGCTTGAGTCGCAGCACTCAGAGCAGTGGACAATGAAGGACCACCAGAACCAGTGTTGGTTGGAGTAGAACCTGTAGCGGAAGGACCACCAGGCATTGCCGATACACCAGGAATGAACTTGTCATCCTTCTTGGCTTCGCCCTCTGCTGCTTTCGCTTTAGCAGCGGCTTCCGCTTTCTCAACATCCTCCACTTTCAACGGAACTGCTGCACCATTGGCAGTACCAGCCGATGCCATTGCACGGAACTTTTCCATACGCTTATCGAACGATGCTTCGATCTGTGCCAGAGTCCGCTGTTGACCAGACGCCTTGTCTTTAAAGATAGACGGGTTGGCTGCAGCTTCTTTCGGGAACGCGTATGAACCGATGGTGTTCTTAGGCAACTTGAGCCACTTAACTGCAGTACCAGGACCGAGGAAGTGAGCCAGGTAAAGGTCGATATCAGTCGGGTCCTTACCGGTTGCCTTCTTGATAACGTTCATCGAGTACTTCATGTACTCCGCACCCATCAGTGCGTTGATCCGTGGATCCAAGCGTAGACGACGACCAACGTCAGCTGGCAAGCCGTACTTCTTGGAATGCTGTTGCAGCATCCAATCCCACGTCGAGTTGATGAACTGGAACCAACCTGTAGCTGAACCACCTGCACCTGCTTTAATGGTCCAGTCGAAACCAGATTCCATTGCACAGAAGATCATCAGGTATTCAACAGGTACACCGACCATCTGGGAAACAACTTCCATGGTCTTCCGAGAACCTTTAGCATCTTTCGATGTAGGCATCGGAACTTGTTCCCATGAACCGCCATTACCTTCAGACACGTAACCATAGGACTTGCCGGTTACAGCCTCGTATGCAGCCCCATAGGCCGATACAGCGCCAGCAGCAACCGCACTACCTGCCGATTGAACTGCGCCACCTACAGTCGATGCAGCGCTACTCAGAGCACTACCCACACGGTCAGCTGCACCACTAACGGCATTAGTAACCGCGTTGAATGCACCCGACACTTTATCCACTACGCCATCAAAGAACGACTTACCGGATTCAGCATTGGTAGCACCAGCAGCTTGTGCACCTGCCGACAGAGTCGGTGAGGACAACACAGCAGCAGCTTGTTTCTCGAGATACATCACGTCCCAATCAGCCATCTGCTTCAAGCCTTTCAGATCACCCTTGATAGGGAAGATTGAAGGAGTAGACCAAACAGATTGTCCATTGGTATTGGTAGAACCCATGACGCCTTTAGCAACACGGACTTGGTCACCCAGTTTCATCTGAGTAGAAGCCATCTCCGGTTTACCACGATACGTAGAACGAGCCATTGTCAGGAACATTTCAGCAACAGGAATGAAACGATCTGTCAACCAGTTCACAAACTTAACACGGTCAGTACCATGGTCGGCTGTGTTCATACCAAACAGTGGACCAGCAGCAACAATGAATTTCTCCATGTCGCCATTAAACTTCACGATGCCGGATTGGTCTGTCTTAGACTGAAGGTCCAGACGAGTTTCCATCGCGATCAACGATTCCATTTGGTTCTTGTTCAGTACTTCCATACCGTAGGCACGAGCACGGATAGCATCGAGAGCAGCCAGTTCTTGAGCAGCAATTGGTTTAGGCATGATACCGTTAGCAACTGCCGAAGCACTTACTGCAACACCAGCAACCTTAGCCATGTTCTGAACTTTCTGCTGTACGGTTTTAGCTGCCTGGTCTTGAGACTCTTGGTTCTTCTTACCAATAGCCTTAGCCTCTTGAGCAGCCTTAGTAGCAACAGCCGAAGCTGTAGCAGCTACAACAGCAGCGCCTTTCTCTTTGTTCTCCTTGGCTTCTTCGGAAGGTTCGGTAGCTTTAGGTTTATTACCCGGAAGTGCAGCCTTCTCCTTTTCAGGATCGATCTTGTACTTCTCAGACAACTCCTTAATGCGTTCCTTAGTTTCCTCGATAGTGTCGTCTAGCGGTTCGTCATCACCGAATGGGTTATCCCGGCAAGCGAACGGACCACCATCACCGTATTCCATGGTGATCTCTTTGACCAACGTACCTTTCAGTGCATCATCGACTTTCTCTTCGATATCGGTTAACGACAACTGAGTCTTGCCGATAGTGTCAATACCTTTCAGCCACTGACAGAACACTGGTTTGAAACGCAAGTCCATCCAACGAGCAAAGCGATGAATAGCAGCTTCGTCATTCTTATCAAAGCCCATGATATCCAGGATGGCTTTACCACCCGCAGCACCAATGTTCATCTGTGGGGATTGGCCACGTAGAGCGGTTTTCTCCAACAGTTGTTCCAGGGCTAGGATCTTGTGACGTTGACGTGTAGACGTGATACCGTACTGTAGCATACGAACCGACATGAACTCGCCTTTAACACCAGCGAAGTACTTGTAAGTAAAGTAACTAGCTACACCGACACCACCCACTACAGCTGCACCAATCAACACAGGAGCTGACACGAGAGCAGCCAACGAAGAACCAACCATCATTGCCCCACGAGCAGCCATCTGGCCACCAGCTGTCGCCATGAAACGACCACCTTGTGCAGCAGCAAATTTACCTACTCGAGAACCAGCAATCTTACGACCAATGCGACCCAGTCGACCTCTACCACGACGACCTTCACCGCCGCCACCCAACAGATCTTTAGCATCTGCTGCAGTACCCAGTGCGTCTTGAGCTGTGTCTAACAACCCACCGCCTTCTTCGTCCTCCTCCTGTTCACCTTTCTTCTTGCCACGCATCTTATCCCAGAGTCCACCGAGTGCTGCAGTCATACGACCGAACATCCCTTTGGATTCTTTAGACTCATCGTTCTTCCCTGCTGTGGACTTCTTCTCTTCCTGGTCCTTCTCCGCTTTCTCCATCCAGCTACCCTTCCGATTTTTCTTCGGTACGGTTTCACGAATGGCATCACGGATCTGTACGAGTACTTGATCAGTAGTAGACAGGTTAGCAAGTTGGCGTTTAGAGAAACTACCCATTGGAGCCAGGATAGTCTTAGCGCCAGCGATGGCATCATTACCGAACTCTTTACCGAGCTGACGGTAATAAGCTTTGGTCATGTTCCAATAGCCTTTAACAGCGCCACGAACCACACGACGGATCAGACCTTGGTTCTTAGCAATCGAATGCTTCTTACCGTTGGTATCTACGAGGTCTTTGAGTTCCTTCTTATCCAACAATGGTTCACCAGTAGTTACATCGAACACTGGACCATTGATATCACCAAAGGACTTAATGACTTTGCCATCAACATCTTGGTACAACCCTTCTTTCAGTTTCTCAACTGTAAGGACTGGTTTGACTTCACCTGGAAGATAAGCATCACGTTCACCCGTCATTCGAGCAAAGGTGTTACGTGCCAGAGTCCAAGCAAACTTACCTGCCATCTTCATACCAGCAAACACGTTCTGTGTAGAGTTACCACGCCACAGTTGTTGTGCCAGTTTAGATGCGCGAGCCTTGACGTCCTGCATGTCGTATTTCTTACCGTCAACCGAACGCAGACCACGACCCAGTTCTTGAGCAGTAGCCACCAGGTTACCATACCGGTCAGAAATGTTACCTTTGATGTCGTCGAGCGAGTAGATCGGTTCACCAGATTCTTCATCAATCAAGTTACCTTCTAACAGGTCCTTGGCTTTGATGATAACTTGGTCAGTACCTTCTAAGCACCAGTCTTTCAGATCGTCAGCTTTCTCTTTAGCAACAGCAGCAGCTTTCGTAGCATGCTGGGAGATAATAGCTTGTACTCGATCCATATGGCCTTTGGCTTTATGGACCAGTTCACCACGGTCATTATACAACCCGCGAGCAACTTCACCAGCCGAGACTACAACTTGGTTCATCTCGTTACGAACTTCACCAGTAATGTCAGTAACCTTTTGGATTACCTTACCAGTGTTGACGTCAACCAACTTACCCTGAACAATGTCTTGTGCTTTGATGACTGCATCATTAGCTGCTTCCAGCTTCAGATCCAACACACCCATTGCTTCAGACTTCTTGATCTGGTCGATTTTGTCATGGCCCAGAGCCAGAACTTGGTTACCAGCAGCAACTGCCTTTTGTCCTTGTTCTGTAGCAAGCAGAGCCTGCCCTTTCTCTTTACCCGTTTCGATCGAGTTGATGATCGTCTGTGCTAATTGCAAACGAGCTTCCCGCATAGCAGGAGGTTCTTTGTCAATGACGTTGTTCAGCAGAGCTTTAGCGAAGTCCAGTTTCTCTTGAGCAGAGAAGTGCTCCATCACCGCTGGAAGACCACCACCTTTAGCTGCATCAACTGCAGCGGTAGCAGAATCCTTGAGGTTCTGTACACGTCCTTTAGCAGCAGTAGAACCAGCATCGTACTGATCCCGCATGAACTGCATTGGGTCAGACTTAAACTGATCCATCAAGTCACGAGCATTACCGAAACCACGCTTAGCTGCATCCTTAGCCCGTTGAGCTTGAGGGCCATCTAAGAATCTAGCAGCTACCGATTGGGCACGAGCAGAGAACTGACCTGGATATTGTGGACCAACGAAATGAGCCGAAGTGGTATCACCCGAAGCATCATGATAACTAGCACCTGCCCCCGCATGACGCATGTTTACGTCAGACGACATCATCTGCCAAAGCATCGGGTAGTTAATCCGGTCTTGGCCTTCGATGGTTTGGACAATACCGAGTTCACGAAGTTCGTCAGTTTTACCTGCTTCGATCAGTCGATGGATTTCCTGTGCTGGGTCACGTGATACGTTACGGATGTTCAAGAACGAATCGGACATTCGTTTACGCTTTTCATGGTTAGCTGCAGTATCTGCAAACTTACCTTTCTCATCGCGTTCGAATTGCCCTTTGAAGAAGTCTTCAAGTTCTTGCAGGGTTTCCTTAGAGGTCCCGTCTTTATACCCGTACTTCGAGCCGTACCGCATTGGATCAAAGCGTTTGTTGGTAGACGCATCACGCAACAGTCGTTCAGACAATGCCCGACGTGCACCAGTCGACAGCTTGTTATCCGCATCGATAGTATCGAGGGTTTCAGAGATCTGACCCGATACCATCCGAGTGGTACCTTTCGATACGATTCGGTCTTTCTGGTTAGCCAACGATTCCTTAGAAGTAGTGAACACACCTTTGGTGATATCGAACACTTCCATTGCTACGTTTTCATTACCTGTACGCAACATGCGCAGTTCACGTAAGATACGAGCTTGGAATCCTGGGAGGATCTCAGTCAACGAACGCTGGGTAAGTTGGTTGAAGACTTGATGCTGGCCAATTGTTTGATAGTTACTCGCCTTAGTTGCGGTATCCAAACCAAACTGCGGAACAAACGGACGGAGCATGTCTTGCAACACGCCCTTGGCACCATAAGAGTTCTGGTAGTTGTTCACGTATTCCTGCATAAAGGCAGGAACGTTATCCAGTGCATAACCGACTTGGTTGTGTTTACCACGACCATGTTTGTTAGACATCCGAGTAAGGGCAGGGCGAGCCATACGACCTAGAATCGGAGCAACTGTATTGCGTGCTAGACCATGAACGCCATCTGCTGCTAAGTTACCAGCCAGCATGTATCGTTGGTCCCAGAAGTCAGACATCGACTCACCGGTTTGTAGACCTTGTACGATACCACTCAGTGCACTTGAAGCACGACTGTTCACACGGCCCTGTGCTGTAGCCCCGTAGTTACCCAAGAACCCAGACAACGTTCGACCAGCCATCGAAGTACCAGCGGTGGCAATGCCTTGCCGCATGTTCATCGACATCAGGTCTTTCATTGAAGACTTGAGGTGATCGGGTAATCCAGTGTTACGGACCAATGCTTGGAAAGCTTTGTTCTGCATCTCCAGCTGTGCTTCTGCCAGCTTGGACATGTCACGCAATGCTTGATAAGAACGGAACTGCAGTTCTAAGCCTTTGCGTTTGAAATCGTAATCGACCTGTTCAGCGTAACTAGCCATGCGAGTCAATGAATCGACTGCCTGTGCAAGCCCACGTGCTACGGTCTGATGGTGTTTGTTATCGACCTGGTCTCTTAGGCCACGTTCGATACGATCAAGGTCCCATCGCTTCTGATCGGCTTCCTGACCCATGTTGAACAAACTACGTTGAACAACTGTACCTTGGTCAACAGCACTACGGAGATCATCACCCAAACCTTGTTTGATCGTTTCTTCGTCTTGGGCACGCTGACGACGAATGGCTAATTTAGCCTGATCTTGGTTTGCTTCGATTTGGTATTTGTACTGGTCAGCCTTATTGGATAGAGCCGTGTTGATCCGATCATACGTACTATCCGACATCTTTCCTTTTAAGGAAGGCAGGAATGACTCAGCACGTTTGAAAAGATATTGCAGATCACCAGGGTTTGTTTTCTCCAGGTGATCCTTTACGGATACTACCGAATCCTTCATTTGGTCATAAGCGCCGAACAAGCGGTCATAACCCTTAGGGACGCCGTTAGTTAGAAACGACTTCAGAAGACTTTTATTTTTGCCTTTATCCAGGATGCCGTCTTTGAATCCAGCCATGAACTCTTGGACAGGAGATTTCTTTTTCCCGCCAATGTCATCATCAAAGAAGCTATCAAAGTCATCATCAAAATCAAATGCTGACTTATTACCGGCATCCGCCAATTTTGTTTTATTGCTTGCCATGGTTGTACTCCAGACATGAACTTCATATCGTTAACCCCAAAAGGACCCCAAAGATGAAAAAGGCCCTATTACCTTTCAATATCTCACTACTCGTACCCGACAGAGATTTACTCGGTCGTATCGGTCGCGTTAAGTCTCATGAAATCTTCGTAGGCAATGGTGGCAACTTCCATGAAGAAGGTTTGTTCTCCGTTTCTATTTTTGGACGGGTGGGTAGCCAAGAACGTGAAAGTAACTTCGGTTACATCAAGTTGGGTCTTCCTGTAATCCATCCCTTGGTTTACCGTAACATCCTGAAGTTGAAAGGCTTCTATGAGGACATCATCCTCGGTCGTCAATATGCCGTGTATGACGAAGAAACAAAAGACTTCGTTAAAGCGTCAGAACTCGATGGCCAAACAGGCTATACCTTTTTCTTTGACAATTGGAAGCGCGTTGAGTTCAAAGAAACTGATTCGGACATTCGTCGTGTTCGACTGAAGCTTGTAAATGAAAACCGTGATCGCTCTGAACTAAGTGCAATGCTGGTAATCCCAGCCGCTTATCGTGAAGCAGAACCTAACCCTGATGGTCGAATTGAATATGACGAAATCAACGATGTATACCGCGTCTTGCTCCAGCAGTCTACAGGTATCCCCGAACATTTTGGTCCTAATGCCGACCTTTCGATGTATGACAAGCGTCGCGTCGCTATGCAACTTCGTGTACAGGAAATCTACGACCACTACGAGAAACTAATCTCGGGTAAGTCTGGTTACGTACAATCGAAGTGGGCATCCCGTCGAGTATTCAACGGCACACGTAACGTTATTTCTTCGATGGATACTAACGCAGCTGACTTGGGTGAACCTAACCGTCCTAAGTTTAAAGACTGTGTGATTGGTATTCACCAAGCTAGCCGTGGTGCAGCTCCTAAGACTATCTACGGTCTACGGAACTCTGTCGTGGGCGAGATCTTTGAAACCATGTCTAACCGGGTTGAACTGGTTAACAAGAAGACGTTGGTTAAAGAATGGGTAGACGTGTCGGTTGACGATATGGACACATGGTCTACGCCACAAGGCTTGGAACGTGTAATGAACGAACTCGAGGTTATCGACAAGCGTTCACGCGCCGTAGAGATCGCTGGACATTATCTGGCACTCGTCTATCTCGATGACAAAAAGAACTATCGGATCATCCGTGACATCAATGAGATCCCACCAGGCTTTGACCAGAAGTGGGCTCGACCAATCACGTACTCAGAACTCGTATACCTCAGCGGTTTAGATATGTGGTATAAACTGCGTGGATTCGTAACTCGTTACCCCGTAGAGAACTACAACAGTTCTATTCCAGTCTCTATCTACGTCAAGACCACAGTTACTGGTGAACTGCGTTACCCACTCGGTCCAGATTTCAAACGAGATCCACATGGACCTGTAGCGTTGGAATACCCAATGCTGGAAGTAGGTAAGACAGCCCAATGGCACGACTCTACTTCGGTATCGCCAACTATCCTTTCGCCACTCGGCGCTGACTTCGACGGTGACACCGTATCGGTTAACATCGTTTACTCGAAAGAATCGCTTGAGGAAATGGATAAGTTCTTCCGCTCCCGTATTGCATATATCGATGCTACTGGCGGACTGGCATTCAGTTCTACTATCCACACTGTGAACCTCGTACTCCGGTATATGACTGGCGATCCAAAACCAAGGACTTAATCAATGCGCTTACAGATCGAACAATTTCGGAAGCAGTATACTGTTTTCGAACAAGGTAAACTTCAACAACCCAAGCTGCATCTGCTGAACAAGTTCCATCTCCCACAGAGATCGATCGTTCACTTCTCTGATCCTAACTCGGCGGTCCGCGGACCGTCGCAGTCCGATCCGATGTTCAACAAGGCCACAGGTAAAGTGTACATCGAACATGTACTCAACCTCGTGTCCTTGGAGGGCAACCCACGTAAGTCTGCGCTGACTGGTAACAAGCTACAAGCTGAGTTCCGTCAGCATCATGCATTCTTCAAACCACTGACTAAAGATGAGGCGTTGGCTATCAACCCTCTCAACATCATGGTGTTCAACTATAACCTGTTGGACCCACAGTGGATCTACCAGCCTAACTTCAAAGCACAGTACATGCGTTGGTGTAACAACCAGCGTACGTTCTGGCAAAACGTAGCGGCTTCGCATCGTCGCTTTGGTTGGGAACAGTTCGTAGAAATCCACCTGCCTGAGAACATGCCAGATCTGGCTTCGTTCAAACGCATGGCGGATAACCAGAACCAAACCATGCTGGACATCTTTACCACACCACAACAGTTCTCTATCTGGGACCTGTATCGTTGGTTGGGTCCAATGCGTGAACAATCGATGATGTCGGTTGTGCAACCAGAGATGTATTCGAAAGTATGGTTCTTGATCCGTGCTCGTGACCGGTTCGTTGTACTGAACATGGGTGCTCTGGACGAATGGCGTGACGGTTCCAAAGACGCAGCTATCTCGGTAGAACAATTCCTGCAAGACTTCGGTCGTGATGCATTCAATGTAAGTCAGGAAAGTGTTTGTGCTGGTGAAGAGTTCGCCTTTAACCACATCCAACAAGTCATGCAAGATTACGGTCTGCATAACCAAGTGGCTTTGGAGTCGTTCATTAATACGCTGGGTATGGAAGCATTCTTCCCTCCAGCAGTAATGCAACGCCGTGTGTTGTCTCTGTTGACTGCATTGACTGAGTACAGTCATCAGGCTGAAGCTCTGTCTAACGTTATCGATCACTCGAATCTGGTTGACGTTGTAGACGAGGATAAAGAGGAAAAGAAAGATGTCGAGGAAGAAGACGAAGCCGAGTACAACGACAGTGGTGATGAGACCGAGAATGGTTCGGTCGACAGTGCACAATCCGAAGACTCGCTCGACCTCCCAGCCTTTAGTATCCCTAGTCTCGATTTCTCCGAAGATGGAGCAACTTATAACCCGCCGGATGCAGAGCTCTTCACAACGAAGCTCCAGATTGAAAGTGATCCTGAACTGGTTAATCGGCCACGGGAGCTTAAGGTCGAAACTCAACGCGTGGATGCCATCCCTCCAGAAGTGGCTGAAGCAGTCCCGCTAGTTGCTGGGGTTGCTCAACCTGCTTACGATTTGTACAAGCTCGGTATCATTGCTCCACGTACGTTCGAACAAGCTGTACAAGATGCGCAGTCGTTCAAGACAATCAAAGATCCATTCGGTACTGGGTTGTCTATGGAAGAAGCCATGGAGTATAAGCAAGAAGACTACGTGTTGCCTGCCGATACTCAACTGGCTGACTCGGATACCATTCTCGATAAGTCGATGTTGGGTTCTAAGCTGAAAGCAATGCAACGCAAGTATCAGTCTACACTGCGGAACAAAGACTTGATGCAAGCGGTGTTGTCGGTACAGAAGCAAGGTACAGCGGTAACGAACTACGAAGTGGAAGAAGTGCGTAACGCAATGAACCACTACGAGATCCACAAAGTTACCCTGAAGCCTATTCGTGGTAAACCTGGTACTGTGTACTTCCGTATCCCAGTTGTCGATCGTGATGGTCGGTATATGTCGAACGGTGTTACTTACCGGATGCGTATGCAACGTGCTGACTTGCCTATCCGTAAGGTGAAGCCTGATGCCGTAGCAATGACGTCGTATTACAACAAAACGTTTGTAACGCGTTCACATTTGGCTGCACACAACTACGATGCTTGGATCACTCGTCAAATCCGTGAACGTGCTCTGGATCCAGAAGACGATCGGGTTACTGGTGTACTCTACGCAGAGCTTGACCAATCGGCTTATGCACTGCCACGAGTTTATACTCAGCTCGGTTCTGCATTCCGTGGTTTCACTTCGGGTCCATTGTTCCTATACTTCAAGTTCGACGATCATGTTGAATACTTCCAAACCAAGTACAAGATCGATGCAACTAAACACGAAACCAATAAGCTTACGCTTGTAGGTGTTCACAATGACAAGCTGCCGGTATTGGTAGACAAGGTTGGTCAGTTCTATGTTAAGGACAATGACAATCTTGAGCCACTCGGTTCGATTGTAGAACTGCTCGGCTTGGATCAGTCTAAGGCTCCACTCGAAGCTGCCTTCATGAACGTTGGTTCGAAAGAACTGCCGTTGGCATTTGTGTTGGGTTACAAGTACGGTCTGACTGCAACACTGAAACGACTGAACGCTAAGTTCACACGACACCATCGTGGTGAGCGTATCCCGTTGACTGCTGACAACTACGTATTGGCTTTCCAAGACGAAGTGTTGGTATTCGATCGTAGTGACTATCGCACACAGCTCGTACTCGGGGGCATGCGTAAGTATGCTAAGCTGATGCCTAACTTCTCGATCTATGACTTTGACAAGCCTGACGTGTATCAACGTCTGTTGCTGGAAACGGGTATGACTGCTCGCTTCACCAAAGAGATCGATGCATTGTTCTCTGCATGGGTTGACCCGATTACTGAAGGTCTCCTGAAACAGATGGGTGAACCTACTACGTTTGATGGCTTGCTGTATCGAGCTGTAGACATGCTGCTGATCGATTGGTCGCCTTCCGAGGTAGATGGTGCTTTCATGCGCTATCGTGGCTATGAGCGTATGGCAGGGGCTGTATACAACGAACTGAACAAAGCCGTTAAGCGTTTCAACAATGCTACTGGTTCTGCTGCTGTTCAAGTACAGATGGACCCATCGGTTGTATGGAAGAAGATCGCTCAAGATCCTACCGTGATGGTTGTGGAAGACTCTAACCCACTGGCTAACATCCGTGAACAAGAGTCCATGACTTATCGTGGTGATGGTGGTCGTTCTACTACCTCGATGGTTGCACGTACGCGGGTGTATGGTCAGGCTGACGTTGGTGTGGTATCGGAATCTACCGTTGACTCCGGTGACGTAGGTGTAATTGCTTACTTGACTCCAGATGCTAACTTCGATTCGATGCGTGGCACTACTCGTCCATTCGATCCTACCAAAGATGGTCCTGCTCGACAACTGTCGACATGTGCACTGTTGGGTGTGGCTACGACTAACGACGACACCAAGCGTATTAACTTTATCTCGATTCAGCAACAACAAGGGATTTATGCTGATGGATATGAACCCACTCCACTACGTACAGGCTACGAGCAAATTGTTGCTCAGCGGACTAGCTCAATCTTTGCTTCTGCGGCGGAAGACGACGGTAAGGTCATTGCCGTTGATGAGTATGGGATTACTGTCGAGTACGCTAATGGTGAAACTACGTCGTACCAAATGGGCAAGATCCACGGATCAGCTGCAGGTACCCACTACCCACACTCCATCATCTCCGACCTGAAGGTTGGTGAGACTTTCAAACGTGGGCAAACCCTGGCGTACAACGAGAAGTACTTCACACCAGATCGCATGACTCCTGGTCAGGTAATTTGGAAAGCTGGCATCAATACTGTTGTTGCTTTCAGTGACAACTTGGATACCCTAGAAGACGGATCAGTTATTTCCGAACGCTGTGCTATTAAAATGAACACTCAGACTACCAAGATCAAATCGATCGGGGTTAAGTTCGAGCAAGCCATCGAAAACATGGTTAAAGTCGGCGATCACGTGGACTTGGATTCAATTCTATGTACGATTAAAGACCCCGACTCGGGTGGTGGCTCAGTGTTTGACGAAGTATCGCGTGAAACTCTCGCGAAGCTGTCTAACTATTCCCCTCGTGCGAAGGTCGTTGGCGTAGTGTCTAAGATCGAAGTCTTCTATCACGGTGATCGTGATGAGATGTCGGATTCGCTACGTAAGATCGCTTATGAATCGGATAAGGTTCGTGAGGCTGAAGCTAAGTCTCGTGGACAACAGTTCTTCAGTGGTGAAGTCGATCATGAATACCGTGTACGCGGTAATGGTCTTGAACCACAGTCTCTGATTATCAACGTTTACATCGATCACGATATCCCTTGTGGTGTTGGTGACAAAGGTGTAGTTGCTAACCAGATGAAGACTGTATTCTCCCGAGTCATGCGCGGTACTAACCAAACTAAATCTGGTTTGGATATCGACTTGATCTTCGGTAACACATCCGTAGAAGAGCGGATGGTACTGAGTCCTAAACTGATCGGAACCACAACTATTCTTCTTGCTGAATTGTCCAAGCACCTGGTAGGTGTCTACAGAGGAACCGCAAATGCAAAATCTAAGTAACAACGTCGCACACGGGCAGAATGTCTCCATTCTGTCTGCCGCTGTCGAACTGGGCGCTGAAGCAATTCAGCGCATCCTCGGCACGGAACATACCTCTTCCACACTGAACGGGGTATTCCTAACCAAGCAAGACATCCAGGAAGCCCTGGCTGCCCGTATCGCAAAACAACTCGCAATCTAAAGGAAACATCATGTCTGATATCGCCACTACCGTGCAGTCTGTTAAGCTGATTGCACAGCAACTGACTGAAGCCAGTCAAGTTCTGGTCGTTCCGAATCCTGAGTTTCCTATTGCTCAGTTCGCCAGCGGTTACGCTGTAGACCAAGCCCCAAGTGCTGCCCCAGTCTCTGAAGAACTTACCGCCTCTGTCGAAGAACACTTCGAAGAGATGAACGAAGAACAACCGATCCATGTAGAAGAAGACCAAGCTGACCTGATCGGGTTGGTAGCTGCTGCTCTGGGCAAGATTCAGTACAACGTAGCTAACGTCGTTATCCCAGGTGTGGATTCGATGGTTCGTGATTTCAACGAGCGTCAGAAAGTATCTACTGCTGCTGACGTACGTGCTGATTACTTCCGTTACGATGCTGTTCACTCGGAACCACGTCTGACTTCGCATCTGCAAAATTACGCTAACGTCAACCCACAGCCTAACTACCGGACTTTCATCCTGGAAGCTAAAGGTGTTGAACAGATCATCGAAATGGTCTCGATCAATAACCCACATGCTGATCGTGAGCAAGTTACCGAGTGGTTGCTGAAAGTAGATCCAGAAACCATTAGCCGTACTTATGCAGATCTGTTCAACCGTCACAAAGCACTGACTGTTGGTGAGCTGTCGTTTGTTGTTGGCACTAATGCACCGTTCAACGTTGATGCTCTGCTGCTGGCATATTTCCTGTGTGGTCATCTGGGTGAGAACCCATGTGAACCAGTCGGTGAATCGGTATCCTACGAAGAGTGGGTACACGTCATGCGCATGCTCCACGAGATGCTTGGTGCTTACCTGCTGCGTGCTTATCAGCGTCGTGCTGAAGATCAACGCAACGGTGTATTCATCCTGCGTTCGGAAGCCGCTAATGCGGTTGAGAATCGTCGTCTGGTCGTATGGCTGAACGGTGACTGCGAAGCACAATGGAAAGCTGCTAATGGTGATCTGTCTGCTGTCCTGGGTTCTGCTCTGGAAGCTGAAGGTTCTCAAACCATCGCTCGCCTGGAAGAACGCAAAGCTTACTTCATTCAGAAGTTCCAAGCTGTGTATCCACTGATCCAGCAAGCTGCTGCTGACAACGCTGAACGTAGCCGTCGTAAGGACATGGTCGAAGCCTTCTTCGAACAAGCCCAACAAGGCACTATGGCTGAGATGCAGGTAGATGGTCTGCGTGAGAAGATCGTTGATGCTATCCGTAAGGTTCGTCCTGAGCAACTGGATAACGAATTCCTGGCCTTTGGTAATCTGATTTGCCAACTGTACTTCCCTGAGTCTATCTACTGGGAATACATGTGCCTGATGGATCAGTTCAGTCAGCAAGATTCGACCATGTCTTCACGTGAGATGTCGACTCAAGCTCTGCTGTCGCTGTACGCTGCATGGGCTGCATCGCAGATCCAAGTAGATCGCTTCAAACCAGATGCTGCTGAACTACCAGCACAACCACTGGAAGAACCTACTGGTGGTGAAGCTGAATCGGCTATTGCTGATGCTTCGACTGGTGAAGGTCCATTGGTTGAGGAAACTGATCCTGAGATGGAAGCTGCCGATGCAGCTGACGCTGAAGGTGAATCGACTGAAGATCCAGAACACGAACAACAAGTCTAAGAGGTGATACATGGAGCTGAAGCGTAACGCAGCTCGTGTATTCGAACACTTGCATCGTCAAGATAATGGGAGCACTATTACAGATGCTCCCTGCAAGATTCATGTCCCCGTACGATTTCAGAATAAGGACCTAGCGATCCTAGGTTCTGAAGTCTTTATCGTCGGTTTCTATGCGATCATCATAAACGACGAATACTACGGTGTCGACAACACGATTGCAATGATGCAGATCCGTCCTAGTTCTACAAACAAAGTTACCGTTCGAGGAACCGATTATTTCGAGTTCTCTTTCGAACCAGGTGATGTAGTGTTTGTGAATAACCACCTTGTAGTGAACGATACCTTGACTTATTACCTTTACGACGAACTCGTTGCTAAAGGGAACATTCCTTGGTATATGAACTACTACGACATGTCGAAGATGTTTGACACTGCGTCTTATCACGCTGGTGTTAACTTGGGTTCTCGAGCTATTCTGGAACTGATTATCTCAACGACTGCTCGTGACAAAGATGACTTAACGCGACTGTATCGTCATATTCTCAATCGACATGAAGATGTTGTTGAGAACCCACCAAAAGTTATTCCCTTCCGCTCGGTAGTTTGGAACACCTCTGACACTACTAGCCGGTTGAACGGTGCTTACTTCTCTGACGCTATTAACACAGCGGTAGTGAACCCTAGTGAGTCCGTAGAACTGATTGAAGAAATCCTCCGTACATAAGGAACACCACTATGGGCGCAGCTCAAGATTTATTCGGTGTCCAAAAGCAAGCCGGTAACCAAGTACGTATCAGTGGCAGTCTCCTGACTGCCGGTGGTAAGAAAGGTATCCTGACCCCCGATGCAGATGGTTACTTTACTCTGTGCGTCGGTGCTTATGGCACCCACAACTCCGCCGGTATGTTTTATGATGCCGCTTCCGGTGTATCGATGTTCGAACCCGGTTCTCCATTGATGCGACGTTTGCTGAAGCAAGTGCTGTACATGGAATTCAAACACCCAGAGCCATGGGAATGGGTTCTGAAAGATGGTGAGAAATGCAAACGCTACATGGACGATCGTGAATACCTAAACCGTATTCGTAAGATCGACGATGATCGTGTATGTGCTCACATCCGTGCTCTGACTATCGTTGATGGTAAAGACGAACAAGGTCGTCCTTGTAAGTTGGTAATCGCTGAAGTTCGACCACATGGTCCTTTTGCTAAAGTCTTCTTAGACTCTGTTACTAACCCACACATCAACACTTATTGCTCCGTACGTTCGATCACACAAGACGACGTAATGCGTGGCATTAAGTACACCCGTGAGATCTCTACTTGGGACTTCGTAGGTGAAGGTGGTATCTACGTTGCTGGTAAGCACAACTCTCCAGCACTGGAAGGCTTTAAAGAAGCTGAAACCGAGATGACCATCAACCCAACTACTCTGTGGGCAATGCAAGATGAAGCTGAGAAGCGTAAGCGACTGGGCTTGGAATCTGCTGAGCAACTAGATGTTTCGGATCTGATCCGTAACCTAGGTTGGGAACGTCGTCCTGCTACCCGTCGTCCGGGTTACATGCGATAAAAAAAAATACAGCATAGGGCTACCCCGAAGGGTAGCCATTATGTCGTCATGCAGCTTTAAGGATGTCGTGAGAGGCATCCTCTATGACATCGTGTACGATATCACAACCGTAGTTATTCAGGGTAGTGGAACCCTTACGGCTACGGACATCGTAGCTAATAACCTTACGCCCTTTTGCAACTACTATAAACATACCGGTAGCAGGATCATACGTGACCTTGTTCAGTCCACGCTCAATCTCGAAACCGTTAGCTGCTTCTGGTTTTGCGATCAATGCATGGATCATATCTGCTACACGTGCAAAGTTACCCATTTCAAACTCCATGATGGTTGTTTTATCACAAGAGTAATATAGGCTTGTAGGAAAGTCTAATGCAGCATAAAGCCTCCCGAAGGAGACTATGCTGTTGTTGTCAGAGGGTACATTGTGTTAACCAGTTCTTCGACTCGCATTGGAACGTAGAAAGGGGCAGTGAGGATAGCGTCTCTGTAAACATCGCTCGACAAGAACAACGTCACAGCGTCTTCAGAAGCAGTGCACAGTGTGCCTAGGTTCCATACACGGTCATTGTTACGGCTAGTCCAGAACCAATCTGGTTTTAACATGTCCATTAGTTGAACAAGCTTAGTCAGTTGTGACGGGTAATCAGCTACTGTGATTCCTTCTACGAACGCGAAGTTCGATAGTACCTTGGTAGCGAAGTCTGGTGTGTTTGCATTGAGAGCATTAGCACCGATGTTCTGGTAGATCTTCTCGCATTCTATGCCAGTACCCTCACCAGTCCCAGCTTTGCACGTATACGAACTAGAGTTCACATTAGCGTAAGCCAACAGCACATCCAAAGAACTAGATGCAGAGATTCGCTCGGCTGAACGTTTGATTACCGTGTACTTAGTACGATCGGGTTGATCCTTAAGTACGGTATCGATGAGGGACGGTACACCCCATGCAGATACTTCTTCTACTACACCACGCAGTACAGCTGCTTCTGCACCCAAGTCAAACATCTTGAGCATTGGGGTATTAGTTAGGTCAGAGATGAAACCAACCATTGCACTGACTTGGTTATAACCACCATTCTTAAACGAGTCGATTACTACTCGTCCTTCGGAGGTCATCAGTTCAATCGTGCGTGCCATATCGGTAGCAGTCTTGACGTAGTTGGTACTCTTGTCAGTGCCAGTCAGCTCGCCCATGATCATCTTTTCAGTAGACGTGGCCAGTTTCACAATGTCAGCACGAGAACCCTTCAGAACGCCTTGTACACGCCTTAACGCCGATGGTAGATCGATTGTGTCGGTACGGAGCTTCTCACCAATGCCTTTTGTGATACTTACAGCTTTATCAAACGCGTCACCTAGACCTGATGTAAACGAATCGATCTTAGATGACAATGCCGTACGGAGTTCCGATGAAGTTTCTCCATAAGCATCTACTACTTTGGTTAGGTCCTCAGGAGAACCCAAGAATGAAGGTAAAGCTAATGCTGCCATGTTTACGTTCCTTGAAAAAAAAAAAAATAAGAGGTTCATAAGATCAGGCATAGCAGCCTCCCCGAAGGGAGGCCACTGTTTTACAACGATTCTACAACTTCACGGACAATGCTCAGCCATTCCAGATCAGCCGAATTCGCTTTATCCCCGATGACGACCGAAGTCTTTCGGTTAGCGACCAGTTTGATCATTGGACGATTTGCAACATCTCGAACGAGTGCACCTTTCAAGATATCCTTCAAATCACGGACGAACACATAAGGCGCTTGCTTCTGCTGCAATGTTTCGAAATCGTGCGGGTATACCGCTCGCAACCAAGCTGGGTCCGAAGACCCAGTGATCAAGTACATACGCAAACCGCGATAAGTACGGAAGTTCAAACCTGTGGCTGTTTGTTTGGGGGTTTGGTTGTCAATCGAGAAAGGGTTATCTCGAGTGATCTTGCTCAGGTCCAGAACTTTTTGCATTACGCGATCTCGCTGTACGGATTTTCGATAGTAGCAGAATACTCAGCATCAGGCATACTGAGGATCAAGTGCGGATCATCTGTCCACTTCAACTTCAGGGTGTACACTTCTTTTTGTGGTTTCAACAACAGGATGCCACGTCGGAATACGTTCCACGAAAGCTTTCCATCCAAAAGCGCTCGTTTCATCATGCTGATGGTCGAGTTAAGTTCCGACTTCTTAACGCCGACATTGTTTACTGGATTATCGGAATAGTCCTGGAACAGTTGCTCCCACTTGGCTTCATCGACACCCTCACGAGCTACGATGTGTCGGAACAAATATGCCAGAGTCGATACCGGTTTCTTGGCTTTACTGAATACGCTACAATCTGCGTACGTGAAGACGTCCTTATACTGCTTAGATTCATCAGCAGCGGGATCGATCAAGATCTCGTACGTAGTGCTACTGCCGTCACGCCAGGTATATTCCATCACCAGCTTTGCTTCCATTGGTGACAGGAAGTCCATCGCTTTCTTGAACCCAGCCCAAGGCAGATCGTCGTTCAACAATGCCTTGTTGAGATTCCCCTTATCGGGTTTCTCTTGGTTATGGGGTTTCTCGAAATACGCGGTCAGTCGCTTGTTCCAAACGATCTGATTCACACGACGCCACAACAGTACTTCCCGGAACAGGAAGCACAATACGCCTTGTGCACGGTTTTTACCTTTGAGTGGATCGGTCAGTAGATCTTTTACGGATTCCATGTTGCTTCGCACCTACGGTGTACATTGAAAAGGGTTTGATATTGCTAAAACCATTTTAACTGGATTGGGCTTCTCCTTGGTCGTGAAGGATTTCAATGATCAGGTCCGACAACGTATAGATGTCGAAGTACACATGCAGCATCTTGCGTTGACCATAAGTACCCTCGATGTTCTCCAGGATACCACAGTGCGCTTGTAGCAGTTGACGCAGTTGTTCCAGACACTCTTTGATGTTCAAGTGTCCATGGATTGGATCGTAGAAGTAATTATCCAGATCAACGTCGGCTTGGTGCATAACACCCGTGCGCGTAACGTATTCAATCCGAGAGTCTTGCTCATTAGCGATTGCGTCATTTGCATCCAATAGTACTTGATGCAGCTGAGCAAAATTCCGATGCCGCAGTTGTCCGACATGACCCATCACATCACGAATAGCTAAGCCATCCAGTAATGACATATCAAACAACCGCCAGAATTCTTTGAGTTTGACGGGGTAGTCTTCAGGTTTGCAGTTTGCCCCGTCGATGCTGTCGAGGATATCCGCATAACTTTCAAGCAGGTTATTACGGCGCCAACGCCTGTAATAGTTGATGATCTTCGAGAACATCTTATGAACTCCAGAATGCCGATTACGGTATATTGTTAATCAGTTGAGTATTCATTTACTCGCAAAGAATAAGGAACACTGCCATGACTCATGCTGCTACCGCAATGACTATCGATGAACAAATTGCATGGGGCCAGGAAATCCGTGAGACCATCGTAATCGAGAAGATGTCTCAAGGTATCGCCAATTGTGACAAAGACGATATTGACATCATCTTGAAGGCGACTAAAGATCACACGCAAGCCGCCATTCAGAACCGTCGTAACCAGATCGAAGAGCAAGGCAACAAATCTAACAGCGATCTGTTGGGTGCCATGGCTGAGATGATCCGACTACAGAAGAACCGTAACCCATTCGAACGTGCACCGGAAGAAGCCAGCACTGTCTCGGAAGGCCAAGTCCCTGACGTTAAGCTTGAGGACCTGGGTGATTACACTCACGCTACCGGTGAAGATCACATTGGTTTGGTGAATGAAACTTCTGATCAATTCCAAGAGCGTATGAAAGCTCTACGGGAAGCTCAGGATAATGCGGAATAAAAAGAAAATTGATACTAGCCCCTCTCCTTTTTAGGGAGAGGGGCAGTATGTCATTCTGCGGCTTTTTCTGCTTCCGGGGCTGGCAGCAACTGAGGTTCTTTCACTTCTTCGAATTCTGCATCAACAACAGTGGTATTGCCATTGATGTAGCGATACGCCAGGTAACCGATTGCAACCAGACCAGTAACGCCAGCAATGGTGGAAAGCTTCATCTACAACTCCTAGTGGTTTATTTGTTACGCAGATAGTCAACAGCGATCGCAGTAGCAACAACCCCGATCGCAATGTATGCAGCATGGTGCCAGCTTGGGTCAGACTTCTTGATCGTGCGACGATCAACATTGACCTTGCCAGTTTTGGTATTAAACGAGACTTTGCCAATTTTAATCGTAGCCATGATCATTTCCTCAGAAGAGTAGAAGTCCGAATTCTTTCACTATATTCACGGTTGTAATATAGCTGTTTAAAAGTTTTAAATCAACCTACGCTGCCACCACGGGGGATGTCTGGCACAGGATCTTTCAATTCGATCTTTACATTTGGAACAGTTTCACCATTCATGTTCGACCATTCAATGGACAGACTGGTTACACGGGACAACAATGTTGGATTACGTTCAACCAAAGCATCTGCACTCGCCAACAATGCATTCAGTTTGTCGGTCGCCTTACTGTGAGTTGGGCGAGTCAGGTTGTACAGCTGGCTTGCAAGTTGCGACATGATTCAGCCTTTCAAGTTACGGATTTCTTCGTAGATGTAACCGTCCCACAGGGAACGCTCACGGAAGTCTGGTTCGGTGATAATGCCAATCTCACGAATCCGATTGTCGCTATCCAGAGTTCGTTGGTAATCGGTAAAGTGTACACGATCACTACCCAGTGCGTGCGCACGATAGATCCATGCATCTCGTTGATCCGTGAAGAAATGCACCTCTTCTTGGAACACGTTGGTTAGGTCTTGTTTATCGCAGTGCTCAACCTTAACAGCGAAGAACCACTTGGATCGATCCATCGAGTCATCGAAAGAACAAACCCACATGGTTACATGTCGATCAGTTTCTGGTTCGCGACAGATTCCAGCCAAAGCAACAGGCGTACGGAACTCAGGGAGTTTCTCTTTGAAATAGTTGCGTTCCATTATTACCTACGTTTCCTCTTTGTTCGTCTATATACCAAAATAGTAATATAGATCTGAGATTTAATGGAGTTGACAAAAAGGCCATCCTTAAAGGATGAACCAATTAGGCCACTTATCGGAACGACATCTATCTAGGGTAGACTGTACGGATAATCCGACAGCTTTAGCTGCATCTGACCCGCTTCTATATTCTACACCATCGATGGACATTCGCCGACAATTGTGCTTACCCAACTTCGCTTTATGTTCAGGTGAGAACTTCCGACCTTTACGGGTAGCTGACATCTTTGCACGTGTTTCTTCGGTGTGTCCAAGACCCATGTGTGAGGCAGACATCTGCGCTCTAGTTTCTAGTGATTTAACCCTACCTGTATTTGCTTTACTAATCCTCGCTAAACCATCGTCAGTAATCTGGCAACCATTACCCAACTGATTGATGAGATATGGATTACCAGAGTGGGCTTGAATAAAGGTGTTCTCTAAATAACGTGCATTCTGTATATGTTCGACGAACATAGTTTCCCATTCGAGATTAGGGTCATCGTTATACAGATCTTGAAGATTGCTGTTGTCGTGCACGCCTTTACGAAGCTGTGCAAGATGTTGTCTTTTGCGACGTTTAAAATCAGTGGTAGATCCAAAATAAAACTTTTTTGTTTTAGTGTGGATCACAGTGTATACACAATTCACAGTGACTCCAATTACTAGGGTATTTGACACCCTAGTAATGTAGATGTCAAAGGTTATTCAATACGCATGTTTTTGTTATAAGCTTCAGGAACAGTTACGTTGGTTGGATCGAGTACTACGAACTCAGCTTGGTTGAAAGCACCATGTGTAGATACGTAGTGAGAGATGTAGAAGATCTGTTGGTATTGACCCAGTTCAATCAGACGACCAATAAACGGCACGAGGTTAACTCGGTGTTGTTCATCGAACGTACGACCGAATTCATCCAGCATCAATGGGTAGTCATCGAAGCCCATGAACTTCAACAGTGCTACACGGAATGCAAAGTTTACAATCTCTTTCTGCGAGTCAGAACCCATATCAATGTCAGTAGGTTCAACCGCACCATTACCTACGTTGAGAGGGAACTTGTAATCCAGGTCATCACGATCGATCTTAGACGGCAAGACTTCCATTGGGTAAGTCCATACATCATCGATCACCGTGTTAACGAGTTTCGTTACACCTTGCAAGAAGCCCAACATGTACTGACCAATCAATCCACCTTTCGGCGACAGAGCTTTGGCCAACAGTTGGAAATCGGTGTGAGCATCAGCAGCATCAGCTACTGTTTCTTCCAACAGTTTGATCTCAGTATCACGACGTTCAGCTTCACGCAGTCGATTACCGACGTGTGCCAGTTGTTGGTGAGTAGCATCGATCTCAGATTCGAATGCTTGATCCAGCAACCATTCAGCATGTTGCAATGCACGTGTACGCCATTGTTCGAACTTAGTTAAGCAGCCTTCTACCTGACCAATGAACTTATCTACTTCGTTACCCGAGTGAATGTAAGCTTCGATTGCATCACGAGTCGATTGTTGCGTCAGCAGTTTGTTGTTGACTTCTGTTTCCAGTTCAGTTGCACGTTGCAGCATGTAACCAGCAGCATCGAAGTCAATTGCTTCGATTGCTTTCAAACGTGCTTCGATTTGTTTGCTGTGTTCCAGTTGGATCTCAGCTTCAATCATCATCTGCTGTGCATCATGCCAACGTACTACATCCGTAGCAATCAGCTTAGGTGAACGGAATAGTCGATTGTCGGCAGTCATCCATTCCCACACTTGTTGGAAGTCTCGGTGGTCACGAGTGATCTGTTGGAACTGCTGTACGTAACCAGCGTATTCAGTAAACCGCTCTAACCATTCTTCGATCGATTTGATTTCATTCTGGAAATGCTTCTCAGCTTCTGAAGCTTTACGCAGTTTCTCTTCCAGTCGAGGAATGTCAGTAGGATCTACACCTGGGATAAACGTGTGTTGGCAGTTAGGACACTGTACGTGATCACAACCTTTCAACGTAGCAATCCGTCGCATGGTTTCTGAGATGAACTCTTCTACCGAACGAAGCTTCTGCTTAGATTCAGCCAGCTGCACTTTACGAGCTTGTGCATTAACCATAGACAGATCCCCATCTTCGTTGTTAGGGATTGTTACTACGATTGTGTAAGCTCGATCAAATGCATCTTCCAGTCGAGCGAGTTGATCACCAAACAACCCCGTACGACACAGCGGGATTTCCCCTTGATACGCTTTAACGATAGCTGTACGTGATTCGATGATATCCAGGTGATGTGCTAACCGATCTTTCAGTTCTTGGATTTCTTCAGGAGAAACCTTCTCGATCTGTGATGGTGTAGTTGCGCGGATGGTTTCCAGTTCTTCCAGCAGTCGATCAATTACGGCTTGTGATGCTTGAATACTAGCCAACCGTTGGTTAACGATCTGGTTGTATTCGCCTTTATCTGCAACACGAACGTTGTCATTCAGTCGTGGGTATTGACGCAACAACCACTTCGCATCATGAATGATTGCATCCAGTTCTTCTTTAGCTGCACCGTTATGAGCAAAGCCACGTTTGATAGTGGGATTGCGATGCAAGAACAATGTGTTAACACGATCGGTCAAACGTTGACGTTCTTGACGCATCCGAGAAATCTCAGAGTCATCCAGCATATCAATGTTCTCGTTCGCTAGACGTTTCGTCATGTGATCGATAACGTTCTTCTGAGCACGTGCTGCATCATTAACACGAGCTAACAGATTGATAGCATACCCGAGATCTACTGGCGATGCACGAGTCAACCAATCACGCCGTTTGTTTACTGCCAATTGCGAGAACTTAGTACGACCTGTAATAAGGTCTTGAATGTCCTGCTGCAATCCGAATTCTTGTTTGCACAGATCGAGTTGGATCTGATAGGTACCACCTTCGTTGAGTTCTTGTCCATTACGGATGAACGAGTGGTGACCGGTGCCTTTATCGTATACTGAAGTCAGAACGTATTCTGCACCCTTATGGGAACAGTGTACTGTCTTCGAACCATTCTTATCGAATTGAGAATGGTGAGATGGCAATGGACTCAGCTCGTCGAGAAGTGAGGACTTACCCGATCCGTTCGAACCGATGATGACCATGAGGTTCTTGGTCGGAGTCCATTCGAGAGATTGGATATTGGACAACATCAAACGCTTGTAACGTTTGAGTTGTACTAGTCTTAAATACACAGTAAAAAGCCCCCTTCCTTATTCTTAGCGCTGTTGTCTACATTAGATCTAGCACTAGAGTATATTTTTCAAGGAATACCAAATGGAACAAGCTCCACCAAAACCAATAAGCGGCCAAGCCGTATCCATGTTCCGATTAGTTTCGATCGGTACGTCAAAAGAAAACAAACCACGTAATTCAACAACGCTGAACGTTCTCATGAACGAGAAGGCAATGGCTACTGACGGGGAGATTAAGTTTAACCCTCAGGAAAGCATCCGTGAGTTCCAAGACTCATCGGGAGCTACCCATCAGGTAAAGACCACAGCTGAACGGTCTGTGCCTTGTGAATGGCTTCCCTCGGAGGATAACCGAGCTACTCCACCTGACATCATGCGGAACGAGATCGTTGAAGTATGGCGGTTAGGTGACTCGGATAAATACTTCTGGCGTTCACTCGCTATGAAGAACGGCTTACGTGCTTTGGAATCTGTTGTTTATACCTGGAACGCTTCACCTAATCCTGGTGGTGCTGGTATTGACTTCAATACGTGTTACTACATGGCTATCTCGGCTCATGACAAGTTGTTCACTATCGGTACGTCTAAAGCGAATGGTGAACCCTATGCTTGGACCATGCAATTCAACACAGGTACGGGAGAGTTCACATTAACTGATGACATTGGTAACGAATTCGAAATCGTATCTCGTGACAATCGTCTCCAACTCAAAAACCCCGACGGTACATATCTCAAGCTAGAGAAACAGATCATCGAGATGTCAGCTAATGAGTCCATTGAACTGATCGTGGGTGGAACGCGCTATAAGCTCACTCCTGACACGGTTGACACTAAGACTACCAATGTGATCAGTACGTCGGAAACCGTTCGGATAAGCGCTCCTGACGTCATTATCGGTGGTGGTAGGGTTGTTATGAATGCACCTGGTGGATTTGCTATTGTGGGGTAACGTATGCCTGGTATTGCAAGAGTAGGTATTGATAGTGCTGGTGGTGTAATCACCGGTGGGATGCAAGGATTAGTAACAATTAACGGGGCTCCAGTGTCTGTAGTAGGCGACGATGTCGCAGGTCACGGCACAGGGTCTCACGCAGGCCCTAAGATGGCCCAAGGAAGCTCTCTGTTCACGATTAACGGCATACCGGTATGTCTGGCAGGACATCGTGCTTCGTGCGGTCACGAGGCTTCTGGAGACGCTAAGCACACGTGTTCCAGATGAACCGGCATAAAGCCTTCCCGGAGGGGAAGGCTAATATGTCGTTACTCTTCGTCTTTCTTGCGACCTGTGACAGAGTCAATTGTTTCTGTCAGGTAATGCAACTCTGTGGAGAGTGCACGAGAGACCCATTTGTTACCGCTAGTCAGAACCGTACTGAGACGTTGGATAACCATACCGACAACGTTACCGATGGTGTTGGTAGCAGTGCTCTCAGATTGAGACAGCTTACCTGCAATCGATTCAATGTTCTTTACGGCCTTCTCCAACTTCCGTGACTGGGATGCGTCATTGCTATTCCAGTACTCGGCTGTTTCAGTGATCAACGAGTTGATTTGTTTCAAATGGTCAGCACCAGGATAAGGTAGCTTGTCACCAACAAATTCTTTCTTGGTGTTGTATTCGACAACATCAATCTTGAGATACTGTTGGATCTTCTCCACACCCTGAGGGAATACGGTAGCTGCTGCCGCAGGATCAAACATCACCAAACCAAAGTCACCGAGCATTGGAACAGTACGCAAGGTATGTTCTTTGTCAGTATCGAACTCTGGTGCGTAATCTTCGGTAGCTCCTTTAACGCCTGGGAAATGAATGGAACTACCAATCAAGGAACCCAGTGCCTTCAGGAATGCTTCTGGCGATTCATCAGTCATGTGCTGTGTAACCAGCTTCTCTGTACCTTCCAACACACGAATAAAACCATTGATGTAATCAGTGATCAACCAACGTACAAACTTCGATGCGATGTGAGCATGTTCCATTTCATGGCCAACAAACTCACCTGCAATACACAGCTGGTTTATATTGAACTTGAAGGTACCTGCTTCAGCTTCGCCTTTCAACAGAGCTACTTGGTCTGACGACATTGCTTTGATGCGTTTATCGTTCTTACGTCCAGCTTCACCAAGACGCTGCATGCCCTGACCAATCTTCTCAATCAACTTACCGATGGTACGTAGTAACCACTGGATGATGTTTCTGAGAGTGATGCCGACTTTCTTGATGCCGGTCACGAGGTCTTTACCAGTTACGCCTTTGTTTTCCGATTGGTCAACTTCAGCGTCCTCCAAGGCGATGCGCATTGCCATCGCCGTTGGACCAGTAACTACTTCACGACCTTGCATCACTCGCTGAAAGCCTTCCAGCGCCAGATTATACTGGTGCAGTCGTGCCAGGTCAGCGCCAACCTGTGCTAAAGTGATATCGGTCATGATTGTACCTTACTGAGTGGAGACTACAGAATCATCTTCGTGGTCTTTGGTTTTGCCGTCAGTCTTAGCTGCAGCGTTGTTTTCACGGATAGCAACTTCAGTAGACGAACCACCTTTGTTGGATACTTCGTTGTAGAAACCGATGTAGGCTTTAACCAACGAGGTCAGATAACCCATGAATGCACGGTGTTGCATCAGAGCAGCAGATACCGCACCTTGACCAACCTTGTTATCTGAACCAACCGACTTACGCAGTTGCTTCAGAGCAGCCATCGAAGTGTCTTTACCAATCAGGTTAGCAACGATACCTTTGACGGCATTCAGAGAAGCGATAGCGCGTTCTTTGGATGGGATCTTAACGGCTTCAACACCACCTTCAGCATCACCCACAGAAGCGAAATCAAACTTCATGAATGCCTTACCGCTGGCTACGTTCTCAGAAGCGTTGGTGCCATCATTGATACCAATGAACATTGCCTTGTTACCAGGCATGATTGGCGAACGAGTGATGATCGAGTAAGAGCTCAGGCTAGATGGAGCTTCACCCGAATCGACTTGTTTGAACTGAGCGAAGGTAGCTTCCAGTGCAGCTTGAGCAGCATCTTCGATACGGTTCTCAACACTGGAGTCTTCGGTAGCGACTACTTGAGTCTTACCAGCATTCTGGGTAGTACCAACCAGTTTGATCAGAGCTTGTGGCCATTCAACCAACAGTTCTTGTGCAGTCTTCTCAACGTTGCGAACAACTTCAACGGAGTCACCCACAAAGTTACCATTGATCATCAGACGACCACTACCTTTCGACTGTACTTCTTTACCAGCGTCGAGGTCTTTGGCCTGGATAGACTTGATGGTCTTGTCCAGTTCTTCGATCAGTTTCGGGGTATCACGACGGAAATGGTTCCATGCGTCCATGATCATTTCGATCAGACGAGCGATGGCGTTACCTGCAGCAGCACCCAGTTCTTTCAGCTTACCACCGATGGCCGATTCCAGACCTTTAGCCGCAACCAGTTGGGTGTCAACACGACCGATGTCTTCCAGTGAGGCAACAACAGGACGGAAGAATGAACGGTCATGAGATTCCAAGGCGATACGGACAGCTTGAGCGAACTCACGAGTAGGCTTCTTACCAGCCTTGCGCATACCAACAAGCATGGTCTGGTATTGTTCCAGAGCAGCTTCGACCTTGTTGATGTTCTCCAGGTCGTTACCAACAGCTTCAGCCTTTTGCAGGGCAGAATCGGAACCAACGGTAATACCTTGGTTCTCAAGATCTTCTACAGCTTGCTCAACGTTCATTACCGAATCGTCAGCTTCTTTTGGCTCGATGTGTTCTGCTTCATTCGCTTCGATAGCGTCTTCTTGAGAAACAACACCAGTGGTAAGATCTTTTTCGCCAGCCGATACAGCGTCAGGAGTCTTGTTAGTAACAGCATCTTCTTCACCTGCGTTACCAGCGTCGGTGGTTTCCTTAACGGACACTTTACCAACGTCTTGGGTCTGTGCGGTACCGTCTTGGGTGGTGTCTTTCAGTTCTTTAGTCGGGGTATTCGAAACAGAAGCATCTACTTCTTCATTCGGTTTGACCGACTCGGTAATTTCGATCTTGACGTCCTTCTGCACAGGAGCGTCAACGGAAACTTTCTTGTCTTCGGCGATGGCTACAGATTCCATCGAGGCCAGAAGACCCATTGCATCTTGAAAACGTTTTTTGACAGCAGGCTTCTTAGCTGCTGGTTTTTTAGTTACTGGCTTAGCCATGTGGTGTTACTCCGCGGATTAAAGTTACATAAGGTTGGTACCAGAGGCACCAACCAAACGTTAAAGGGTTTTGAGCTGTTTCAGCATTTGAGGCGTGACGATCTTTGCTGGAATGGTTTTACGCTTTTCCTGCCAAGCCGCTTTAATGACTCGGTGGTAACCATCCAACGTAACCCATTCACCTGTAGGAAGCTGTGTGACAATAATCGGAATACTCGTGTCAGCAGCACGCATGCGTTTGACATCGTAGTCGTCATCGATCATCCACGTAACCTGACGGAGATCGAAATCAACTACGGGAGTGCTCCTTGTCAGGTCCAGTAAGGCATCCACACTGTAGGTATTACCCATATGCGTAAATGTGCTTTCGGGTCCCTCACTGTAAGCTTCGTTAGATGGGATTACTTTTCGCCTTTCAACGAGTTACCAGCGATGTGTGCACGAGTACACGAATCGATAGCCCACAGACGCTGTTGGATCACACGTTGAGTATGGTTGGTCAGAGTCCAAAGGTTTGTACGAATGTAAGTTGGGAACAGAATCCAATTACTTACACTGTTAGTGAACTTAGACTTGTTGGTCTCCAGCCATTTAGTGAACTCTTCCAGTGCTTCAGTAGCTTTCTTGGAAGCTTCACTAACATCGTCAGCTTTGTCCATGATGTCGGCAGCGGCGTCGTTCCACTTTTCGAGTTCTTGTTTCGATGGCAGTGGGATGGTCTTGGTAGATTCACCCGATTCGCCTTCGGCCTTGAACGACCAGAAACCAGCGCCACGTTCACCTTCAACAAATTTGCTACCACCGTATTCAAACGTCGGCAGTGCAACCTTACCTACAGTGCTACTGATAATCTCATCAATTGCAGCTTTGTCACCTGCGTTATCGAACGTGCCTTCCCGTGGATTATCCATCAACTGCTTCAATGCAGCCATCGATTTATCAACAGCAGGTTTGACTTGTGCACAGTAGGCAATGAAGAAGTCAAGAGCTTCGACTGGTTTAGTCGAGTCATCAAGAACAACTTCACCATCGATAGTCAACAGGTTAGTTGGGTCTAGGGTAACTTCGGCAGGTGGCTTAGCAACTGGTTCTTTCGAAGCAGCAGCTTTCTTCAAAGCTTCGCCAGCTTTAGTGCCAGCTGTCAGTGACAGAGTAGCTTTTACTGGTTGGCCAGGAGCAGGCAGTGCTTTGATAACTTGTTTCAGTTCATCAGACTTAGCCTTATCCCCTTTGATCGCCTCTTTGACCTTGGTATAGGCTTGCTTGATCTTAGCGAAGAATTCACGCATGATTGTCAAGAATTTCTCAATGACACCCTTAGCGGTTTCTTTCAGTTTAGCCAAACGACCAGTAGCTTCTTTCTCAGCTTCTTTGGTGTGACCGATACGCAGTTGCCCAGCATCGTCATCAATAGCTTCCAACGAAGTGGTCAACTTAGAGAAGAACTTCGGATACATGCCTTTCAGATCGTGAGCGATTACCGAAGCGGTAGCGGACTCCAGACCGAAACGGGTAGAGCCACGCAAGATCCCGATGTATGCTTCAGTAGAAGCACATGCTTCTTCCAAGCGCTCCAGTTTCTTATGGATCGCTTCACCTTGACGCTTGGATGCTTCGTCGATAGCAGTAAAGTCTTTACCGTCTACTTCTACTTCAAAAGCAGCTTCAGCAACATCACCTTTGCCAGAACCATCATCGGCTACATCTTGCACTTCTTTTGGACCCAGTTCAGAACTGGTTTCTTTTACATCGACTGGACGGGCTACGCCGTCCTCCGATTCGATGCTCGCCAACAGTTTGGTGAGTTTTACTTTCTTAGCCATGATGGTTCCTTATTCGGCTTTGCCAGCGGTAGCGGCGACGTTCTCGTAGTAGCCTACGAGTGCTTTAGATGTGGTGTTGAGATAACCCAGGTAACTGACGGAGAAACCAAGGGCGGCAAGTACGTAGGACATCATGAACTGACCGAATGGGGTGCCTTCTTGAGTAATGTCGTAAATGAACTCACGCAGCTTATCGGCTACTTCTGCACGACGATTACCGATGTCCAACAGCTTCTTAGTGCGATCAATACCAGCTGCCAGTTCTTGTGCACTTGGGACGGCGACGTCAGCCGATGGAGCATCAGCACCTTCGACTTGGGACAGTTTAACTACCAGTGCACTTGCCAGGTTGGAAGCTACCAGATTACCATCTGACAATTTGTCATTGTGGTAAGTCAAAGAAACTTCACGGTTACCAGGCAGTGGAGGAGTCTTAACAATCGACTGGCCGCTTGGATCGCGTTGAACCGCAATATCGAGACCATTGAAGCAGTCTTTGAAACTTGCACCCAAAGTACTGAACAGGGTTTGAACCATAGCGCGCATTTGTTCTTCGTCGTTTGTGTCCATACCTGTAGCTTTCTTCTTAGCCCCTTCAACGATCTGAAGGATACGGCTTGGCCAAGTAATCATCAGACCTTCTGAAGCGGAAAGCAGAGTCGTTACTGTTGTCCCATCGGAACCAGCAATCGCACCGTTCATGGTCAGGGACTTCAGACCACCGTAGTTGATGGTTGCGCCTTCTTTCAAACCACCCGCTTTGATGATCTTCTCAGCAGCTTGCAAACGCTTCAGCAATTCTTCCCGGTTGGTTGACATGAAGTTCCAGGCATTCATGATATTTTCGATCAGTTTCTTGATCGCGGCAACAATGCCTTTACCTACCGATTTAGCGCCTTCCTTCAGTTTGTCCAACAGTTCCAGAGACACAGTCATACGACCGACTGGAGCATCGAACGATTCCAGGGAAGGTACTGTCCGAGCAAAGAAGTTAGCATCATGACGACGCAGGCTTACTTGGATAGCTTTGGCCAGAGAACTAGGAACCGATTCGTTACGGTTGATGTAGGCTTCTACGTGACCGATGTGGTGTTCCAGGGCAGCTTTACAAGCTTCCATCTTGGTGATGTCTTCACCGACTTGGACGCCTTCATTGATAGCGTCTTGGATAGCGGGAGTAACACCATCACTATCACCGGCTTTAACGGTATCAGCAGCAGTGGCAGCTTCGCCTTTCGAATCAGCTTCAGCGGTAGGTGCTTCTGGATGATCTTTGGTGGCAGATGCCGAAGCATTGGTTACATCTACTTGGCGTGCTACGCCATCGCTGTCTTCTAGGCTAGCGAGCATAGACGAAAGCTTATGGGTTTTGAAATAAGTCATACGAACTCCGTTAAGGGATCAAGCCTTGATCTTTCAGTTTCTTGATGATTTGCTCAGCAACTGCCAAGCGTTGAGTGAGAGCTAGATTCTTTTGTTGCTCTTCAGCAAGCCGAGCGTAATCAGTCGTACGATTGGAAATCGCAGCTTCACGTTTAGCTTCGTTGGTTTCGTGTTGCTCTGGAGTAACCACACTCAACAGAGGAACTACACCAATGTTGATCGTAGGTTCAACACCGATTGTATCCGAGATAACTTTCGCTACTTGAGTCGTCAAGAAATCTAAAGATACCGTAACAGGTAAAGCACCGCACGATGCAGACAACACAACGTGGTGATAAGCTTTCGAATCCAATGAAGGATAAGCTGTTACAAAAGAAGAAGGGATGTAGATAGGTGCATCGGTATCTGACAACAGTGTCAGGATCATTACACCATTACGACGGTCTTCAGTGTATACTGAATTGGCAATAGCCATCGGACCGTAATATGTTTCGAATACGTTCTCGCCTTTGTTCTCAAGGTCGATGAACGAACGGATTGCACCGAGTGTATAAAGGAGACCTGGTTTCGTCACGAAAGGGTTCTTGACCTCCCAGCGTCCTTTGATTCCAATTTGCGGGATTACGTTAGCCATGACAGCGCCCATGTGGATTGATTAATCATCAGATTGGGCATAAAGGAGCCCGAAGGCCCCTGTTATGTAAACTCTTCTACGGACGACTTAGTAACGACCAGATAATTCACGCGTTGGAACACTGCCGATGCATAAACTACACCATCACGAATCATACGCGATACACCCAGTGGTACTGAAGTGTAACGGTCCATGGTTTCTGCAACCTTCAACAGGTTAGCAAACACCAGCAACCATTCACCTGTAGTTTCTGGATCCAGTCGATCAAAGTCAGCTGTGTTGTTCGTTACCAACATGTAGTCTGGGAACTGCTTCGAGAACCGTACAATGCCACCGCGGTTCTGCGGGTTACCAACAACACCGAAAGCCACAGACTTGTAAGTATGCGATGCCAGTTCGTATTGAGCGTTAACCCAAGCTGTGGTGTAAGCTGGACCACGAGCAGTACGACGTAGCAATACAACTTCAGTACGTGGGTCTACAATCGGGCTATAGAAACCTGCACCTAAGATACCTGCTTCTACCGAGTACTTATGCCAGAACGGAGTGATAATGAACTCGGTCTTCTTAAAAAGGTCCGGTAGAATCGCTTCCCACTCTTCACGAGTATGTGTGGTATTAGCCATGATATCAGCAATGATCTTGTCATTGATGAAGTCTTGGTTGTCAGCAGCTACACCGTACAGCAATGCCATCCAGCGAGCTGGGTAACGCTGTGTAGTGTCACGTGAGTTAACGTAGTCGTAGGTTAACGACTTCAGTTGAGTATACGGATACTCTGCACGCTTAGCTTGAACCTCAGCGAGTTTCTCATCGAGGTCGTAGGCTTTCAACGCTTCGATAACAACCAGCGGATCTTTGAAGAAGTCATCGTACGGAATCAACGGGTGAACGATGTCGATGAAGTATTCATCATACTGACCAGCAAACGATTCATCTGCGTACCAGAGTTGGACGCGGTTAGTTTCGGCTGGAGCAGACATCTCGAAGACAACATACTCTGGCAACCAGATCGTGTTGTTGGTAAGCATCTTACCAGTCGAGAAAGATTTAAGTAATGGACCGAATTCGGCCAGAACGAGTTGACGAACGACTTGTGGATCAGAAGTGATCGAACCAGCGATAGCACGGTCCAGTAGATATTTAGACAGCTTGAGGACCAGGTCCTTGGTTGCTGCATCAACATCTACCTTGGTTTCATCCCTTACGCTATGAAAGGAAAAAAACACTGTATTCGGTACTGGCGTGCTGGTGTGGGTCGTTACGTCTTTTGCATAGGTGAGACTGTTTTTAGAAATCTCACCGAATTTCGCAACTTGGTCAGGTACGTTACTGACCATGGAAGGGTATCCAATGAAACCTTTCAAGTTATACATTTAACGGTCCTCATGAGCGGGCGATGGTAATCCATCTATAAAATTGATAGTCCCGCTTGTGTTAACGATAAACGCCATGGTAGAGTGGGGAGTTCCCCATGGGAATGTTGTCTACCGTTTTGAAAGCTGTCTTGCGATAGAAAACGCCGGAGTGCGTTAACGGGTAGGCGTAGTTGAGAACTCTGACTAGAGGTAATCATGGTCATCGTAACTACACAAGCCTTGCTCTCCTTGTGGCCGTTCCTCAAGCGCGCGATCTTTGGTGAACGCGCAATTAAAGAGGTTCTGCTGGAAAACCGGTACATCACCTTCATGTTGTTCTGTATCATGCTTATGCTTGCTACGATCTTCTGGGTGGGTACTGAGTTGGATGCTGTTAAAGCTGAGAACCGTGTAATCGTTCAGGAACTCAAGGACCTCAAGGCTACCTATGAGAAACCTGATTTCGACGCTCGTCGTCGCCGATTGGACGACCTTCTCAAGTAAACTACCAATGGGAGTAACCATGCGTTATGCTCTATTTTTACTGTTCTTCTTGAGCAGCGGTTGTGTCTTAAACCAACCAAATAACTTCGTGTATTACACAGAGGTTCATACCAGCAATGTCTCCAGCGTCTCTAGTACGTCAACTCATACAACAAAAGAGACACCTGCACCTCCACAAAAGACCGTAGTAATAGAACGTGCGGAACAAGCAACAAGTACAACATGTCCGCCATTTATTCTGCCGTCAGCTGGAATTCCACCCGCTACTCCTGTATTCGCTAACCTTCCTCCATTGGTGAAACCTGGGGATGACGATGTTATCCTTACGAATCATATCAAGGAAATGAAGAAGTATGTGAATAACGAAAGGTCTAAAATAGAGAAAGCCTATCGCGAGTGGCAGTCGTCCTGCAAGTAAAAAGACTGGCTGGATTAATAATCTAGTGTGGTTTATTTCTTCGTGAGGATGACATAATGGATGGTATTGTTCTTTATACTGATGGTTCATTCCGTCAGAATAAAGCAGGTTGGGGAATTCACGGTTACACCTACAGTAACGTCGCTATGTCTTCCAAAGCGGCGACCAAACAGCAACCGACAGCTAAAGGGTACAAAGATGTACCTGCTTCGGAAACTGTAACGGTAATCGAGTATATCGATGCGTATGGTGCGATCGAAAAGAACCCAACCAATAACACAGCGGAACTCGGTGCTGCGATTGGTGCATTTGAATATGCATTGAAATCTCCTGCGAAACAAATGACTATGCTGATGGATAGCGAGTATGTTCGTAAGGGTCTAACGCAGTACGTTCCAAAGTGGGCGAAAAATAATTGGATCAAATCAGATGGCATGCCAGTAGCTAACGTTGATTACTGGAAAAGGTTGTCTGAGTTAAAGGCATCGTGGGAAGAGCCTAAACGTAAACTTGAACTCTTGTGGATCAAGGGGCATTCCAACGACATGGGTAATGACAAAGCAGACGCGAATGCTTTGTTAGGTGCGGGACATGAAGTAAAAGCCGCACCGGTTGAAATCAAACAAGAAGGCGAGAAGGTCAACAAGCTTAAGAAACAACCAGTGAATCCGTTAGTGATGGAATCACGTCTGTTGTTTGGGTTTAATACAGGTGAAGATCCGGATGGATACTATTACATGTATAACCTCGGTCGCATGCATAACTACGGTTTCAAACCGCAGGACACACCGAAAGATAAATTAGCGAAAGCTGATCTGTTGATTGGTCGACCGATTTCTGAAGCAACCTTTGGTGTTTACAAAGCGTACGAACCAGATGCATATCTGGAATCCGTCATTGCGATGCACGCTGCGTGTTTCCCAAGTGATAATCCTGAATTGGGTATTCTCAACTTGGCTAACGTGTTCAACGCTCAAATCCGTAACCGCATTGAAACTGCAAACTCGGATCTGTTGTCGAAGCACACAGACATCTTGGTATTGTCGACTGCCGACTATAAACTAGTCAGCCGTACCCTCAACCCACCGCGACGTGCAAATGATGCCGTAGCGACCTTCCAGCAGCTCCAGCGACAGCTAGACGATTACCTAACAGGAAAGCTGGGTAACGGGGTTGAAGCTTTTGATATAACGTCCGCATTTTTCGAGCAGGTCTCGTCTGGAAAGAAAGAGATCCGACAGCTTCTGAAAACGATCACTCAGAATACTGAATCGGTTAATCCGAAGATTAAGTTCCGTGGGCAAGACGTGGAACTCAAGTTGTGTCTCGGTTTGGATATTCCAACTCGTAACCAACTTAACCGAATCGGTGCTGGGTATACGAAGGTAGAAGTGTTGGTCATTGCTGTTGGGCCTCGTGCCTACACATACGCGACTGTGTTCCAAACGGATGAAGGTTCTGCAATTTACCAGAGTCCGTATACGCAGTTCATTCTACCTAAATAGCGGGTATTCCATGAAACTACTAACCAAACTCCAGGAAGTCATTGCCCGGTTCTTTACACGAATCGGGCTGCGCTGGTGCGCAAAGCTTGACAATGATTTTAAACGGATGTGTGTGTTAGCCATTATCCACTCTAAGTGGGTCGGCGGTGATGTTGTCAGGGAACGATATGCTAAAGCCATGTCACTGAACGATCAAATGTGTTTGGTACGTGACGCCAATGCATTAAAGTTCCCTACTTGCATTGCGGATCATTGCCTTAAGGGTATCCCAAGTCTCAATGAAGCCAAAAGCTCCCCGGACTGTGGATGGAATCGTATTCGCAGGGCAATCCCTTGCTGGTTACGTTATTCCGATGAAGCAACGTTCCGTAACGACATTCAACGGGTCTTCGCTATTTGCGCTGCACCTGTGGTTATCGCATAACGACATATTGGCTTCCCCTAGGGGAAGCCTTTATGCCATCAGCGGAGCTCTTTCTCAAGCGTAGCGAACACTTGGTTAACTTCTGTAAGCTTGGTGATCTGAATGGCGTACCACTCAACCCACTTAGCTACGTTAGCCAGTTCGTTGCCGATTGTTTGGATCAGTTGCTTAGAGGCTGGATCACGTTCCGAAGACAGTGACTTAAACAGACCCGATGCAACAGCTGTCAGTTGTTCTACCGAAGCACGGACAACGGTTGGAGAACATTGATCCAGCAGCTTACCATAACTCACCATCTGGAACTCAGCTTTAACAAACTCATTGTTGTTAGAGAACAGAGCACCGAAGGTATTGGTAGCGTCGTTACCACCTTTGAAGTACTTGGCTTCTTCAGCGTACAACTTAGCGATCTGACCAGCATCCATCGAACCACCTGGGAAGTCACGACGATCCCCACGTTCAGCAGGGTTGGTAACGTAGTAACCCAGACGTTGGATAGCTGGATCTAGCACAGCGGTCTTGATAGTAGCAGCCAGTTGAATACGTGGCTGTAAGCCCATTACGTAGTCATGCAAGTTACCACTGAAGCCACGAGGCTGAGAAACGATCTTCTCTTGGATGACCATGTAATCCAGAGAACGCATTACAGTCTGCATGTTAGCAGGATACAGCGTGGTGAGTGGTGCCCAATTGAAAGTGGTCATCAGCTCAAAGCCACGTTTGATCGACATGGAAATGTTTGCGCCCATACGAGCAAACCAACCAGAGATCATACCCATCTCGGCAGCTTCCATGGAAATACTTTCACATGCGATGTAGAACTGACGGATAGGATCGACTTGAACATTGTCAGCCGATTCGTTAGATACGACTTCGTTCGTACCATAGCGAGTAAAGAGAGACATGGTAGCTACCTTGTTTTAATGAATTCGGGAGTCTAGACATAAAATTACGCTTGAACTCAATTAATTGATTGCTCTATAACATCAACGAGGAAATTCAATGTTTGGCGAATTTAAGAAACCTTCATTCAGACCTGCTGTAAACGTAGGTTGTTTGATGGATGTGTCAACAGGTCATTACGAAGAAGGTGAACACGGGGAGATGATCCTCAACGGTGGTCTAGGTGCTTTGAACGGGATTGTATCTCGTCCGAACAACTTTAAGACAGCCCTCGGTGTTTACATGCTGTCCATGGTGCGTCGTGCTATGCCGGGTTCCCACTCGATGGTGTACGACACTGAAGGTACACTCAATCCAGTTGCACGTTTTGCATCTGTAGCTAAGCACTGCCCTGAAATCGCAGCTATCGATTTCAACAACGATCCACAGTTCATGTTCACTGACTTGTCTCAGTACACCGGTGACGAGTTCTTCTTCACGCTGCGTAAAGCTCTGGATGCCAAAGCAAAAGATCCTAAGACGCACATGCGTACATCGCCATTCAAAGATGTCGATGGCCAGCTGAAGAAGTGTCTTCACCCAACTACTGCGTTCATTGACTCGTTCTCGAAGTTCATTGTATCTGCTGTAGATGAGATGTATGCCAAGAACAAAATCGGTGACGGTAAGAACAACACCGACGCCATGACTAACGGTAAAGCTAAGAACCAGTTGTTCAACCAGCTTCCACAAGTCGCAGCACAAACCGGTTCTCACTTCATTCTGACTGCTCACGTTGGTGACATCATTCAGATGGAGATGTATCCAACCGATAAGCGTAACCTGACCGGTATGAAGAAAGATACCGTGTTGAAAGGTGTATCGGGTGGCTTCTACTCTCTGCCTAACAACGTCTGGGACGTCGTATCGAACAAGCCTCTGCTGAACAACGATAAGATGCCAGTGTACCCACTGGATAACTCTACGTCGATGCAAGGCGACTCTGACCTCCGTATTCTGGAAGTTAAGAACCTCCGTCCAAAAGGTGGTATCGCTGACCTGGCTGTACCGATCATCGTTGCACAGTCTGAAGGTGTTCTGGTAGCACTGACTGAGTTCCACTACTGCAAAGAGAACGCTTGGGGCATTGGTGGTAACGTACAGAACTACTTCGTAGAACTGCGTCCAGATGTATCGCTGAGCCGTACCAAGGTTCGTCAGAAACTCAACGCTGACCCACTGCTGCGTCGTGCTGTTGAAATCCAATCGGAACTGCTGCAGTTCATTCACTTCAAACGTGAGTTCGATACCCCTACTCCGAAAGATCTTTACGAAGGTCTGATCAAGATGGGTTACGACTGGAATGTACTGCTGGGTGAAACCCGTGGTTATTGGATGGTGAAAGAAGAAGAACACCTATGCGAGAAGAAGTTCCTGTCGACCAAAGACCTGGTTCGCATGCTGCGCTTCGAATACGTTCCATACTGGATGTCTAAAGAAGACAAAGCCAAGATCAAACCACTAGAGGCTACCGCCAGCTAATGTCTCACTACGACACCTTCATGCGTTGGCTGTTCTGGCCAATTACCACACCGTTAGAGTGGTTCTTCAGGCACCGTTGTAAATTGGATGCTGAAGGCTGCTGCTTACACGAATATTGTGCTGAGGGTAAAGAGGGTGTCCCTGGATGGGGACAATCGAACGAAAGGTGGGTTCGTCGTAACCCACTACCCTCCCGGCCACCAAAAGGTCCTCCACCACCTTACAGATACAAATAACGATGAACGTATACACATTCCAGCTTGGTCGTTTAGAGAACCTAGTGTTCAACACGATCCCGTATTACGACACTACCGTTAAATCAGGTATGTGGCAACTGGCTCCCACATGGGACATTGTAATGGGAGTTAAGTCTAATGCCATTACTCCAGAAGAATACGAGTGCCAATACATGGCGATGTTGGAATGGCGTTACTTCACCTACCCAGAATTTTTCGAATGGTTGATAAGCCATGAACAAATCGCATTCGGTTGTTACTGTCGTGCTGGCAAGTTCTGTCACCGGCATCTTATCACCAAGTTTCTTTCCCAAATAACAGATGTTAATTATTGCGGCGAGCTTTAGTTAACAGGAACACAACATGTCTTATAATCAATTCATTTTCGAAATGACGCGTGCCGTCGATCCTGAACTAGCTGAAGATCTAAATCGTCGCATGACGGTACAGCTGACCACTACTATTGAAATGTCAAACTTCATGAATGACATTTTAAATCAATACCCACAAGACTGGGCGAAGTTCTGGTTCACTACGAACCAACCGTACACCATCGAACAGTGGTGTAACTACTACCGTCAATGTGTACTGCCATTCTTCCGTATGCATCGATTGCCGCCCGTAGGTGCAGATGCGAGACCTATCTATCCGGTCTAATCGTATAGTATTCATTAATGGAGAAATACGATGTCACGCAAAGCAGCAGAAAAGGATGCATTGCATTTCATTGACATGTTTCTGCCAGGGAGCAAAAATAAAGAGCTCATGGCAGAGATGTTCAAGCGAATGTCCGATGCAGAATTTGAACAATGGATTAACAACCTAGAGAGCGGTGCAGAGTACGTAACGCTGTATGCTCCTAACCTAGCCGACGTAACACTGAGCATTGAACGGAACTATAAAGTCGCTGAGGCTTTAGGTTTTGAACTCTTCCAGCAATTACGTCTGACTGACCAATCCACGGGTCAAGTTTATCTAACACCAAACAAACACTTGATCGGCATGTTGCCACTCCGTCGACAAGTACAGATGCTGGCTAAGAAGCGATCTATCCCAGGTTCAAGCCACGTAGTGGATGAACGCTCGGGTCAGGCTTCTGGTGATTCTAAAGGTTCTCGTCTATCCGGACCAGAGATCCAAGTAAACGTTTCGAAAGGTTTGAAGACTTCTGTATTGGAACTCGTTAAGTTCCGTGGTGGCGACGCAGAAGCTTACAACCAAATGAATCGCCAGATCATGGAGACTGGTGAAGCTTCACTTAGTTCTATCATGGCTGAGTCGCCAAGCATTGTCAAATCAAACAAAACGTTGTCGGTATATCTGTCGGCAATGATGCTGAGGAATAACCTTACATGAATCCATCTCTAATCGATTCCATCCGCCAAGCGTGGATGGAAGGGTTAGAAGAGTTTCTGGCTTTGAATCCTGTTAATGATAAGTCGATGCTCCCTAACCTGGTATCTGCAATCTCCAACATTCGTGTACATCACCTGTTACGCGAAGGTAAGAACGAATCGTTTATTCGTCGGGTGTATGATGATATCCGCAACATCCCAGATTTCTATATCCTGTTCATGTCTGCAGTTTCTGCTTTTATGCTGCAACTAGAACAACCCGCTGCAGCTATCGATTACTTCTGTAACCGGATAGAACTCTATACTGACAAGTCTGGTATCATTGACCACACCACGCTGTCACGTAGAGCGCCTACAGGCACGCTAAAAGCGATCTTGAGCGAGAACCCATGGCTCTTCATGCTTTTGGTTGCTTCGACGCATGAGCGCGATACAGTGTCCATGCTGGTTAAGCACGGGCTTAAGAAATGATTCGTCGTATCCTGTTAGGTATTGACGAACTATTGGACACACGGCTTGGTGTTATTGCTAACATCAGCCAAGAAGCAGCAGCAAAACTCGTAAGCAATCCTGGGTACTGGGAACGAGACTTTGATGACTGGGAAAAACTCACCGATGGCATGATTACCAAAGCGGCATTTGATGAAGCATGGGCTAATCGTGGTGGTGAGAACAGTGCAGCTACGATTAACGCTAGCTTCGAAACAGGACTAGCTCCATTCCTTTACCAGATGCTCGCTGAAGCGGATATCAACATGATGGATGGGATGACACGGCAAGCGGATGAAATCGGCTTAGCGGTCAACACAGCGCCTTACACGATGTCTCCTAGTGAGCGTGCTACGCTAATAGAAATCATTCAGCTGAAATACGGTAGTGAACTGAATGTTAAGCTGGTGGAATACACCATCGAAGAGCTTACCATAGAAAGACTCGCTGATGAATTCGGTGCGATGATTATCTACGACTTTGCTAATTGGTTTAAGTTACACCACGTAGCAATCGTTGGTACACTGATGCCAGACTTCAACATCGTACATCCGAAGTTGTTTGATCGTGATCCATCTGAACTAACCCTCGAAGAGAAACGACACGAGTTCGTTAAGTTCCGTTCATTTACTCAGCACAACATGGATATCAACTGGATTGATGCTCGGTACTTCAGTCTGATAAACGTGAAGCATTCTTTGGCACCACCGATGTCAGACACCGATCCTGAAGAGTTCGCTCCTGTAGGGGCGATCGATGAAGACTTCCGTGATCTCATTCGAAATGGCATAAAGGCCTCCCCTTAGGGGAGGCTTTATGTCGTTATGCACCAAACGTTTCTACGGCAGCAAACAACTCATCTGGGATGGTTGGAAGTTCAGCCAGAGTGGTAGCAGCTTTAACTTGGTCTTTCAGAGCCCAGCCAGCTGCGTAACCTTCAGTCACACGTTGGAATGTAGCATCAGCCATAGCTACGAATTCTTCTGCAGTAAGGCTAACGTTGACGTTCTCGTATACACGGAAGGAAACTGGTAGCGGTTGCCCAGCAGCGATAGCTTCTTTAGCTACAGTACGGATAGACGTGATGTTCAGTCGATCAGTAGTACGGATCTGTACGTGATACAGACCTTCGGCAAACTGATACGGGAAGCCACGTTCGAATTGAGCCACACGGAAAGCTTCAATTGCAGTTTCCAGAGTAGATTTTGCACTAGCCAGGGAAACAGCAACTTCTTCTGAAGTGTAGTCGCGAGCGGTGTAAGTACGATACCATTCGCCGTCACGCAGTTCTGGAGCACCCTCAGTTACAACGTCACCTGTAGGTACAGTTGTATCGTAGACGACTTCATAACCGTAAGCAATCAGTTCGTCGGAATCAATGGTCGATGGGAAGATGGTGGTCTTGACACGACTGGCCAGTTCACTCAGATATACTGGATAATCGCCAGTATCTGATTCGATCAGTCGGGTATTTTTAGTAACTAAAGTCATGGGTATTCCTTGATTGGAAAGGTTTCATAGGATGAACATAAGGCTTCCCCGAAGGGAAGCCCATGTCATTAGCTGGCGGTCTGAGCACCAACAGCACCGATCAACACAGGCGAACCACCACCGATAACCAAGAAGGTTACGACGTTGATACCAGCTTGATAGGTCGGAGCAATACCACCGTTCCAGATCAGGTTGGAAGCCGTTACAGCAACACCGTTGATTTGGAAGCTGATAGCTGCAGTCGAACCACGTACCAACAGTACCAGCGTAGTCGCACGACCTGCGGCAGGCAAGTTCGTGAAGTTAATGGTCTTAGCCACTGCACCCGAGGTGTTAGTGATATCCATCAACTGCTGGGTAGCAGCGTTGAACGTAGCGGTTGCTGTGGCAGCGGCGACAGCAGTAGATGCAGTGTCGTAGCTATCGAAAGCAACCCAGTCGGTAGAAGTACGCAGATACTTCTTGGTATCGGATGGAGCGCTGATACCAGTGTATTCGACCCAGTTAGCATTCTGACCAGAACGCAGGTAGGTTTTACCGGCGGTGGTCGGAGCTTCACTGATACCCGATGCAGGCATCACTAGCTCTTTCCAGATCGGAGCCGAACCAGCAGCTTCGAACACTCGAACCATCTGCTTACCGTCTTTGACCGTCAGGTCTGCGATACCAGCTGGGACAGCTACCCATGCACCGTTGCTCTGACCAGTAGCACGACGACGACCGTAAAGGATGTTGTCAGCAGTTGGTTCAGGGAATGCAGGGAACTGGATTTCAACCCACTCACCGATAGTCGTTTCACCAGCTTTCAGTTGACGACCGTAAACCTTACCACTTACGAGGCTTGGTACTTCATCAACCGGCAGTGCCACCCAGGCATTACCCAGACGTACAACCTTACCGAGGTTAGGTAGCGGCGAGTTCACGTCACCAGCAACCAGACGACCCATCTGCAGCCAACCGTTAGTGTTGTCTTTGTAGAAGGTATCGAACTGTGCGTTAACAGCCCAGTCACCATTCCGACCGTAGTCAGGAGTTGGTTCCGATACGCCGTTAGGCAGTACCAGCCACAGGCTACCACGTTCACCAGTATTACCGGTGTTACCCTTCAGACCAGTTTTACCCTGGATACCTTGTTCACCCTGAGGGCCACGAACAGGACCAGCGTTGAACCACTCAGTAGCGCCACCAACAGGGTTGATGCCGTACAGGTACAGATCGCTACCTACCAGATAACCTTCACCGGCAGAACCAGTTGGGTGTGCGGCAATCAGAGCCGACTCAGTAGCGTACGAACCCATGATGGTGATCGAAGTACCAGCTGGACCTTGAATACCAGCAGAACCATCATCACCTTTCTCACCACGCAGATAGATACCTGGGTTATAAACACCAGCATCGTTCACTTGGTAGAGACGACCATCTTCTTGGGTGTAGTAAGCATCACCTACTTCCAGGGTAGATGGATCAGGCAGATCGGCAATGAGTTCAACTTCGCCTTTGATGTTCAGGCCAGGACCCGCAGGACCTACCTCACCATCAGCACCGTCTTGACCGTCATTACCAGCCGTACCGGTATCACCTTTAGGACCACGGAACTGACCCAGGTTAACCCAAGCACCCGAGATCCACATGTACAGAGTACCAGTGTCTTGAGTGGTGTAAGCATCTTGCTCAGCAGCGCCAGCAGGCAGAGCCGCTTGGTTAGCTACAGAACCTTTGATGGTTACGTTACGGCCATTAGTACCGTTCGTGCCATTAGTACCATCGACGCCGTCTTCCCCATCGGCACCTTTTAGGGTAGCCAGGAATTCAGCTTCGGTACCGGAGTTACCAGCATCCAACCAAATCTGGTAGACAGACTTGCCGTCAACACCATCTTGGCCATCTTCACCACGGAAAGGACCAGCATCGATCCAAGCTGCGCCTACACGAATATGCAGGTGACCGGTATCGAGTGCAACCCATGCATCCTGATCCACTGGGGATGGCAATGCTTGGATAGCAGCCAGGTTAGCCTGAGTACCTTTGACTTGCAGGTTACGACCGTCAGTACCATCGGTACCGTCAACGCCGTTAGTACCGTGCAGAGAGGCAAGCCACTCATCTTCAGTACCTACGAAACCTTCGTCTCGAGCAATCTCGTACGCCGACTTACCGTTCAGAGAACCGAAGTTCACGTAATCGGAATTCGCTGGAGTAGTTTCATCAACAACCCAGATGTAGAGTTCGCTACCAACGTAGTAAGCTTCAGTTGGATTACCTGGACGAGGCAGTTCCGATTCATTAGTCAGACGACCTTTGATTTCGAATGCCAGTGCAGGATCACCTTTCTCACCCTCATCGCCTTTCAGCGAAGCGAGCCACTGAACCTCAGTACCTACGAAGCCATTGCTAACCGCTACTTGGTAAGCGGAATCGCCATCATCACCTTTCTCGCCGTCAGTACCATTAGTGCCGTTGGTACCATCAGTACCACGATCACCCTTAGCACCTTTCAGCGAAGCGATGAAGTCAGACTCAGTACCCGAGTTACCGATATCCAGCCAGCTCTGATAAGCAGACTTACCGACAGGACCAGGTACACCGATGTCAACCCAACGACGAGTTGGAGTTTCAACCAGAGTCCACAGCGAGTTACGCCATACGTACGTGTCACCAGCTTTGTAGTTCACGTCGAGTGGCAGCGAAGCACCGGTAGGCCATTCGCCGAGGTAGTTTAGACCACGACCTTCTGGACCTTGCATCGAGTTAGACTTAACCCATGCAGTGCCGTTCCAAACGTGCAGGAAAGTATCAACGATGTAGGCATCGCCTACTTCGGATTCACCCAGATCAACTACTTCTTGGAATTGTTCTTCCGAGATAGTGTCGATAACGTTCAGACCTTTACCGATCTCACCTTGTTCACCCACCAGGCTTTCCAGCCACTGGGCTTCAGTACCGATGAAACCACCATCGACAGCTACTTGGTAAGCAGACTTACCATTGGTACCATTAGTACCGTCGGTGCCGTTATCACCCTTAGCGCCCTTCAGGGAGGCCAGGAATTCGGCTTCAGTCTTACCTGCGTTACCAGGTTGTTCCAGCCACAGATCGTAAGCGGCTTGACCAGTTTCACCTTTCAGCGAAGCGAGCCACTCGGCTTCAGTACCGACATCTGGATCAGCTGCGAGAGCGAGTTCGTATGCAGTTTTACCATCCGCACCGTCTTCACCATTAGTACCGTTGGTACCATCAGAACCTTCGAGAGATTCCAGGTACTGTGCTTCCGAACCAACAAAGCCGTTATCCACAGCCAGTTGATACGAGGACTTACCTTTCAACGACGCCAGCCATTGAGCCTCGGTGCCCACAAACCCACCAGCAACGGCGGATTGATAAGCGGATTTACCAGTCTCACCCACCAGCGATTCCAAGAAGTCAGCTTCGTCTACCAGAGACGGGTCAGCTTCTTTAGCAATATCAAAGGCAGATTTACCTTCCAGCGATTTGAGGTATTCAGCCTCAGTACCCACGAAGCCTGCATCTACTGCAGCTTCATATGCCGACTTACCAGTTTCACCAACTTCACCTTTGATGTTGGCCAGGTAGTCAGCGATTGGCTTACCAGCATTACCTGGTTGGGCTTGCCAGACTTCGAAAGCGGAATCACCGACTTCGCCTTGTTCACCCTTGTCGCCTTTAGCCCCTTTGATGGACAGCAGCCATTGGGCTTCCGTACCAACGAAGCCTTGATCTACGGCTGTCTGATAAGCCGATTTACCAACCAAGGTTTTCAGGAAGTCTGCTTCAGTACCGATGAAGCCATTGCGCAGTGCGACCTCGTAGATCGACTCACCAACTTCACCTTGATCGCCTTTCAGCGATGCGATGAATGCAGCTTCATCACCAACGAAACCAAGTTCAACAGCGATTTGGTATGCGGTCTTACCTTCAAGAGAGGCAAGCCATTGTTCAACAGTGCCTACGTAGCCGTTCTGGACAGCAATCTCGTAAGCGGACAGACCTGCGTTATTGCGGATCTTGGAAACTAATAGACGGTAGTTCTTATACGTACCATCCGCTTCCATGCGGATAACTTCCAGAAATTCGTCGCCACCGATACTCAGTAGCGAATCCATTCCGGAGATCATACCCTTCTTATTTGACTCTGCCATCGCGATGTTCCTTTAAAAGAGAGCCTTAGTAAAATCAACCGGTCGTCTTACTAAAACTAGAATAAGACTCATACAGTAGGTAAAAAAATACTAGGACGGCATAAAGGAAACCCGAAGGTTTCCGATATGCTTGTTACGGTTGTACGACACCAGCATCCAGTTTCCAATCGCCATTACCATCTTTGGTAAAGCCGATGTCTGTCAGCAGAGCCAACAGGGAAGCCGAGGTTGCAAACTTAGCATCGTCAGTACCTTCAATCAGTTCTGCACCAGTTGCTTTAACCGGTACAACAACTGGATCAGGTAGCTGAGCGGCAGGTACTTTACCAGCCACAAGGGTGGCAATACTTACACCGACTTCAGTGTCGTCAACCTTTCCATCCAATGCATCCTGCAGGTCAGTGACCTTAGATACGGCAATATCCGGCAGTTGAGCAACTGGGACTTTACCAGCAGTCAGGCCTGCAACAGTAGTACCGATATCCGAAGATTTCACAGTACCATCGAGCGCATCCTGAAGACCAGTAATGTCGGCAATTGCTAATGTCTGAGCGTCCAGCTTATCATCGATAAGTTGGTTAACAGCGGCCTCGTTGAGACCAGCCAGAACAGTACCACCAGCAGTGACACCGTCATGCACGTAAACCAGCTTCAAGTCTAGGTCAACGAAGAGCGAGCCTTCAGCGCCTACCCAAGCAGCTGCTTGTGCAGTGGTACCACGTTTGAATTGAATAACCATTATCAGTTCCTTCTATGGAGATTTGTTACGGCGTTACGCGACCTTCGTCAAAGACGATGTCCTTCATATCGCTAGTATACCGAATACCCGGAAGTGCCAGAAGCACTTTCATTACTTCGGTAGTCGTCCGAGACCGCAGGAGATACCGAGCGAACTCAGTCTTCTGTGGTTCAGACACAGGCTTATCCTTGTCCAAGGTATTATCGATCTTATCCAGACCGACATCTGCAGCGGTAAGTTCACGGAACTCACCCACACCATCCTCATTAGCTGTCAGTACTTGCCCAGCCTTAGTAGGATCATGTTCATACAGAGCTTTGACTGATTGAACCCATTCGGATTCAGTGCCAGTAAATTCTCCAATACGTACAGCAGTTTGATAGGCCGATTCACCGACCAATGTTTTTAGCCACTCAGCTTCTGTTCCAACAAAGCCATTATCAACGGCTAAGTCGTATGCAGTTTTACCCACCCGAAGCTTAGATGCAAATGTCCGATAGTTCTTATACGAACCGTCCGGCATCAGACGAACAACTTCTACGAATTCATCTCCCGACAAAGATAGCAGGGATTCAAATCCAGAAATCATACTTTTGTTTGCTGCGTTAGTATCCGCCATGGCTAGATCCTTTCTTACATAGAATTGTCAGCCTCGATGGGCTGCAACTTTGGATTCGAACAATTTCAGAATTGCACCAACCGTCAACGGAGTCTTCTTATCACGGGCGTAGAAAATACCAACGTTAGCTGCTGCTTGGCGTGGGAACAACTCTGCACCAAGTGCTGATGGATTAGCCAGCAAGAATTTCTTAGCCGTACCAGCACCAAAGAAGTGCGCAGCGTATAACTCAGTATCTGTGGGTTCGTGACCCAAGGCCGGTTTCAGAATACGAGCATTATCTTTCAAAGACTCGGCCCCCATCAAGCCATTGGCTCGTGGGTCTGTCCGAAGACTACGCTTGGCATTATCTTTCAAGCCATACTTACCGAATGTCAATTCAAGGATATCATCCCAAGACTTATCTAAGAACTGGAACCATCCCGTAGCACTCGATGTCGATGCTTTGACCGTGTAATCGAAGTTAGATTCGATCGATGCGAAGGTCGCCAATGTGATTGGGCTTACACCTGTAATCTTACCAATTGCTTCTAAGGTCGGCATAGCTGCAGAGCGTGACCGATTAGCCTTAGGCATTGGAATGGGATCTAGGACAGAACTTTGCACCAACCCCAATGCGGTCAACGTTGCGTTACCAGCAATACCGTCGGCTACTAGGTTAGTGGCTTTCTGAAAAGCAACTACGGCGTCATACGTTTTCGACCCAAACTGGCCATCAGCAACAAGTTTATAGCCCTTACGTACCAATGCATCCTGCAGCGCGCGAACGGAGTCGCTAGTGTCACCTTGTTTTAATGCAGCCATGTTATCTACCTCATTTGTGTTCGAGTTCTCGAATGTCTCCAGATTCCAATAAGCGCGGATCACCATCTTCCAGGTAACGGGCGTACGGAGATGCTTCAACTACATCAACGATGATGTCAGTTTGGCCGTAATAAGCATAGCTGCCTGTCATGGCTTTAAGCGTGTAGACAAAAGAAGCTTCACTGTTATCAATAACAACAGTGGAGAATGAAACGTCATCGGCGCCGAAAGTCATCTTTCGACTACGGTTAATTTCAAGTGCGATGCTAGCAGGGGTTGGACGCCCCACAATTTTGATTCTTGTGCTCGTGCCCAGTACCTTTGGATGTGCCAAATCTAGACGACGATATACGAAGAATTCTTTAAGCCCAGTAAGGCGGTTGGTCATCTCAATAAAGGTACGGCCAGGGATGGCAGGCAGAGGGGCAAAGAACATGTCCTCAAAGCTGACTTGATCAGGCTTGTAACTCCTTTTCAAGTCATGGTTCACCTGCTCCACGAGTGCTTCGCGGGAAGGCGTATCAAACGGGAAACGATCTGTTGTGATCATGTTTTAACCTCAGTCCTGTGGTTACAAAGTTGATTAACCCACATAGCATAATAAAGTCCGCCCCATAATGGGGCGGACAGTATTATTTTTCAACCTGAGATAAGCAGTTTTGCAATTTCAAACAGCCCCGTGATCAGTACTTTAAATACGTCACTCACACCAGCAGCTGCTTCGCCTTCCAATTTGGCTACGCTTCCAGCAAAACCCAGTCCTGCCATTACAGCCAGTATGGCCATAGACAAAACCAAGAACTTATAACTGTCTTTCTTCCTCAGGGGTGTGAACTCCTTTTGGAAGATAGCATCCTGTTTCTCACGATCCGTTTTATAGATAGCTGAAATGGCTTCAGTGCCGGTCGAAGACGTCGTCAGTGCGGTCTCGCCGGATAGCAACAGCTCATTGTTCAGGTATCCAATCAGCATTGCTGCTGTAGGGTGTGTTGAAATCGGACTCCGGTCAATCTCATTTAGGATTTCCGAGATTTTCATTTGGCTTCTCCAAACCACGATGTTTGTTTACCCACTCACGTGATTTGCGCACTTGTTGGTTACATAACCCGAGTGCATCTGTTTGTAGGAGCCAGTGATCAGACATCAACAGGTACCGCGCTTCCCAATCCGTCATCTTACCGACCACACGATAACGCTGCGCAGCATTACGAATGTCATCAGCAGATGGGGGTGGGGATACATAGCACTCAGCGGTTAGTGCCGCTGGTAGTGCAGCCGACACCACGTTCTGGGGCGGCGCGACAGTAGTGCTCGTGCATCCGGTTAGCCAACAACTCAATGCGAGAATCAGCACTAGAATCATAAGACTCTTTGGGGGCGGGCCGATCTTGAGTTGCTTTTGGCCTCGTTGCAACCGTTGCCTTAGGCTTGTCCACAATCGGGGTGGGGACTGGTGCCGGGGCGGTTGCCATGTCAATGTAGTCATCAATCACTCCTTCACGTGACTGCTGTAGCTCTTCCTTCGCATCTTCTTTTTGTTGGACAAATTCAGCAACGACCTGATCCGAGATGGTGGCGGATTGATCTTGATACTTCACCGTTTCCGTAAGCACTGAGTTCTCGGTCTTTAATCCACCGACTTGCTCAGTTCGCTTATCGTATTTGTCCCACACCAAATAACCAACTCCCAACATAGCTACAACAACACCAACCAGGAGCCATTCATACCAATGCAGACTTTTGAAAAACATCATCGTCTCTTACCTCGTCTCCGCTTTTTGCGTTCCTTCTTGACCTTGACTTTCTTGACAGGCTCAGCGGGCATTACCCTAGGTGTAATGTGTTCGGCACAATAAAGCCCGATCGCACAAGCATCGACACTGTGTTCATCTAGATCCTCAAGATCTACATTCCACTTAATGCCTTTGCGTTTACGCATCGCACGACGTACATCTTCCTTATCTGTTCCTTTAATGCGTTCCATACCCGCATTGATCTTCGCAGTAGACGGATCAACTTGGAACAAAGGCATAAAAGGGTCGTACATATACACAGCACTACGCACCATCGCAACGCACTCTACGAGCGCTGCGAAGGCAGTAGCGAAACGTCCTAGGTAGTTAGCCTCCACGATAACAGCGTGCGGCCTGTGGGTCCTCAGGAGGTCTAAGACAGCATCTCCGAGTTGCATCAAGCGTAGTACACGGTTACCATGGAGGTCTCCCAGTTCCGCATAGTGCGGATGGGTATCCTTCAGATGTACGGTGAAGGATTCATCAACAGTTACATCAGAGCCGTTCAATTCGTCTAGTAGAATCGCTACACCCAAATGCGAAGAGCCAGGGTCGAGAGACAGAATCTTAAAGGGCTCTGAATTCGCTGGCATCTTAAGCATGGTTAAACCTTAGCGAATTCTGCAACGTTCAGGGCTTGATCGCCCAGCATTGGTTCCGAAGCACCGATGTCGTAAACCATGGTCAGACCATTCGAGTTATAGGCAATTGGGTGGTTAGTGGCAACGTGTACCGAGATCTGAGCACCGATGACTTCGTTGTAGTCGAAGCTACCACCGCCACCAGCTGCACCCGATACGAGTTTGTCTACACCAGTAACCAGACCGATTTCAGAGATAACTGGAGAACGAGTCGAACCCGTACGAACACGGTGAGCGTTAACGATCTCTGCGATGTCTTCTTTGGTGAACTTAACTTCTACGATAGCAGAAGCCGAAATGTATTTCGGAGAACCTACAACAACACCCGTGTTTGGAATAACAGGAGCGGTAGGGTTCAAGTCATCCAGAGTCGGGACGTACGGCTTGGTTACTTCAACACCATTGATAATCTCGATTTCCAGCAGCTGTGGAACAACAGCAGAAATGTTGATACGACGACCGTAGTAAGCGAAGTAAGGTTTCGACTTGTGTGTTTCTTGCACGCGCAGGCAATACTTCTCACGTTCCAATGCAGTCAGGTCATCAGTGACTTCACGCAATACGAATGGAATGTGGTTGTACAGACCGTTGTGGTTAGTACGGTGTGGACGAACATCAGTTTCATCCGAACCATCGTCAGCTACCACAGTGTAGTGACCTTTGTTACCAATTACGAGGTAACGGAAGTTCAGCGATTGTGCGTCAGCTGGGAGTACACCGTTTTGTACGTTGAACTTTTGGTTAAGCGTGGTATTTCGCAGCAGGGCTACCTTCTGTGGTAGACCCAGGTATTTGACGGTTTGTAACAGAGCACCGACAGCGGTACGTGTTACGTTAACTACTTGTTGATCGAGAATGGACATATCAAACCCTTATTGGAATTCATGTTTTGCAAGTTGTATGGCAAGTACGAGTCATAACACAAGCCCACAAGCCGCCGAGTTGTGATGGATTGACTTGATGGATAGTGGAAAGATGGAAAGCAATACCTTCACCTTTCTGGACTGGGATGTTGTTACCTGCTAGGTTGATGTACATTCCGTCTTGCAACGCGTAAGCAATTACGGTACCGCACGACTCTTGACCAACCCAGTAGGTCATAGTATCCAGGAACCCAACATGAGGTTCGAATTCCAAGAACCAACATTGCAGAGCACGTTTAACGATAGGCTCTGGGATTAGTTCTTTGTACTTAGCGCGTTGATGGCGGTTCCAGCTAAACCAACGGCTGTATTTGTAGCGACTTTCTTTGTCACGGATATTCTTACCGATACGCAACCGCGTACCAGTTGATTCAGACAACGTGAGTTCTTGGCGCAGCTCGGCGAGAGCTTCTACCTTACCGTCGTCCAAAGCTGGGAGTAGTGTATACATGCGTGTACCTAATCGTAGAGGAAAATGAGGACGTAACGTCGAGTAGCAACTGGTGGTACAGCGTGTGGTTCAGACCGCATGGGGAACACAACACCTTTACCGGGTTGATCTGGATGGAATACACCAGAGATCTCAATTCCATCACCGTCATTGTTCAAAGCAATAACCATGTTGTGGCGGTAGTATGCACGGTCAACATGCTCGGGCATGCCGTTACCTGGTTCATACCGATTTGCACAAACTTCAGCCAGTGGACACCCTTCAATCTTGGGAGCTAAGCCCCACAAGATCTCTCTGAGTTCTTTTGGCATCTGCTTGTCTCCTAGGAACCAGTAGTCGGCCTTAGGATCGCCTTTGGTGGGGATACTGTTGATCTTTAAGCGATGGTACCAGTAGTCATCTGGGAGGGCTTCTAGAGCCTCCCTGATAGCTTTAGCGACGTCAGTGGAAAACGCGACCACCATCGAGCGATCTCGGACCGAGTTCCTCGTGTAGACCACCGGCGAAACGTTCTTCGTCACCTGCTGCAATTTCATCATTGGTGACGTATCGGTAGTTAGGGTCATTCGCGTATGCCTCTTTGTGTTCACGGTTAGCGTCACGTGCAGTATTGATGTAGTCGAGCATCTCTTCGAGTTCGTCTAGTTCAATACCGTGTTCTTTAGCCAGGATCTTGATAGCCCGACTTAACACGTTAACCTGTTCGGCAATCGGATACACTTTAGTGATCTTAGTTGCCATTGCTTTATCGAGCTGGAATTCGTAGACGACTTCTGGGAGATCAGCGTTGTTTACGATCTCGTAGTCTGGATACTTACCAACGATAGTCTGCGTGTTGCTATCGAACTCGGCTTCTACGTAGTTCATCAGATCTGCACCGCTAAGATCAGAGATCTCGACGTTGCTAAGGGCGAAAATGAATTCGCCACTTACTTTGTTGAATGCCAGTACACTGTTTGGACCAGGTGCACTATTGCCGATTGCAGTGTAGATATCTGCTGTTGTTGCCATTGTTATTTCCTTTTCTTAAGCGAGGTATACCCAGCCAGAAGCTGTACGGGTAAAGAGTAGTACCGTTCGGATAGCCAACTCGAAGTAGTTCGCCCCGTATTGACCCAGAGCCATAGAACCGACAGGCCAGTTAGCAAGGCTAGCGAAACTGGTATTCAGAATGTTCAAGCCTGCGTTAGCACCTGTTGTAGATTCTGCACCTTTAGCACCAGTGATGTAACCGATGTATGCAACCTTACCACGCGAGTCGTTAATCGGTTTCAGCAACGTTGCCCAGTTCTTCCAAGTCTGGTCACCAGCCAATGCCCAGTTAGATACATCAGAACCATCGTACCCGCTACCAAGCTGAGTATAAGGGAACCGACCACCTACAATGTTAGCAGCTGGGATATTTACGCGAGACTGGTTGTAGAAGCTGGTGTAGTCTATACCGTTGAACAACGTGGCGTTAGCTGCGTAATCGGTCCACTTCAGTTTCGAGGCAAGCTGACCATTAACGTAAGTCGTCGTATAAACACCGGCCATGTCAGCTGTAACACCGTGAGGGTTAGCGTAGTTAACTTGGTGTGCGTTCAAGCGAGGAATCAAACTACCTGCCAGGATTTGGTAAACACCACCAATCGGCAAGTACGTATTAGCGTTAGCTGGATCTTCAATGTGGAACACACCAGAGAACGGCCAGTTGAACAGCTTCTCACGTTGTACTTGAGCTGGAGTCAAAGAGTGTGGGTTATTGAAGTTCGAGATGTGCGCATTCACTGCTGCTTGATAATTAGCAATCTCTGCACGAGCACTAGCTACGTAGTCATCAGCGTAACGTTCGTTATCCGACATTACTGCCGAGTTCCCTTTAGCCCAAGCTGCTGCTAACCGATCGATCTCTTTGACGGTTGTTTCCAGTCCGTAGAGCTGCCAGTATTTGTGTGCGTGTGGTGATGGCTTGTACACTGTTGGTTTACCAATGATGTCGCCCCAAACGAATGGGAAGTTCGAATCATCGACAGCCTCTAACAGTTCTTGCAATTCATCTGCCGAGACAGAGAACGGACCACCGAGCGCTTGGTACTGGATAGTAACGGGTGAAACCACCGCAGCATTAGTGACAACTACGAAACCCATTACTTCTTTGCCGGTTAGTGTCGACATGTCTTCGTAATGGTAAACAGTTTTGTAGTCAGTACCTTGGATCAACAGTCGCCCAGTATTGTCCCGAGCAATCATGGACTTCGAATAGAATGCCCCATGCTTGCAAACGAATGCCCGGTTGGTCTTACCTGCAACAGTGATCAAGTGATGGACTTCATTGCTTCGGCGATTACCGAGTGCAGTTCCCGTGAAGTCCGTCGGGATAAATGTCAATGTTGTCATCAGTTAGGACCTTGTGATCTTACCCATGCACCAGCGCTACTACCGTTAAACAATCGCACAGCCATACCAATGTTGTTCGATACAGTTCTTTGGGAACCGTTGGATGTACCGATGTTGATCGTGTAATCCATACGTACCAGCATGATCGTACCACCTGGGAAGGCTACTGGGTCAGACAACGCTGCGTTAGCCAATGCCAAAATCTCAGCATCGCTACCAGTTACAGAACCCAACATGGTGATAACCTTAGTCGGGATTACTTCGAACTGTTTAAACTTAGGTGCAATCGGCAACCAGTTTAATGACGGAGCTAAGTAATAGTCACGACCTGGCCAATCTCCAGAGGTAGAGAATCGAGCTGGGTGAATACGACCACTGTTGACGTTAATGTTAGCAACGTTGTTGTTGACGCGAGCAGAGTTATAGAAAGTCGTTGGTGTCATACCAAAGATATTCGTGGATTGCCGAACAGTCGAACCCACTGGAACGTATTCAGCGGAGATTGTGTTCCACTGTGCTACCGTGTAGACACTTAACTGAGCAGCAGTAACCCGGTGAGGGTTATTTCTGTTCGCTACGTGCTCTGCCAGTTTATCACCGAAGTTTACTTTGATCGAAACAGCCATCGAATACGGCGTAGCGTATTTGTTCATCACTGTTGAATCTGGTGCCTGTGCTTCTTGCACAGTAGCGACAGGTTGGTTCGGCACGTTGCCCAAGCCAAGCTTCTGTTTGGTTTCACGGTGAGGGTTAGAAGTAACGTCAGCAATGTGTGCAGTCAAGACCGCATCAACAGCAGTAAGTTGCTTCTCTACTTCGGACATATCCAAGTTGAACTGTAACATCAATGCATCGTAGTCCTTCTGGACTTTTCTTTCGATGCCTGAAGTCATTCGCTTCAGTTGCAGTACTTGAGGAGTAAACCCGAACAGTTCCCACAGTGCATGCAAGTGTCCATTAGGACGGAAGTCATCAGGCTTACCTGTGATGTTGTTCCAATGGATCTTACGTGTGGTGTTCTGCAACCCTTTTGCTGCTTCAACGATCGACTGTGCAACACTGCAATAAGGACCACCCAACATCTGGGCATCTACTTCTACAATGTTGTTTACTTTCGGGTTGATGATAGCGATAACGGAACAGACCGTCTTAGCTGTCTTATCAACAGCATCGGACAAGAAACCAATGCATTGATAGTCACGCCCTTCTTTCAGTTCGTAACCGACGCCATCGATGATGTACATCGTTTCAGTAAAGAAATAACCATTCCTTAGAACGACAACACGAAAAGGCAAACCGTTTTGATCTGCCAAGTCGTACTGTTCGCCTTTAGTCCGGTTATCCAAAGAACTACCGCTCCAGTCGAGGGGTAGCGCATGAAGAATTGGATTCATATTTAGACCTGTACCCAACCACTGGCAGTTCGTGCCGCGGCAAATTGGAATTTGTGCGTGTTAGTGGATGCACCGTTACCATAACCCTGAGCCTGTGTTACGTTCACCGTAAACAATGCCACTGTACCAATTGGTGCGGTGGTTAAGTTGGAGTATGCCGTGTTCAACACGTTCAACGCAGTGGCTACAGAAGGCTGGGCAGACAACTGAATGAGTTTGTAGTTCTCAGCTGTACCGTATTCTGGTTGCAACTGGGAAATGTCAACCCACGTACCGTTACCACGAAGGATACGTGTGCCGTCGGCTGTACCATAAGTCAATTGGTTTGGAACCAACATGCCTTGAGAGAACGTAGACGTCTGCAGGTTTGAACGAACATCATTCATGAATGTAATGCTTGAAGCATTCGCACTCTGCCATAGCACCGCTAAGGTATTCACTACAGTATCGGTCTTGTTATGGAGGGCATTCAACTTAGCTGTCTGTGATGCTTTAGGATCAGCTGCCAGTTGTGCAGGAGTAGTCACGTGTGGATCAGCAGGGTTCAAGTTGATGTGTGCGTTCAACGATGTCGTTGGTGCTTGACCGATCGTGTAATGAGCCAGTGATGGTGTCAAATACTGATCATTCGCCTGTCCCTGTGCTGCTGTGGACTGTGTAGCTAAACCGTAGTTCTGTACGGTACCGAGATCTACTTGATCAGGACGAATTTGGTGCGGGTCATTCTTGTCAGCAATGTGGTTAGCTAAACGGGTATTGAATCGCGCCATGAATTGATCATAGCGATCCTTTACCTGTGTCCGATAATCCGCTTCAGCAGTTTGTGCACCAATCGTAACAGCTCGTGCTAACCGTTCAATTTCATTGTTGAATGGTTGGAACTTATCCAGTCCCCAACGTTCTTGCGCTAGTTCACCAGGACCCCAAACAGGTTCGCTACCAATGTAGTCGTTAATAGAAGGCACCTTAGGGTTGCTCTTATAGAACGCAACGTAATCAGTAATCACCGTGAAGCTGTACGCCAGATCCCCACCGACCATTTGAGCCTGTAGATAGACCTTACCTGTTAGCGTGTTATTAAGGAAGACAATTGCACCTGACACATCTCGACCTGTACGATCAGAGACCTGCTGGTATTTGTACGTCCAGATATAATCCGTACCTGCTTTTAGTTGATTGAAGTTCTTATCGAAAACACGCAGGCTTTTGCTGTAGAACCCACCGTGTTCCATTACGATTATCCGATAAGGGAAACCAGAAATAGATACCAACAGGTGTTCTTCAGAGCCGATGTGATTATTGGGATTAGTGCCCGACAAATCCAAAGGCAATTGGACGATTGAATTCGCCATGTTTACTCCAGTTTTAAGCAGAAGAAAGAGACACGGTTTGCCCGTGTCTCAATCTGAGGTTATGGTAAGCGAGCAGCAGCGTCACGGAAGGCTTCACCGATAGGTCCGTAGACGTTCTCTTCAGCCCAATCGTTGGTTCGCTTAGGCGTCATCAACGATGTGTTGTTTACTGCACTAGCCGCCTCCGTCTTGGTAGACGGGGCGTAGTTGGGAACACGCTCTAACCCAATGTCAGCAGGAACGAGATCATGCACGTTCCCTTTCTGATTGATGTGGTTATTGATCCGGGTACATAACGCCAATACAACAGCGGCGGTGCGACTACCCAGACCACGCATGTCGCTCATTAATTGCTGCAGTGTGATTTGGTTAATCATTACTTATACCACGCTGAGTCAGTGTCTTCAGGATCAATAGACGTTCCCCGATGCGCGTACAGCAAAGCGTTATCTGGAGAGTCACCGAAGAATTGAGTTTGATTCAGACTATTGACGGTTACGGTGAACTTATACCCGGCAGCAATAGATACCAGCGGAACTTGGTTCGAACGTACGTCACATTGCCCTTGAGAATTGTCACCGATGAACCATGCTTTACCTTTGTTGGTCAGCATAGCGAAGTGATCGTAACCACCTGCGATCTGTGCAATACCTTCACCAGCGTCTGTGTTGTTGATCAGCCCAGCTGAACGCAGACCCGCCGATACACCATCACCACTAACAGCCGTAGGAGAAGCAACCAATGCTACGGTAATAGCAGTTGGCGTAGTCCGGTTGATGTTAGCCAGGAATGCACCTTTGGTTTCAGTCAGGATCAAGATCTGTGTTTCACCAACAATTACGTCAGCGATCGTATCAGTAGCCTTGACTGTAGTCAGCAACGAGTTCATCGAGCTTACAAACGTAGCATCGCCCAGTGGTACCCAATCGCTAGTCACTACAGAACCGGTCGTTACTTCAACTTCAGCAACTGCCACGATCTGAGTATTCACTCGTTGTGGAGAAGCACTCAGCGATACTGGTTCGCGTGTTGCCGAACTGGCTACAACTACAACGTTGGTGTTGTCAGCTTTGAATCGACGGATAGCCCCACCATTAGCAGACATCGCGTAGAGTTCAGTCTTGGTTGCCCACAGACCCGCTACAGCGTTAGCAGCTACGAAGGCAGCATCATCTTTCCAACCCACTGGAGCACTGATTGCAGCAGAACCCGAACTTACGATACCACCACGTGGAGTGATGTAGTAACGAGCGTTCTCTTGGGAAGCCCAGCGGTCAACACCGTTGGTCAGGAACTCAGGGAAAGCAACAGCACCGGCAGATGGATACATCGGGATTGACGAAGCAGCTACCAGACGGCTATCGGAGTTGTTGTTCCAAACGCTGTAAGCATCAAACATCGCTTTAGCGCCAGCAACCAACTTCAGTTCTTTAGCTTCTTCTTCCGCTGGTGTAGATGGTTCGACGATGATAGCTGGGTTGCTTACAGAAGCGTATGCATCTTTAACCGCACCACCGAATTGAGTTGTACCGATGAACGTGTTGAACTCATCTACCGAAACAAACTCACTGGCCCATTCTTCCGGTGTCTTACCACCGAAGGTATTGGCATTACCACCACCAGAACCAGCAACCAATGCATCAATCTGTGCCTTGGTGTAAGTACCTACTTGTGCAGCAGTAACTTTGTGTGGGTTCGAAGTTTGGTCAGCAATGTGCTGGTTGATCTTCTGTTCCAATGCGTCGATACGTGCCGTACCAGCCAAGCTCTGAATCATCAGGGCAACGCTGTATGGTGTAGTCAGTGTATTGTTGTTCGTTATGTCAACTGCTTGAGTTGGCGTAGCGGCTGGGTAGTTAGGAACGTTACCCAAGTTAATGTCAGATGCACGCAGACCGTGAACGTTACCCGTCGCATTGATGTGTGCATTCAATGGAGCCATAGCTACGGCATTGATTGCAGCCAGCATCGATGCAGGGCTGATGTATTTAGTCGACAGCAAACCTGCAATGGCTTCCGGGTTGGTAGCCATGCCATAGTTCTGAACGTTACCCAGGTTAACCTGAGTAGCAGTAACTTTGTGCGGGTTGTTGAAGTCCTTCAAGTGGCTATCGCTAGCTCCTTCAGAACCTGCTTCAATTACGTCAGCCAACCGAGTCAGAGCTTCAACGATTTCTTCAGAACCTACCAACGAATCGATAGACTGATCGTGCTCCATTACTGGGAACGAATACGGCAGTTCACCGATCATACCCCAGCTACGAACCAGCGGGTTCAACAGCTTACGGTTAAGTTCAGCCAGAATCTGAGTTTCAGAGAAGCCCCAGTTACCGCCGATAGTCCGATACTTCAGACGTACTTGACCAGTAATAGTTCGCTTCATGAAACGGATCGAACCAGCGATAGGACGACCGATAGAGTCCATGGCTTCAATGAACCAGTGACCTACGAGGTAGTCTTCGTTTTCTACATAGAGAGCGCCAGTTTGATGGTTGCGTACCTCCAGAGAATCTACAAAGAACGGTGCGGCTTGTGGGATGATAAAGTAGTAATCATCTTTGCCGGGAACCTGTAGCGTCTGGATTTCATTTTGGATGAGGTTTGCAGGGTTCGCACCCGTTAAGTCCTCAGGATAGAGACCAGTAGTACTAAGGGTGGCCATTATGCCCTCCTGATAGCGCTGGTGCGCGGTTGTTATCTTAATGATGTGTATAGCACACCAGTGTTTTTAAATTCACATAGGATTATCCAATCCTCACGGAGGTTTCCATAATGTACACTCTAGTACGTTCTCGCTATCGAGCCGATAGACGTAGTGGCCGATGGCAAGAAGCTGACCTCAGCAATGAAATCGTAACTACGTTGTCAACCACATTCGGTGATGTGATTCTTTACATCCAATACGGTGGTTCTGGTGCTACGCAAACGAAAGCACTCAAGTTTGACAATGTGACTACTTGGATGAATAACGTTGATCCAACTTTCACTGTTCAGCAATGGTTAACTTCAATCGGTAATCGGACATTGCCATTCGAAGCCAAACTACCCAATGAAAAAGAAAGACTAGTTCGTTATGCACAAGCATGGCACGCTGGTTACGTACTCCAACCAAAAGGTCGCAACTCCAGTGTAAACTCAACGGCTTCTAAGTTCACCAAAGAAGACCTGTTGATGACACACCCTACACATTCGTATGCTGACTACGATAAGTATTGCCTAACCACAGTGAATGGATATTTCCACATCACTGACTACACTTCTAATGGTGTACGTATTTGGGATGGCAACAAATCTGTACGTCGAGCAAATAACAATCAGATCGGTGTCTATTCATTCGAAACGATTGGTACTATCCAGAAAGTACCGATTACTGAAGCGATGGTTAAACCACAGTCCCCAGGGGCACCATTGAATGATGCTGCATATATCACCATGCCTAGCAACATCAACATTACTAACAAAACTGTACTGTTGGTGATTGGCGGTTATCTACATGTGATGGGTAAAGTCTATAAGCCTGTAGGTGATAGGACATGGCGTATTGAAGTGGGAGCTTCGATGTTCTTGGATCGGTATATTCAATCGGTTAAAGAACTCGATATGGATGCACTGGGTCTTACGGTTGATCCTAAGAATCCTACGTTGATGTCATTAGCACAGATGCGTTCTGATGAGACCGTAATGAAATATCTTACGATGTCTCAATCGTTCTTTGTGATTGTCAATACTCCTTCGTTCTTCCAGGACTATGAACCAATCGAGTGGTTGCGTCTACCAGGTCGGTTCATTGATCCTAGTGGCGATCACTTACCGATCGTTGGTGCGTATGGTCGAATGTTAGACTATCACACGATCCATGAAGTTGATACGTATGTCTACGCAGGTACAGAGAACAAACGTTACGACTACGATGCAGTACATCGAAAGAACTGGACAGCTAAAGCTATCGTAGATGGTGGTCGTTACCCAGCACATCCATTCAAACACGATGAAGCATTCTTCCGTATCCTTGGTACCAATTGATGGCATAAAGCCTTCCCCAACGGGAAGGCTAATATGTCGTTAGAGCTGTTCTTCGTCTTCGTCGGTTTCTTCATCAGCTGCCGCTGCACCGGTTGGGTCATCCAATCCAGTTGTATCAGCTGCCGAGTCTTCATCCAATGCTGGTTCATCAGTAGGTGCGTCGAGATCCATGCCATCGCCACCGGTGTCACCACCCATGTCTCCGCCGAATTCATCTCCACCCATACCACCATCATCTCCGAAGCTATCACCACCCATGCCGTCGTCTCCACCGCCGTCATCAGAACCGAATTCACCCCCGCCTCCAAAGTCACCACCTCCACCGCCACCAGATTCTTCGATGAGTTTACGGAACTCACGAGCGAACTCAGATTTGGTTTTGGTTTCGTGTTCAATGAACTCCATGAATGCACGACCCATTGTGGATTGAGCAGTAGCCATGTAGTCCAGCAACGAGAACGCTGGTTTGTCGCCATCCATTTCCAACAGCACCCCGAGTTCAGGCATGACGTTGTTGTTTGACAACCACTGACGTTTGAAGTATGCCTTAACATGGTTCAAGATCTTATCAGCAACACCAGACATACCCAGTACTTCATCAGGGAACAGGTCAGGTGTAATGTAAGCTTCCAGTGCGGTATCCAACAGATCCGAGTACGCACGATACGATTCAGATTGACGTTCATGTTGGGTGTTGTCAGGAGCCGGTAGGGCTACTTCCAATGCGCCAATGAAATCATCAATGATGTCATCGATCGGTTGTTCTACTTGTTCAGGCGACAACATCTTACGGTTCTTGATGATAGCCTTAGCCATCTTCTGACGCAGTACCGAAGAGTGGTGCGTGTAAGTACGGATGAACTTCTGTAGGAACTCAGTGAATGCTTTCTGATAAGCACGAACACGGCGAGAGAACACCAAGTCGTTTTGCGTTGCAGTTGTAGCGAAGTCTGGAGAAGACATCGGGTCAACTTTCTCAGGGTGGACACCCATACCCGAGATGTGCATACGACGCAGACGGTCCTGAAGCTCAGGGTTACCTGCTTGTTGGTTAGTGTTATAGTCGTCGTACTCTACTTTGGTCTCAGCATAGTCCGCACCGTTCACGTTAATCGCGAAGTCGAAACCTGAACGGATCAGGTGATCCATTGCTTGAGTTGGATCGGGTGCAGCCAATGGGAACGAACGGTGCGCTTGTTCCATAATGCTGGACTGAATGTTCGAGATGGTTTGTTCAGCATCTGGATCATCAGGGTCAAGCGTGATGTTAACTTTCTTACGGCCTACGGCGTTACGCATGCCGCCAACGGTGTCAGCCATCAGCAGAGTCGAACGCATGGTAGCGATCATCTTCGAACGAGCCAGCAGGGATTCACCCACACCGTTAGAGTTGAAGTTGAACGCCATGTACGTGCAGAGTTCAGCAGGGATAAACACAAGCTGTGTACACTTCTGTTCCCAGCTACGGAACAGCATGATGCGTTGGATCTCTTCGGACAAACCGATATCGAGTTCTTGATCGTACTCACCGTTACGGAGACGGTTGTGCAGATCGTTTACGATAATCGAGTTGTAAGTCTTCTGGATCTCATCAACTTCGTAGTCTTGCTTCGAAGCGTTAGCACCCATAGCTTCACGAGTCAACCGTAGGATCTCGGAGTTACCATCGTTGGTACTGCCCGATTTCCAAGACGACTGCAGTTCGCCGTAGAAGTCACGAGTCGAGTCTTTCGATACTGGATAACCATTCTGGTCAACCAACAGGAAATAGCCAACGTGTTCGTTAGGACGACCCTGCATGAATACTGGGATAACTGCTTCCATTGGTGGGAGCAATGCCAGTGGGTGACCTACAGACTTACGATCCATAAACTGTGGCGACGTTACAACTTGTGCGTGTTCAGTCACACCGTTACGGTTACGTTGGTAAAGCTTCTCGATGTCAGCGTTAGTGAAGTTGTAGTTCTGTGTTTCTTTCTCCATCTCAGCTTCAAGCGATACACGATGTCGGTTCAGGCGATCAGCAATACGCATCTCACGAACACGACGTCCCATCACAGGAGACTTGAGGATGTTGAAGTTGTCAGTTACCAGCAGGTTCTTATCCCCACCGATACGGTTCGAGTTATCATTGCCTACGTTCCAGTTCTCTAAGGAGATGTTAGAATTAGTAGGATGACCTAAGAAACCGAGTGGTTCGCCTTGAGACATTCGTTTACGGAAACCAGAGTAAGCTTCCATGGAAACTTTACGTGTGCCGTTGACGAGATGGTCCAATACGTTTTCTGGTAAGACGATGTGAATCGATGCCCCTTTACGGAACATGATTTCTCGAAGCACCAGGTCGAGACGGTCGTTAATCTTATAGTCTCTTTTAAAGTGCTCTTCCACGGGCTCCATCAATAGACGGGCAATTTCGCTGTCAAACAGAACGGGGTCTACGGACCACGCCAGTTCTGTTTCACCCAGGTCTTTTGGCGAAAGAATGTTGCCGACCATTACGGTCTCAACGAGTTCTAAGTCTGAGTTAAGCTGCATGATCGCATCGTTGTCAGTAATGTCTTGAGACGTCTGACGTGACACGCGATCCATTGATTGTTTGTTAATACCAACTCGTGGTTGGTTGACACTTTGTCCCTTTTCGTTTACTGACTTACGCAGTAAATTAATAACCCCGCCAAGCGGCGTTAATGGATTGATGCCTTCTTGTGTTTGTTCGAACATCGGGTACGTTTTAGTATTACCCGTAGTCTTTCGAGCCATGAGAAGCTCCCATTATTCAAGTGAGTAAAAAGCATGAGCAACGTTTATTTCGAAGTTTACCGAAACGATACAATGCGGTTAGCTCGTACAGTGGTGATTAAGTTTGATGCTGCAGCCACCATTCTGAACGAACGGCTTGCGGAAGAAGGTATCGTCTCGGACGAGCTTAATCCAAAATCTTGGAAGTACTACATGAACATGGCTGGAGAGTATCACTCTACTGACAGCATGATGCGGGTACGGTCCATGGACACGTTGGAAATGATAGACTTCACAAAGGATAATCTAGCAATTCACCGTGCAACTGCCCGCGAATATATCCCAGGCAGCATTTACTACAATAACCTAGTGCGTCTGTTCCCAGACCAGGTTGGTTTGATCAACGGGATTATCTACCCGATTGATATCGACAAAGCTATTGATTCAAAGGATGGAGAGATTTTGTACTACGATCCTCAGTATGTCGAGGAGAACGAGGACAACTTCGCTTATGAACTTCAAGATTGGGTAACGTGTTTTTATAACCGTTGGTACAACGAACAGTTCAACATTTCTGATGATCTCTACTTCGCTGGTTTCCTGGGGTCACTGTACACTCAGCTACCGCTAGCAATTATGTTGATCCGTCTACGGAACGCTAAGACTCGTCGAGCTAACAGCTTCTTCATTCGTGAATGGCTGGGTTCTAATTCCCGACTAGATGAGTTCATGCCTTACCTAGATAAAGGACAACAGCTTCATCTGTACCGTGACATTAACTGGTACGAACGGAACGTTGGTAAAGAATCGACGTGGCAACGTTTGGTGGATAACATTCTTACTCCACGCGGCATTCCACTGATCTGGTATAACATCAAGCAGAATGCGTCAGCTATGCCAGGTGCACTAAAGCCTACTGCTGAACTAGTCAAGCTTGACGTTAACTTCCCTATTGTTCACGAAGGGCAAGACAAAACAACTGTGGAGCTATTGCTGGAGCGAGAAGATTCACTGGCTCGTGATAACGCCTTGGTTCGTTTCGATGCTGAGAAAGAGATCACTGAGAAGATTGAATCGGATCAGTTCTCTACGCTTCCAACTAAAGTCTTAGACTCCGAAGTAATTGACCGCTCTACGTCTTCGGTACGTTCTCACATGAACGTGTTGTTGAACCATTGGTTGGATCTATCTGCTCGTGGTAAGTACCGTGCTTATGTGCAGATCCCTAACCCACGTACGGGTGAGCTCATGACCATCTCGGTGAAAGATGCTTTCATCATGATGCTGTACGCTTACTCACAAGTGTGGGAATGGGACATGCCAATGATTCCATCGGTTATCGCTTATGAAGTCATGCGTGATAAACTACCAAACTTGATGGAGCTTCGGAAGTTCGTATCGCCACGGGTCGTAGGAGACAATATCCTGACAGCTATCCAGGACCGTGTTTACCCGATGGGTTCTTATATCTCGACTGAGCAGTTCTATCTAGACGCTACTCGTTGCCATAAGTCTTACCTGCGTCTGTGGGAACTGTATTCCTTCCAGGAACATCGCGATGGTCGGGCCATGTGTGAGAACGCTGTTAAAGCTAACTACATGAACCGTACGTGCCGGTTGGTTAAGGAACCGATCTCGTTTGATGATTACTTCTTGCCGCAAGGTATCGACATTCGTGGGTTCCGTCAATCGGAATACGAACAGCTGGTAACGGACTGTATTAACATTGCTACGGGTGCAAACCTGTACAAAGTTATCACTCTGGGCGAGATTCAACGGGAACTGTTGCGGTTAATGAAACGGTTGTCGTCATACCCCCTCCAGTACCTCCGTAACGTCGCATACACGAACTTCCACGTCATCGGAATGCCATCCATTAGGTTAGGTGATTACCGTGCTGAAATGAGCGCATATTTCCGAGCTACGGTTGATGAGGTAAGTGTCCATGCTTACAAGTCCAGTGCTGAACGTACGATCAAGATTACTGACAAGATCGTGATGCCTACGATCCGTGAATCGGCTGATGGGAATATCTATCGTAAGATCGACCCTACCGTTTACATGGAAGACTTGTCGCTTGCTGTATCTAAGGTCAAGACGCGTGTACCACACATTGGTTTGATGAAGGTTACTTTCTCGGTGGATACTCCTGAACCCGATACCAATTACCTCGATCATTACCAGAACTCCAACGATCCCAATTACCCAGACATGTAAGGTGATGAGATGTATATCACACAAGACTACCTGAAGGTAGGATCGTGGCAAGCTATCATTGACATGATCAATGACAAGTATAACTTCCAACTCCAGCCCGGTATTGTGAAGCTAAAAGAAATGAAGGTCTTGGGTCCCAAAAGGACCCAGATTGAAATCATTCCTAATCGGTCTACTAATCCGATTAACTTGATGCCTGAGATCACACAAACCGTTTTCACTTACGATCGACTAAACTGTACGGAGTTCTTCCGTAATACAGTCGCTGTCAATATCAGTGGGTTAAAGCTGCCGGTAACTACGTTCGACATCCTGAACTATATCGGAGAGAAGAACGATATCGTGTTTGAGGTCGATGACTTCATTCACCAAACATTCGATCATTACAACGGGATTACAGAGGGCGACTTTGTTATCCAAGCTGATGCTCGTTCGTTACGGTTCGTGGGACATTTGAAAGTTCGCTTGGTAAACACGTTGAAGTTCAACCTTTCTACGTTAGCCCCGCGTTCATTTGAATTCCCTGATGTTGCACAGAAACATGACATCACGTATATCAATGGTAACGTAGAACTCAACCGGTTTGACTTTACCGAACAACGTGAACTGTTGCGTCATTTGAAGACTGGGTTGTATCATGATCCTGGGAAAATAGCACGAGCGATCAGTCAGCGTACAGGACAACTCTATTCAGTAACCGCTACGCCGTCTACGCGCTCGCTGGTGCATACTTTAGTCAATGGTGAGCCACACTGTAAGATTCTTTACAACGGCGCACCTATCGGCTTGTGGACGTCGCGGAAGGACTTTAACCGAGTAATCGTAATTGAACTAAACACTGCGTTCTGTACGGGTGTTAGTGGTTACCTACGAATGCATTACAATTGAGGTGACCATGATTAACTACGATGTTAAAACTGCTTTGCTGAATCGATTTAACGAAGCTACGGGTTTGAATGTTAAGTTGGCCGATGTTAGTTTTGTTAATGCTGGGGTATGGTTACAAAACCAATGCAATGCTAGAGTAACAATGCAAGCTAAAACCACATCTAACGATTACGGTGGCTCAATTGATCTTCTGTATAACCGTTATCGATTGGATCAAACAATTCCCAATGTGGTACTGGGTGGCCCACGTAGTAACTTTGCCACTATTCATGATGTCGTGGCATATCTGCATGACGTATATCAACTCCCTGCATACGTTGAAGACTTCAACAACAACGCGATCAGTCCGTCTGCAACGACGGTAGTACTAACCCCGAAGATCGATGCACTGGCTTGGTTACCGCCTTCTGGTGTAACCCTTCGTTTCGAATAAAAAAAAAATAAGGCATAGCAGCCACCCCGAAGGGTGGCCGTTATGTCGTTAGTTTACTAACTGTACAACTTTGTTGGGGTCGACTTGTTCAAGCCACACATCGCCTTGTCCTTTGTTATAGGAGACGACTGGGTTCGTGCGGATGAATTCGTCGAGCTTGTTTAGGTTGACGATACACGTTTGCCAAACAACACTATCAACGTCGGTTCTCTTCAGCGTACGAACACACACGCCTTGAAAACCTGCACGCTTGTGCTTCAACAGTGCATCATACAACGTGCGACGTTGCTTCAACGGCAACCTGGCTGTCCGAGCCCAGGCTTTGACTACACGCACGCTCTGCTCAGACAATAGCGGCGTGTACACTGCTCTCAACATGAGTTGTAGAATGGAGCGAAGACGGTTTCTCCTGTCAGCCATCTTCTTGGCAATACGATACTTCCGATTGCCCACCATGTACCCCTCTGCTGAGGCAGATACTTTACGTAGTCTTATCTTACCGGTCATTCAAACACCACTACGAATTCGTTATCTTTGAACCCGATCATGCCACGGTCAGCATGGAACAGTTCTACCCCAATTCTTTCGAGTGCTTCGACGAAGTCCTTTTGGAACTTTCCGCCTTTGCGTACTTCATAGCGCAGTTGGTCTGCAAGAGCACGATGCGAGAAACGGAAGTACAGAGCCCGTTGCTCAGCCAGCGAGGTATGAGGTTGGATTCTCCAACGTTCATTGCTTGGCATCATGTCAGCGTAAGACCAATCACGCACGCCTTTCAAATACAGGTCATAGCGAAGCGCGTGTACGTTATACACCACAGCGAGTGGGCCTTTCCCACCAGTTGGCAAGTTAGCTGTGTCATCAACAATCTCAATGCGCGGTTGAGCTAGTTGTTCGGATTCTTCAGCGTACGGATTAAATGCCACGTATTGTCCGTCGTTGTACATGAAGAGATCGCCAGTGGATGTGATTTTGTAAGGAGCATCAGTACGACCTGGTTCAGGCAGATCGTCCATCGAGGCGTAGTGGTAACAACCATCTATCAGCTCGGGATGCTTACGAGACGCTACTGCCTCTGGGAAAAGTGGTTCTACGATTTCCTTCATGTAGAACTCATTGTGGTGACGGCAGTTTGCATCAGCCATCTGTTGCCAATCTGGATGGTTTGCTTCCATATCCATAACTTGAGCCAGAGCAGTGTCACACAGGTTAACAGTAGCGTTCATCGTATTGTCCTTAAATTAGTTTGTTGAGCTTATGGAAGTGGTACGAATTCGAGGTATTGAATTGCTGCGTTGACTGGTTTGTTATCGCGATACAGAGAAACAAACACAGGACTGATGTGATGGCGGTAATGATCGTCTTCGGTGAAACCATCCAGGTAGTTCAGATCGAAATCGAAACCATCATCCGTGAACACCACGTTAGTGATGTAAGCTTTAGCCTCACGAGCGGTGTGTGGCTTGGTCGGATCTACATCGATGTAGTTCAGGTAAACCCATGGAGTTGGGTTAGCTTCGAAGAACTTCTGCCAGTCTGCTTTAACCAGAACCAGATCACGACTGAATATACGGGTGCAATTGCTAACCATTACTAACTCCAAACCGAAATAGAACCCTCCCCGAAGGGAGGGCTTTTTGACGTCTTACGCTACGCGCTTGAACATGAATGCCGACTGTACCAGCACGCCCTTGAAGAACTCCAGGTAAGCACCGTCGAGGGTGATAACACGGAAGCGGCACAGGATACGCTGTGCTTCAGTCGCACGCTTGTACATGCCTTTGATGGCATCGATCAGCGCCTGGTGGGTATAGCTCGAAACGAGTTGCGCTTCGGTGTTCAGCTTGGCGTCAGTCAGATCCGCCAGCACCCAACCAGTTTGCAGGTTGATGAACGAATCGTTGATCGAGAACACGATGTCGCCTTCTTCTGCTTCGATGCGATGCAGCTGTACCGCACGTGCCAGGATCAGCGAAGCCGCTTCTTTCAGCAACTTGATGAACTTAGGATCGTAGTTGGTATTCAGCTCGTCGAACAGTGGGGTGATATCATCAACGAAGTCATCGATATCGATATCGAGAGACATTGCGTCTTTCAGATAGCTGTTGACTTCAGCGGTCAAACGATCGTTGATGAAGTTGAACACGCGGTCGGACAACAGACCCTGACGGTTAGCCAGGGCGAAGTCTTTTGCGATCTGTTGCAGATCGTTGGTATCCAACGAAGTCATCAGGGTGTCGAAGCAATCCTGGTCGATGTCGATCAGGTGAGTACGGGTAGAACCGTATTCGTGCGACGGCAGCTTGGCTTCTTTCGGAAGACCCAGTTCAGCACGCAGAACCTTACGCGATTCGACTTCGTTTTCCATGTCGGTAGTACCCTGGAAATCGATAGCCATTTTAACTGGTTGAGTTTCGTCAGCCAGTTGGAGTTCTTTTACTTCAGGCAGCGGAAGCATGTCGTTGATCTGGGTGTGGATCTTCAACGCTGTCAGACGTACCTCACCATCTGGTTTGTATGCAGCACCACGCAGATCAGCATCGATCTCGTGACGCATGTAATCCATGGTTTCATTCATTTCAACAATGCTCTCTTGAACCATGCCGTCTGGCCACTTCGTATAGAAGCGGATAAACTTCTCAGGGTTCACCATCTGGGTATAAACGAAGGTATCATTACGAGTCACGGTCCAGTCAGTCTGGTAGGCCGGACGAGTTACAACACCACCTGGGGAATAGATGTAATCGTAAGGACGTTCACGATCGATGTTTACGCCTTGTGGGACGTAATAGTCAGGATCGAGAATCACATCACGAGCAGAAGTCGGAATCGGACGATCCAGTTCTTCTACAGGTACGATTGGCTGTGGGTTAATCGGCGGTGCGACTTCAGCTACAGACACGCCATAGCTTTCCACTGGGTTCAGTGCGCCCGGTGTAGCAGCAGGTTGTACAGCCATCGGTTGTGGGGTAGGTTCTGCAGATGGGATACCATAATCCATACCGGTGTTACCAGTACCCGACAGAGATTGCACAGCCATTGCTGGTTGTACACTCAGGGACTGATGACCGACTGCCATGCTGGCCAGTTGCATCGGTGCACGTTGAACCATTTGTTGCTGACCATATTGCATCGAAGCACCCACTGGAGGCAGTTGACCCATGCCTGGTTGCTGCATGGAAACCATCTGACCTTGCTGATACATTTGCTGTTGTTGTGGTGCCATCATGCGACCCGAGCGATAAGCTTGGATGTCTTGCAGGATAGCTCCATAAACCTGGGAGTACTTCTGGATGTCATTCACGGCAGCTTGATCGTTGCCAACGAATTGCATCAGTTGCGGTTGTGCAGCGACACAAGTCGACAGATAACATTTGAACATGGTATCTGCAGCTTTAGCTACTGCGGTTGGTGGTGGGTTGTTTTGCCCTTGTACGACCACGAGGAATTCGAAGAACCCCGCGAGGTGATCTACCCACTGCATCCAGACTTGGTTCTGGAAACGGTTCTGGGAGATCTGGTTATATGCCCAGCTGTGCAGACAGCTACGTTGGGAACGTTCTTGCAGACGAAGCCGGAACGTAGCTACAGCTTGCATCAGATATTGCTGAGCCTGGGGATTCTGGAAGAGCTGAGTCTGCGGAATCTGGATCTGAATATCGTTGCTGTGAGGCAGGTTCGGGTTGAATGTGCTTTGATCGATCTGGTTCAGTGCAATGTTTGCGAGATACTGCACTTGTGGTTGCTGAGGCTGTTGCATCATTTGCTGCTGGTACATGCTTTTTCCTGTTTGGAGAATTGCATAGGGGCTACCCCTTCTGTGTGGATCTTACCCCTGTGATATAGATCTGAGATATTATCGACTGAAGCGTGCTTGTGCTGCGTCGATTCGTTCTCGGACTTCGTCACGTCGTTCGATCAAACCGTCATGACGGAATTTGGCGAACAGGTTAAGACGGCCACGACCATCGGGGTTATTCTTCGGCTGGTTTCGATACTGACACACTTCTGCAATAGATGCGTTCAGCAATCGAGTGTTATCCGCCAGCAGGGACTTGTTGTGAGCCAATGCTGACTTAGCTCGATCCTGAGGTACCAGAATCGACGTACAACGAATTACTTTGTTAGACCCTGGCATAGACAACGTATCAAGCTCGCCGTGCTCAGAGGTCAACTTACGAATGGCTGTGTTCAGTTTGAACGAACGTTTCAAGCCATCGTTGAGTTCCTGGATAGACCACTCGGTTTTATCCCGACGGCCTTGGAACATATACGAGAACATGGATACCGCGTAGTTGAAGTCTTCCATCACATACGGCAGTACAGTCAGTCGCTTGTTATACATCGACGTTTCATCAATGTCGGATGCATACAAGTGGTGAGCCATGTCTGTCATGATCGAATGAAACAGTTCCCAAATGCTACTGGCTTTCACCCCAACAGAATGGAGTTCTTCCATGGTCATCTCGTCGAGAGTTGTTTCCAAGGAATACATGTGGGACTTGATGTTCTCTGCAACTTTACCCTGGTGCTCGAAGTCACCGAAGACCATGTGGCCCAAGATGATTCGCCACAGATCAATGCTGTCTGCGTAATGGGGTTCTACAAACCGGTTAGGGAATGTATCAACCACATACCAGAAACCCGCTACCAATCGCTTAACCAGATCAGTTTCCTGATGTGCTGGAACCACGAGAACATGATCACCGGTTGGGTGGTTGTTCGTCAAGTGGGCAGACTGATACACGTTCCATTGGTCACGTGGGTATTTCTCTGGTGGGAAATCTTTCAGATAACCAACCTGTACATCCGCACCCGCCCATTGCTTGAACGTTTGCGTGACACCGAACTGTGCGAAGAAATACTGAGCGAGTGAAGACTCAATACGTTCACGCTTGTCGTAGTCTTTCTTTGTACGTTTACCCATCTCGTTGTGAATCTGAGACCAGATAACGTACATGATCTTGCGCTGGCCATTACAGAAGTAGTGATGCGACTTCTGCTTGAATGTCAGTTTGGTACGACGGAACGGAATGAAGATGCTACCGTTCAGTACCGAGAAGCCCACGTCTTTAGACACTGGCGATACAGTGTAGTTTGCGCCGTTCAGTGTGACAATGCCACCATCACCAACATATGGCAACAACAACGGACGAGGGAACAGCGGTTCGTTTTTGTAGGTGAAGTTCAAGTTCACCATGTAAGTGTTGGTCTTAGCGATGTTTGCAATCCGCTTGGAACCATACTCACGAGTAATCTCATCGAAATGCTTCCACGCTGTTACCAACGTGTTCCCGACATACTTGAAATCATCAGGCCAACTAGAAGCGTTAATTGCCATGATCTTATCGATTTCTTTACGGGTCATGTTCATCCCCGTATCTTCATCGATTGACATCATCTGTTCCACGGCGATGCCATTGGCCAGGATAGGATTCATCCGTGGCATTCTTGCTACGATACCAGCAATTAGTTTCGGGTCCAAACTACTTCTCTCCTTTGAGGCTGTCAAAGATCTTGATGATTGCCTCGATGCCTTTCGGACCGGTAATCAACAGACCCACCGCACCCTGAACGAGCGATAGGACTGCTGCACGTTTAACGTTCGTGCTGGCTTCTTTCTTATCAGTTCGTTGATCATGGTACGCGCGTTCTTCTCTGCTCAGCTGCAACGCCTCGCGGAGTTCTCGAGATTCACGCTCGGCTTCTTTAATCCGCCGTTCGTACTCTCTGTTCTCTGCTTCGCGCTGTAGCTTTTCTTCATTCTGTCGACGGTCATAAGCCGTCTGTTCTTCTTTTTGCCGCCGTTCGAATTCTCTGTCTACCTGCTGTTGATAAGCTTTCTGTGCTTGAGCAATTTCTGCTGCGGTCTCACCCCGTGCTGCTGCCGCATCTTGCTCAGTCATGTAAAAACCATTCGCTGACAATTCGTCAATACGATAAGTTCGTTCAGTACCATTCGAATGGATAATAAGTCCTTCGGGCTGGTTGGGGTCATTCTGGTTCTTACACAAGAACCTTGTAGTCGTGCCTTTTAGATTAAGCCAAATCCCCTCGATGCAATAATCAATCTTGTTAAAGGAAGCAGTAATACCTTCACCAGTATATTCGATTGCTGGTGGGCGATAGTCCGCTGGATAGATCGGTGCATCTTTGTGATATTTCGCCAGGCGCACTACGATGCCTAGGGCTTCGATGTGAACACCGCCTGGAGACCGCTGGAGCATTTCTAGAGGGATATCCCAATAGAAGTATAGCGTACCAGTTGTAGCAGCTTGAGCATGTTCGAGATCTTGTCCTTTCAGAGCCTTGTCGATATAATCAACCATCTCTGCAGGAACATGTTGCATGAGTTCGTGCATACCCAAGTAATCAGGTCTAGCACCACCACAAGGTTTCAACGACACCTCAACCCGCACTACTTCGGGATTAGACGGAGAGCGCGGATCGAGATGATGCGGAATACAAAGATTATCCCAAGTAACAATCTCCATCCGTGTACGGTTCTCGATGTTCACGGATTTGACTAGAGTTGCATACTTGGGATTAGATACCGGGAAAGTATCTGTCTTTGTATTGGGCTTGGTGGTTGGGGTTTTATTAAACCCGGTAATACGAGAGAATGGATCGATGATGCTTGACGTCATAAAAGCTATTCCAACCTGAACCCGAAGTCCAGATCACTCAGGTTTACGTTTTCCGGTGTCTGGGCTTCTTGTGTACTACCACTGTCTCGGTTACCGTTTTTCCGAGGACTCTTGTTTCCCGCTTTTGGGTTTTTACTTCCGGCTGCGGCGGCTCTTCTTTGTTGTCTGTTTCCACCGACGGTGGCGGCTTCACTACCTTTGGTAGCTTTACCCGCTTTCGCTGGACTAGCCCCCCTCCTTGACGACTTCTTGGTCGCCGGTTTGGGTATAGTGTCAGCTACAGCATTTTGTGGTTCAGGTTGTACAGGATTATTCGCTTCAGTATTTTTTCTCCTTTTATCCATTTCCTCATCAAGGTCGATAACCTTGAAGTCGATCTCGGATTGCTCCGGCGTAGCTGTAGCCTCGACTACTGGTTCAACTACGGGTTCATCCGACAGTTGGACATCAGGGGTCGTTATATAACCATTCTCCTTTGTCTTACGTTTGTCTATCTCACGGATGCGGACAGGTGCGTCTACCCCGCTATAATAGTCGAACGGATATGGAGCATTAACCATGGCTGAGAAATCACCATGGAAGTTGTTTTTGAGTACGTTATCAAACCGATCAAAAAAGTCCATGGCTAAATCCTCAGACAGGTCTTGTGGGTTACTGCAATAACGTAATATAGATCTGAGATTTTTTGTAGTCACGTTAGACGGCATAAAGCCCAGCCTAAGCTGGGCAGTATGTTTAAGCTTCTAGGTACCGTTGGGTAGTACCGTCTTCAAAGTACCGGATTGTACCGTCTTCGTATCGACGGACTATTCCCGGATCCCTTCAAGGCTGCTTAACAGCATCGATCAGTGGTTTGTTCCACTGCGATTTGCCCATTACTTCTTCCAGACCAGTGATGGTCAGGTTGATAGCGAACGGGATGTTGTTAACGTGCAGGTTGAATGGAACAGCTGCGATCTCACGAGTCACTTGCTGGCCACCACGAGTGATCGGCAGGTCAGCGATGACAGTCGATACGTAGAAGAACTGACCGAAGGACAGGATGTCGTTTTCGGTTGGGTTCTTACGAGTAGGAACGATCACCAGCTTACCATCGAACAGTTCGTTGTTGGTAGTTACCAGGTCGTACTCGAGGATTGCACCCAGGGTACGGTCGTCGCCTTGAGTCATCAGGTAGTTACCGATTTCTTTGTCGGTAGCGAAGATGAACATTGGCTTCTCGTCTTGGTTGCCCGAGATCACACGGAACGCAGCTTCGATGTTCGATTCACGGTAGGCCGGGAACAGAATACCTTTAGCGAAGTTCAGGATGGTCGAGCAGACGTCTTGCCAGCGATCTTGCGACTTCAGAGTGTCGATGTGATCTGGCAGGTGCAGCGAACCTTCACGGTAGGTCGGACGCATCATGATGCTCAGAGCACCTTCAACAGCACCGAACTTCGGACGGTCGTAGCCGTTACCAACAACTTCTTTCAGCTGAGCCAGGTAGTTCAGCAGACGTTTAACAGCGTTGTTGCTGTTACGGATGTTGGTGTTGACAGTCAGCGCCTTAACAACGTCGCCTGGACCTTGCTCATCCATGGTGGACATTGGCAGGGTAACTGGGGCGTGCATCGGGATCGGGTGACGGAACTGGATCGCACGAGTTTGCAGCAGGTGACCACGCTGACGACGGTTAGTGTTGGTGAACTTCAGGTCGAGGTCGTAACCAACAACTTCCAGAGCGCCAACAGCGTCAACGATAGCTTTACCATCGCCGGATTCGATCGAGATCAGCTTACGGTCTTCGTCGACGATACGGTCGATTTCGATACCGGTAGCGCCGTAACGAGCGTCACCACGAGAAGTGGATACCGAACCGTTGAAGCTTACGCTGATACGGGCAGTCCACTTACGGTTAGCCAGTTCCTGCATTTGAGCGGAAACCGAACCGTCGATTGCTTTGGTGTCTTCGCCAACAACCAGATCTTCAGAGATGAAGTCCAGTTTAGCCAGACGGGTGTCACCGATCAGACCAGGCTGGAATACAGCGGTAGGCAGACGGTCAACTACGAAGCGAACGATCTTACCGTCGAACTTAACGTACAGCGCTTTCAGGCGGCCGCTTGGGTCGATGGTGTCGGAAATGTCCAGCATGCCTTTGTTGATCAGCAGGTTGGCGTTCGAGTTACCCATCAGGTCGATCTTCACGTTTGGCTTCAGTGGGCCAGTAGTGATGGTCATGTTCTGTTCGTTGGTAACAGTGTGATGAGGAACTACAGCCGGATCGGTGAAGAACTTCAGGTTGGTACCATCTGGATCAACAGCAGGGATCAGGTCGGTGCAGTTGTCATCCAGGATCGACGGGTCACGGTAGGCTTCTACCATGTTCACTTCTTCGTTAGCCAGCTTCTGGCCGCTAACAGCGTGGTACACGTCTTTCATTACAGCGATGTAAGGCAGGACCTGAACAACACCACCTTCTACCGGGTTAATAACGGTAGTTGGGTACAGGCGTTCAGCGAACTCATCCTGACGGGAAGCTTCGAGGTTGTAACCAACGGTAACAACGCGGAAGTCACGCTGAGATTTTTCGTTGTAGTTTTCCAGACCCAGGTGGTCTTGGAAGACTTGCAGGGAACCAGCAGGACCAGCGAATTCGTGACGGACGTTGTGGACATGCTCTTCGTTCGAGACTACTTCTTTAGCAACGGCACGCAGAGCTTTCTTGTAAGCTTCTGGGTCGGCACAGGCGATAGCAGCAACGGTAGCAGCGCGCTGTTGGTTTTCGGTGATGTAGGCTTTGCCCGACTTCTGAGTGAAGTGTTCGAAACCGTACTTCTTCATGGCTTCGCCGAGGGTCGAATACATTTGACCAGCAGTGCTACGACCGGATTCAGTGATGTCACCGAAGTTTTCTTGGCTGATGAACTCTACCAGGGATTTACCTTTGGCCAGAACGCTGTCGCCGTAGTTCTGTTCTGCTTCCAGGTGGCCAAGGAAGTCTTCCATCGAGAAGCGAGTGTATTGCTTCTGGGCATTATGTTTAAACAGTGAATCGAGATTCATGATCTATTCCTTCGAAGGGATGAGTTTTTGGTGGTGTTACAAAAATCTAGGGATGCAGTTACTTAGCCTGCAATGCCTCTAAATAATAAGTGAACAGATTTGTCGAAGCGACACTCTCGAAAGTGCGAGTTCGCATCAGTTCGCCGATCATACTATCAAATAATGTACGATTGGCCTTGATGGAGAGTCGAGCAGGATCGCCATTACCCGTGTGCAAACTCTTTTGCACAGCAACCCAAAGATTCTCATCTACAGGATAAAGGCTGTATTCATAGCATTCGAGGCTAGGATGCAGCGCTTTAGTTAGTGCATTGTTGGTAATACGTCCTTCTACACGATTGTGTAGATCTTGCATCTTAAGGTTCGTAACACCTTCTGCACTCGCTAGTTGCATGAGCCCGGTAACCGGACTGTCTGCTAATTCAACTTTTGTAGCAGAACAAAATTTGAATGGGAATTTGTTTAGAGCGTCATTGATTGCAGCGAGATCGCTAACAGACGCAACGCTTGCCATATAGTTGATGTCAAGCAATTTGGTAAGCTGTACGCCGTCATTACGGAAATGTTCCAGCATGTCGGCAGGTAGTACTAACAGTTTGACCATTTGGAGGGCACCCCGTTGAATGTTGACGTTTCATAGCCTTATACATAGGGATATGTAATAAACTACCTGTGAAGTTAATACTACATGGCTCATTATTAAAAACATTCACTCTCAGGAATACCGCTAAAATGTCATCGCATAAACAACTGTTGGTTAGTTGCATCACTTTGCTCTGCCTAGAGCATCGCGAAGACTCCCCTGCATCGGCATCGACCGAGCTGATTTCTGACGTAATCGACACGATCCAAGTTAAAGAGACTTCGATCGATAGCGACCATGGACGTCAAACCTTCTTAGAACTCCGTCGTCTAGTAGTTGATCTTAACTGCAAGACTCCGACGGAGTTTCCTAGCATTATGCAAGTTCTGCAAAACGTGCAGGTTGCAGCTAGAGAAGAGTCGTATCTATTTGAAGCAGTAGCTACTGCGGTAAACGAAGTATTCCCTAATGGCTTGTCCATTATGCAACGGATCAATGAGAAGCGTAACGTTCTGCGTGAGCATTTGAACGATACCAAGATCTCTCAGATCATGAAAGAATACTCTCACAAGCTTTTGTTCAATCCAGTTGGTTCTACTAATAGCATCAGCTTGATTCGTGAAATGCAAGCTAAACTCGATCCTTATGTTCAGGCTCGAGCAGAAGCACGACACCCAGCTGAGATTGGTACTGTGGACTTTGACGATCCTGAGGTCGTAGCCAAGTACTTCGAAGCTGTAAAAGAAACTATGTCTGTTGAAGGTGCATTCAAAACTGGTTGGAAAGGTCTCAACCGGATGCTGGGTAAACTGGGTGCACTACGTCGAGGTGAGTTCATTCTCGGTGGTGGTCTTCAGCACAACTTCAAAACTGGTTTTGCTCTAACGATCTTTGCTCACATCTGTTTGTTCAACAAGCCATTCATGCGTGATAAGAACAAGAAGCCTCTGTGCTTGTTTGTAACGCTTGAGAACGAACTGTCTGACAACTTGTTGATCCTTTATAAGTACCTGTGGGAAAACGAGACTGGTGAAGCGGTAGATGAAACACTGATCGATCCAGTTATGGCTACGCAATACATTTCTGCACGTCTGCAGGAATCTGGTTTCAAAGTTCTGATTACTCGTTTTGACCCAACTGAATTTACCATTAGTGGTTTCACTAACTGGTTGGATGGGCTGCAAGCTCAGGGTTATGAAATTCAGTATCTGTGTGTTGACTATCTCAACATGCTGCCGAAGACTGGCTTGGATGCAAAAGTAGCTGGTGACGATATTCGACTTCTGTTCCGTCGGATGCGTAACTACACTACTCCACGCGGTATTACGTTCTTCAGTCCACATCAGCTTTCTTCTGATGCACTGCAGCTCATGCGTGAGAACACTGAAGACTTCGTGAAGATTGTAGCTAACCGTGGTTACTACGATGGTTGCCGTCGACTGGGTCAAGAGCCTGACTTAGAACTGATCTTCCACATCGTGAAGATTGCTGGCAAATCTTACTTCACTATTCAACGTGGTAAACACCGTAACACAGTTACTGCTGAAGCTGACCAATACTGTGTACTTCCATTTGCACCTGTGGGTACAATTCCATGGGACATCGATAAAGAAGTGGACTTCAGTCTACGCCAACTGCCAGGCATGTCTGGTGAAGCTGGTGACGAGGCTTGGTCTATTTAAAGAACCTTGGTGGTGGTTGCAGGAATGGTTCTCCCTTCGGGGAGAATTTATTCCGCTATCTAATTCCCGGAGTACGGAATGACAGATTTAGAATACTTGATCGAGGCGGTCAAGAACAAAGTTGAATACCACGCCACGGTTGGTGTGGGTGTTCGTTTACAGGTATTGGTAGCATCTCAAAATGAGAAGGCTATTAATAAAGCCGTAGGCGAGATTGTCCATGCTATCTTGCGTGGGACAGGTTGGGAGAACAAAGACCTATCAGAAGCAGAGATAGAGCTTCGTACGGCCCATTTGTTGAAAGACATCTTCTACAGTAAACGGATACTGTTGGAGATAAAGGTTAAAGAATGGCCTGAGACTGTGGGTAACCATCTACAGTTCTGTTGTGGTAGCTGGGATCACATCATCTACGACAAGACTGTTTGTGAACGTTACCTAGCTTACCTCGAACGAAACTAAAAAAAAAATACAACATAAGGCTACCCCGAAGGGTAGCCATTATGCCGTTATTGCTCGAGCCTAGCTAGAACATCTCGGAACATGTCATCCACATGGATTGGATCACATGCTTCGCAGATGACTCCTTCGCTTTCGCATACCCACGCAATCAACTTACCTTCACGATCATAGATCCGGCAAACATCATGATGGATAGCTACGTACCAATCGCCCCACGCACACAACTGAGGGGCATGGTAATCACGCAGCTTTTTCGCGAGCTGGTTGATGTTATCTAGCAAGGGTTCACTCACCGGAACATTCCCGCTTGGTAACCCTCGACTACCAGCCGTGCGTCTTCCAGGCTGAGCCCGGAGTATTGGCGCAGGCTACGTACCGCATCGATGCTGATGCGATAGTGCGCTTGGGCTTTAGCGATTTTACGCCACTCGCCTTGATCCGCTTTGGTAGCCTCTACGTCGAGGTAGTAGAGGATCGCAGCGAACTGCTTGGCGGTAGCGATGGATTGGTTCTGCGCTTCAGCCAGGCGCAGCAGAGCGGTCGACAACGACAACTCTGCAGTGGCTTGGAACTGCTCACGCACGGTACGACGATCTGGATGATTGAGGATGGTTTTCACCAACTCTGCCATGTCGTCTTGGGCAGCGATCAGCGTTTTAAGCAGATCCGCCATTTTGGCTACTTCTGGAATTTCCATTTTCGTTCCTTGATTAAGAAATGTTGTGGACCATGGTGAGATTATCTTTCTCGATTTCCCGGTAGTCGCCACGGACGAATTCCAGTACTTTCTGATAATGCTCGATCGCATTGGCCTGCAAGAAGTTGTAGACGTCACGCAGCACGAGGCTGAACATGTATTCGTTCTCTGACCGAATCTGGTGATTGATCAGTTCACGGACTTGTTCGTTACCCATCATGGTGAACGTGTGTGTTTTTACCAGCCGCCCCTCGGCGAAGACCTGAACGTCACGACGGCACGTATCGGGATAGAACCGGTGTACGATACGGATCTCACGAGGACGACAATCAAACAACGCGTAGAACGCATTGATGACGTCGATCGATTGGTAGCTATTAACTACCTTGATGCTGACTTCATGGTGTTGTGCGTTCATGTCTATCTCCTAAGGGTAGGGATTATTTGATCCAGTTATAACAATCCTTGTGGCCGGTAGCCAGGCGACCGATATCCTTCACTTCTTTCGACATGGTAACCAGGCCCATGTCGTAGATGCCGGTAGCATTCGTCGAACGAATGGCGATCGGTTGGGCTGGGTCATGGATGAACTTTGCAGCATCCAGTACGTTAGCCACAACGCGTGTTTCGCCTGCGCGCAGGATGATCAGCTGACTATTGTTCAGGGTGAACTCGATCGAAAAATCGATAGCCTTCGGGATCTCGAGTGCCACTTCGATTACGCCACCATCCACGCGGATGACATTGTACATGGAAGAATTGGCATGCAGGTCTGGACGATCTGCTCTGGCGTAGTGTGGATTGTACACCAGATGCTCGCGACCACTCGCCCCGTCTGTCCGTGGGAATACGAACTTCTTCGGAATCAGCAGATCATGGATTGGGTTGGTGTAGTTCGGAACGTGCTTGGTGCCACGCTCGTCATGAACCGTATCCCAATGGGACGGAAGACCGGACAGGTGATGCACGGGAACCATGCCGTTGGCATCGGTCAGTTGGTTAGCCAGGTTCTGTGCTGCGGTCAGTACGTCTTTCATGGGGATCTCCTTAATCTTTGGCCAGGGTAGACACAGTGACGTGCAGTGTGTCTTCTTGTGGATAACTACGCTTGGTGATTACCAGGTATTGTTCGTAGTCACTGCTATCGTAGCAGCAAGAACAGCCGCGGACTTGGTGACGCTCTACGCTGATGACGAATTCATCGAGCTTTGCATCTTCACCGAAGTGTGCAGTAATGCGTTGTGAAAGTTCACCGAACGACCACGTGCTACCGTAGAGGTTAAGATAAAGCTCCATTGCATTGTTTTGTGGTTCAGAATAAATCGACGACATGTGAATCCTTAGATTGTGTCATTGAAGAAACTACGCATATCGCGCTCGTAGTCTTCATGTTGTTGTTGTTTCTCTTGCTTAAGCAGGGACGCTTTCGATTTACGGTTATGCGCCATCAGGTTACGCAACTCACGGATGAGCCGTTTCTTTTTGATGGTGCAGTAACCACCCCACTTATCTAGCCGAGTAACAGTGAAGTATTTACTCAGCTGTTGAACGAGTTCGTAGATCGGCATGTGGATATGGCAATCGTAACGCAGCTCTTTGAATGCTGGATGTGTATGCAACACATAGCCAACAACTGTGCTGATCGTATTAGCCGCATAGAGATGCGGACGCTTCACCGATGGAGGCAGGTGCCCTTGCTCGTAACGGTAATCATTGATCCAGTACTGGTCTACGTTCACGGTGTGGTTACTGAATCGAACTGTACCTGTGCCACGACTAACTACTTCCGTAACGTAGCTGGCATTGAACGATTCTTTCTTTGGTGCACCAAAGATCGAACATGGTTCATCGGTTTGAACCACCCAGGACTTCACACCGTTTTGGTAGTGGCCAGTAACAACGGCTTCTTTTACACCGTCTTTACGATGCTCCAAGCAGTAGCGGACTACAGAACCGACCGGCATGTGTTCCGGTAGCCAATCTTGTTCCCAGACGGTTTCGTACACCTTTTCCGTTTCCGGGTACGAACCGAGATCTCGTTCAACACCGTCGTCACCGGTAATGATACAAGGAACCATGTTACCGGTTTCGCGTTCACCTTTATACTTCTTAACGTAAGCCATGTTGATTCCTTAAGCGCGGTACCATGCAAGTACGAAGTCGGTAGAGTGACAAGCGATGCGGTAATGTGGGCGATGATGTTGCAACCAACGTGCCATGTTCTTCGAGCAGATCTGACCCATCTCGCAATGAACGAAACAGTTAGCTCCTTCCAAACCATCCAGGAACGCCAAAGCTTTTTGGTGATCTTCGCCATTCAAACCCATGAACATATCTGTGAGCTCGAGCACTCGTTGTCCAGGTTTGAAGTTCGGACGTCTATCGCCATCCGATACGATGCTGATGATATTCGCATCATCAGCTAGATCTTTTACGTAGCTCCTGGGGATGTAGGAGATCCCATGACGAACACGCTTTACTTCGACATACTTTTCCATTATGCTTTCTTGATCTCGTAGCAGGTATAGTGATGGCGGTCGTAACCGCGTGTTACACTGCGGATTGCCCAACCCGACATATCGAGTTGGAGACGAATCTCTTCCTCGGTGGCTGGAGTATGGTTATTGCCGAAAGAGAAGCGCCAATAGCTTTCGTCTTCACCACCACAACGCCAGTTTTCAACCCATTTGAGATCGTTCATGCACTTGTTGAATTCTTCCTTAACTTCCAACAAGTGATCTGGGTTTACTTTGTTCAGTGCTTCTTCAGCAGTAATAAAGACAGTCATTACTTCTCCAACAAGTCGTTGTAACGGCGGACAAGATCCAAGAAAGCCTCATGAGGACGATCAGCAGGGAACGTTTCAGTTGACCTCTGATCGATCCAGCACCATGTGCGGTAACGCCCGACGCTCTCGAGACGGACTTTGTAGTAGTCGCCTTCACGTTCAACAACGAAGCGGTCAGCTACGTTGCAGCGAATGGACAACCCACGGTCGAACATCTCAGCCAGCACAGCCATCCGCCATTTCTGGGCTTCCAGGATGTCGGTGTATTTATCGAGACCCGCACGACGCATGTCATCCTGAGTCGTGTAGAGATGCTCACCGTGATTCTCCACATACCACGGAGTATCGAACGAGTCCATGTAGATACCCCACATGAACAGGCTATCGGCGAGGTCAGCGCGACCAGCCAACTTCAAGAAGGCTGGGATGGAATTCAGAGGCAGGTCGAACATTACTTGAGTCTCCCCAAACGAGTGACATGGTTACGCTGGAAGTGTTCGTGTTGTTGCTTGTCGGTCAAACGACCAGGACCAACGCGATCTTGCAGTTCTTCTGTCCGATCCAACCGCGCCTTCTTAGCCGCAGTCATCTTCAGGTTCAACGAGAACTGTTCACCACCCTGGTATTTCTCACGATCCCAGGACCATGCTACCAGCGCATTGAAACCGTAGCTTTCAACCACACGGCGACCGTTATACGAACGACGCATGTGCATGACCCCATCAGGACCTTTCTTATACAGGTCTTTGCTGCGGTCTTTGTAGTTCTTGTGTTTCTTACCCAATTTACGAGACATAGCTTTTCCTTAGAAGACGAGGATATCGATGTTGTTACGTTCGAACAGATCATTCCGGTTATGGTCATGATCAATGTACTTACCTGTCTGCATTTCACGGAATACCCAGGCACCCAAGAATGGATTACCTACAGGAGACACACCGTATTCCTTTGCGACTACGTGGGTGTGGCAAGGGGCAACGTAGATGTTGTCCGTAATAGTGGACATGAGTTCTACGTCAGGACGCATTACACGTGGTTCGGAAAGGATCTTGGCCATTCCAGTAAACCCAATAGGGCCACCTTCGATGGTATCCCGTTTGATCAAGTCAGACATTTTGTTGCTCCTTATTCTGCAAAGACGTAATGTAGATCTAAAATAAAATACAGCAAAAGACAAAATAAAAACAGGGGCCGAAGCCCCTGTGGATTAGCGGAAAAGAGAAAGCTCCCACGCGTGGTGGCGAAGCTTGTTGATCATAGCCCAATAAAAGTTTGAGAGTAAGATACGCCTCTCGAAATCACAACCACCAAAGAAATCATGGAATACGTCTTTGGTATATGGATCATCGGATCCATGATACATTGCCACAAAGTTGGCAGCCGTGCTTTCATCATGCAGGCTGCACAGAATGTGGTGTTTCACCATGAAGTATTCATGTTGAGTGATGATGTTGTCATTCCGCTGGGCATGCCGAAGATCAACACACATGAACCCGCCACGATAACGACCGCTAACGATCATCATCTCCAGGATTTCTGCGATACGTTTGACGCGAGCGATCTCTGCATCCAGCAGAGCGCGGCGTTTAGCTTGTTCAGATTGGAACAGTGCAGCAAACAACTTCTTCATGGAAATCCTTAAACGAATAAAAAGCCCTCCCCGGAGGGAGGGTTTGGGGAAATTAGCGAACGCCGTAATACTCGATCATCTCGATGGTTGCCTGTGCTTCTTTACGCAACTCACGGATGTAGCTCCAGTACCAGTTCGATAGTTGGATACGCTGAGTGAACTTACACGGTTCATTGTAATCGAACTCACCTTCGTGATGCAGCTTAGCCACCAAGAAAGTTTGTGGCGAGATCTCACGCATGATCATGGTACGCGCGATCCGCTTCTGTTCGAGTGATTCATCCAGGTTACGGATTGCGATACACATCAACAGTAGGTTATCGTTGTAGGTCCCACGAACGATAGCCTTCTCGATCATGTCGGCAGTAATCAGTTTCTTATGAGCTTCTTCCAGATCAGCGCGATTGCGGCGGATACGCTGAGCGGTGTAGGTATGCGGCAACAGTTTAACGATAGCCGATTGAATCAAGCCGTGCATTCCGGATGTTCCTTGTAGTAATCGTTTACAATTTTGGAGGCATGTGCATAGAGCTTCGGGTCACCTTCTTTCAAGACTTCCAGAAGGAGCCGTTTCTCACGCATGTAAATCTTTGCGAATTTGGCATCATGCTCTTGGATGCTACCTGCGTTATCAATCAGGTCAGCGAGCTTGATGGTCTTAGCACGTGGGGATGCTTTAGCTGTGTGTTCTCGGTCGATTGCTTTCCGTACATCCCGATTCCCATCTTCAGGTTTCGAAACATCAGTCAACATTTCTACGAGAGCACGTACATCAGGACCAAACCAATCCTCGATGCAGTCCAACGTGATTTGAGTGTCTTCCACTACGTCGTGCAGCAACGCAGCAATCAACATATTCTCATCAACGTTAGCAGCTTGCTTTACGATAAGCATCACATTAAGTGGATGCTCATGGTAATCCGTCAACACGTACTTTCTTTTTTTGTCCTGTAGCCGAGTGTGCAGCGCAACTGAACGCTTTGGCTAGTTCTATTTTGCCGTACATTGAATTCTACTCTGGGGGATACATAGACTATCCCCTAGCGTATTATTTCAACGGGCGGTGAGGCTCCCCACGCAGGTACTTGATGAATTCCACGTACCACGCTTTGTAGATGTGGTCTTCACGGAATTCCTCGTTCTTGCCGTGCTTGAACAAATGATCTTTCAGGAACATGTGTGGGCGAATATGTTCTTGAATGAGATCACGTGCGGCGGCCCGTTCCCTCTCACTAATTTTTCCAGCGCGGGCAGCTTCCTTGGCAGCAATGCACATTGCCGGAGAAGTATTTACTTTATCCGAAGCAGCGTAGTGACCATTCGCCAGGATCTTTTCGATTGCCTTTGCTGCGAGCAATCGTTTTGGGTGGAACAGAAGGAACCACAGTTTCTTAAGCTTTGTCGTGAGTACCATTATTTCCTCGGGTATCCAAGCCAGTATACATGCGCATTGGGATCGTCAACCGACATTCGATTGCATGCAGTAGCTCCCAGATGTCGCAACGATTGAAGTATTCCAGGACGCATTGCTGTTGCCAGCTTGGTCCACTACTCCGCAAAACGCTTACCACTCCATCCAATTCGAAGACCTCACAGATCATCGTATCGAGCAGAGTCTCACCAACCCGGAGGTGATAGCCGGGCACTTGGCCTTCGATCGCATCAGGAGCCTGGATGTACACGCACTGTTCGAACATGTACATCAACAAACCCTGCAGACGATCGCGTTCTTGAACGAACACCATGATGTCTTGCAGAGCCTCTTCGGCTTCTTTCTTCAAGTTACCGCGAGCGGCATACGACAAGAACGTAATGAAGCCCGTTACTTTGTCGGCATAACCAGGCGCTGTGGGGTCTTGCAACCCCAGCAGTGCTTTGTGCATCGCAATCGGAATATACACGCTCATGATAGCTCCTTAGTTTTCGATTAAAGCCAATACACCGTTTCGTTAGCAATGTGCCGAGCGTAGTCGGCCACCACTGGTTCATCTACAACGAAGGGGACATCCAGTCCCCCCAGAATCATACGCATGGCATGCTGCAGTGCATTACCATTGATGGGTGCGGTTTCCCAGCTACGGATTCCACGGAACCCCATCACACAACGTGCACGACGAATCAAAGATGCTTCGAGATCTGCGGCTGAAGAGAACTCAGTCACATTCGAGTCCTCCTTTACGAGAATTCGTTGTGGTGCGGCAAACTTCCTGATGTACATCTTAGCTTCCATAATTAAACCTGTTTTGGCATACCGATTACCAGATCGTGGCCTTCAGGGCTAACATTGCCCCAAGTAACGATCCACCCTTTTGAACGGAGGTCACTAACAACCCGTTCTTGGACATTAGTGTCCAGATCACCCACGAAGTTCAGCGACCAGTAGTACGAGAACTCGTCGGACTTACGACGCTCATGTACTTTCGGATCATTGAACAGTTCCTTCACGCCATGCATGACGTCTTCGTAGGTAACGCGCACCAAACCAGCTGCACGACGGTAGTAGTCCATCGAAGGAATATCCGCGAGGGAATTGTCTTCTTTGTGGATGCTGCCATTTGTACCAGCCATCAGTTGGAACTCCTTCTTCAGCCAGATCGATTTCTCGATACGATTGCTGCCATACAGCACAGCGTTGACGGTAAGACTCTCCGGATCGAAGATGTTACGCACGTCGTCGATTGCCAGAACACTGGCCACGAGCGTACGCAATGCTTCACCCCAGGTAGCCGTATCAGCCACTGGGATTACCATCAGACGATCTGGGTTCAGACGAGGATCCAAATGACCATCAACGGTCACGTAGCGAACGTTCCCTTGGTCACAGATGGTGAGATAAACAAAGTTATCATGCTGTACTCGTGCATCGGTTGCCAACATGGTCTGGCCACTGAAAGCTGGAGAGTGTTGCACATTTTCCATGGTCTTGCTCCTGAATAAACTTAAGGATAAGGATCTGCGGTTAATGTACGGGTAGAGCACAACAACAAAGGTTGTATAGCAGTGTTAGACTGCTATACTGGCTTATACAACAAAAAGCCCCCTTCCTATGCTTTTAGTCACTGACTTCCACATTAGGTTAGGAGAGTCAGTACTTTTACCCGTTGAAACGATTGTCGGTGTAAACCATCATAATTGCACATGCAGCTGCCAACAAAAGTGGCAGCACTCCTATGAATTGTGTTGTTATGAATGTGAAGTATTTCACTTGTTCATCTGTGTGAACATTAAGTGCTTCAAGACGATCCGTGAGCTTACTGAAATGGTAAGTACCCAGAAACGTGATGAGGACAAACATCAACCCCAATAGTCCCCACACGTGAAACTCTTGAATTATGATCACTCGCAGGGAACCTCGTAAGGGTTCTTTCCTGAACGGAGGTATGCAACGTGTCGTTTGATCTCTTTTACCAGATCAGACAAGAACACCACCGTGTAGTGACCGATACGCTTATGACCATCGCAGGTCATGTTAGCGTAGTTAAACTGGATAACACCCAGTTTCTTTTCTACCGAACGACTGACGCACACGACTTCGAGGTACCAATCCAGATGGCTACCGAAGTTGAAGTTGTCGAGCAGTTCATGGGTGAATGCTGACAGCAACGAATCATCAGCGATACGTTGGGGGAACCAAGCCTGCGGATCGTTGTAGTTCCGCTGCCAGTTCTCCCACGAGTGCCCTTTACGGACAGCGTCCATGGTGCACGGCAGAAGGTTCTCCGCCATTTCCATGGTTGCCCGCAGAACGTCCGTGTATTCCTGTTTGGCGTCATGCAATTCCCAGCAACGGAAGAACATGTGTTCCAATGCCAGACGCAATACTTTATCGTTCATCGTCAGTCTTCCCCGTTTAGACCAATGCGTTTTCTTTTAATGTCGCCACACTCTTTACACCGAAGGGTATAGAGATGACCCACCAACGGATGACGAAGGTTACTGATTTCGCAAACGTTAATGGTTTCCCACTGATGTCTATGCGGTGGCGGGACGACCTGGACCTTACGCTTTACTCGTGTCGCAAAGTAAACTGCGGTCATCGAGAGGATTAGCGAGATCCCGGAAATAATCAAAGCTGGTGTGATTTCCATGATACCTACGTCAGCAACGAGTTGTGATGTTGAGTGCGATGAGCAACAGCATGATAACTGGCGCCATCAAGCCCATGATCCACCACATCCGAGTATTGCGATTGCGTTCGTCCATGAAGACGGCAAACACCCCGGCAATACACAATACAACCAACAGTACGATCATCCAACCTACTACGGCCGAAAGCATGACTTACTCCTTGTATTCGTGTTGATCAGCGATTGCTGCTTCAACAGTATTGTCGCGGCAGGACGCTTTGGTCGTCCAGCCCAGCCCGGTGCGAATAACCAAAGCCAACATGACTTTTCCTACCTGGCGAGGATCGAAGTATTCCATTGCGTGCCCGGTGAATGTATCGCCGAACAGAGATACATAGCAAAGCTCGGTTAGTTCACGATTTCCGTACTCGCCACGATCAGCTGCTTGAGTATGGATGAACCAGTACGACTTCGAATTCTCGATCTGGAACTTCATCCCCACTTTGAACATCTGGATGCGGATGTAATACCACGCGGCGTCGCCAGACACCAGCGCTGGATCAGGAACCTCGAAGCCTTCCTTCCATTGAGGATGGAACGCATTCATGTAGTTCATGAATGCTTCCAGCTTCAACCGATCCGAATCCTTCTTGATGCGGTTTGGCACTGCTACGAACAGTTTCAGTACCGAATGATCTAATACCAACATCTTTCTTTCCTGTGTTGAACCATTCGCTGAGTACGATGGTTGTTCTAGTCTTATCGTTAACCGTCTTGTACTTCAGACGAATCACTTTCCAACCCGCTTGATGCAATGCAGCGAATACATCACGCAGGTCTGATTCTTCGTAACGACCTTCCAATTTAACGTTGTAGCCTTGAGCACCTTTCTCGACTAGTGGGTCATTCCCCATGGAGACCCAATAGTTGTTCCCGTCAGGAAACAGAAGTTGCTGAGCGACTTGGTTCATTAGTCGCTCATCACGCTTCCTTGCGCGACGAGAGAAGGTTATGCTAGGAGCGGGCAGCGAGTGAAACAGTGGCATCCTTTACCTCGAACGAATAGGCCGAGCATGGCTTCTGAGGGTTCTTACAGAACTTCTCAGTCACATGCCCTACCGGTTGGGTTACATCATAGAAAGCC